>Ga0208589_1000057_pt1 | contig 51182 bp, 51 predicted proteins | sample NGESurshal092012_2_FD_184486 | JGI IMG/M metagenome (GOLD analysis project Ga0208589, IMG submission 184486) | Arctic peat soil microbial communities from Barrow, Alaska - NGEE Surface sample F53-2 shallow-092012 (SPAdes) | ecosystem: Environmental > Terrestrial > Soil > Wetlands > Peat ...
GATGGGGTAGGCGTCCAGCCAGTCGGCGTACAAGGCCGTCATCTCCGCGGACGTCCGCGGTTTCCCGTCGAAGTTGTACGCTCCGTCGGAGTAGAACTCCGACGCCGCCGCGTCCACCGCCAGCGCGACGTCCTGGCCGGGGGTGAATCCGGCCTTGCCGATCGCTTCGACGATGAGGTCCAGCGCGGCCCGGTTGTGCTCCAGGTCCGGGGCGAAACCCCCCTCGTCGCCGACGCCGGTGGATAGCCCACGCTGCTTGATCACGGACTTCAGCGCGTGGTAGACCTCGGCGCCCCAGCGCAGCGCCTCGCTGAACGTGGCCGCGCCGATCGGGGTGATCATGAACTCCTGGATGTCCACGTTGTTGTCGGCGTGCGCGCCGCCGTTCAGGATGTTCATCATCGGCACCGGCAGGACGTGCGCGTTCACGCCGCCCAAGTACTGGTAGAGGGGAAGGTCGCTCTCGATAGCGGCAGCCTTGGCGTTGGCGAGCGACACGGCGAGGATAGCGTTAGCGCCGAGACGAGCCTTGTTGGGCGTGGCGTCCAGGTCGATCATGGCGAAGTCGATGGCACGCTGGTCCTCGGCTTCGTAGCCTTCGAGCGCGTCGTTGATCTCACCGTTCACGAAGTTGACGGCCGTCTGGACGCCCTTGCCGCCCCAGGGGTCTCCCCCGTCGCGAAGTTCGACGGCCTCGTGGATGCCCGTCGACGCGCCCGAAGGTGACGTCGCGCGACCGATCGCTCCCGACTCCAGATGTACTTCCGCTTCGACCGTGGGATTGCCCCTCGAGTCAAGAATCTGGCGGCCCAGGACCACTTCAATCGCGCTCATCACGTCTCCTCAGTTCGCCACAACGCTACTCGGCGACCTTCAGTTCTTCGAGCGCTCGGCCTCTCGAATCACGTCGCGCAGTCTCGCCGCACGGTCGCGCAACACGCCCTCGAGGTCGACGCCGGCGAACTGCGCGGCAGCGACCAGCGCACTCAGCGCGTCACCCCACGCGTCGTCAACGTTGGACGACGACTCGGCGTCGCGGGCCGACACGCCGTCGAGATCTAACGAGTTCAGTGCTTGGAGCGCGCGATCGCGCGAGGCGACGCCTGACTCGCCACCCACGTCGACGGCAACGGCCTTACGAAGGAGCTTCGTGTAGAGCGTCAGTGCGGGAAGTTGCCACGCGATGCCGTCGGTGACACTCTCACGACCCTTCTCCTTTTGCTTGAGGACTTCCCAGCGCACCGCGACGTCATTGGAGTCGGTCACGGTGACGTCACCAAAAACGTGGGGATGGCGACCAATGAGCTTGTCGCGAAGCGAGTCCGCGATAGAGGCGAAGTTGAAGTTGCCCTCCTCGTCACCCAACTCGGCGTGAAAGACGACTTGAAAAAGTAGGTCGCCGAGCTCTTCTTCGACGTCGAGAATCGCGCGATCGTCGTCGAGCCCCCCGGCGTCGACGCGCACGAACGTCTCGAGGGCGTCGATGGTCTCGTACGCCTCTTCGAGGAGGTGTCGCGTCAACGAGGCGTGGGTCTGTTCTTGATCCCACGGACACTCCGCTCGCAGGCGCTTCATGAAGTCGATCAGGTCACCCATCGCCTCGCCGGCGTCGCGAAACTCATCGACCCACAGCGACGTCAAATGATCGGCACCCTTGAACGACGCCAGCGCCATCGCGCGAACGGTGACGACCTCCTCGTCGTCGAGACCGAGATGGTGCAACACGACGACCTCACTCGTGGGCGGCAGTCGATCAGCCACGCTGGCGAGGACTTCCGGCGAGTAGGTCTGCAGGATCAAGAGTGGACCGGGACCGCGGAACGCGTGCGTGGAATCAAGTGCGTCCACGACGCGAAGTCCCACGCTCATGGGGTCGCGCCCGAGTACGGCACACGCTACGTCGATCACCGAGACCGCGAGCTCGGTGACGGTCGTCACCTCGTCGCGTTCGCGCAAGAGCTCAACGGTTCGCTCGGCCACCGTCGGAGAACCCGGCACGGCGTAGACGACTTCGTTGGTCGGCGATTCGAGGGCCAGGGCCACGAGGTCGTCGACGATGGCGAGGTAGAGCTCGTCGAACGACGACGCGCCCTCGTAGAACTCGTCGTAACTCTCGAGATCGCCAAAGTGAGCAGCGCTCGGGTGCTCACGCGTGCGAAGCCGCACGACCGCGGACGTCGTCAGGAGTGTGCGCGTGCGCAGCGTGACGTGATCAAGAGTTCCGGGTCCGAGTCCTACGACGCGTACGACGGGCTTCACTTATACGTGGCGGTGGTGGTGTTGAGTTTCTTCGATCCCGTGACGTCACCCGTCGCGGGCTTGGCCGACGCGAAGACCGTCGGACCCGTCGTGTTGAGCCCCCATCGACCAAAGGCCGGGTCGACGTGCACCGCGGCTTGGTCGAGAAGCGTGTTCTTGATGTTGTTGGCGGACGACGCGTTGAGGCTCTGCAGGTCGGCGAGAACGGTCGCGGCCGCGGCGCTGAACGGCGTCGGGGTCCGCTTGGTCACCGCGACGTAGAGCGCGTACGTCTGGCCGTTGTTCGAAATGTAGTTGGGCGTCGTGGCGAACGTGTTGAGTGGCAACGACGCCACGTCGGCGCGCACGTTGGTGTACGACGTCGAGGTCGGTGAGAAGCAGCCGACGGCACCACCCTTGGCGGCAGACACCGAATCTTGCGAGAACTGCTTGACGAGCGCGGTGACGCCGAGTCCTGAGGACTCACCTTGCGCGAACGCCGTGACCGACGCCGGAAGGACGAGCGCGACGGAGACGCACAGCTTGTCGTAGCTCGAGGTGTGTTTCGCGTAGTAGTTCTTCGCCGACGCCGTCGTCAGAGGGATCGTGGTCTTGATCTTCTGGACCAGGTACAACGAGTCAGCCTGGGCCAGTAACTCCGCCGCGCGCATCTCGCTCGGCATGGCTTCTACGGCCTGCGTGGACGTGCCGGGACAGGTAATCGAGTTCGCGGTGGCCTGCGCGGTCATCTCACCTTCCAGTGACGATTCCGCGAGGGCGAGATCTTGGCTACTCGGGTGATACTTCAGCGATTTCGTCACGTACTGGTCAATCGCGAGACCTTCGACACGCAGATTGGTCCAAGCCGCCGCTCCCGACGCCTTGATGGAGTAGCCCCCGCCGCCTGGCGCGTAGCTCGTGGGGCTCAGTGCGGTGATGAAACACTGCAACGTGTTGTTGTGCGAAATGGCGCTTAATTCACCGTCCAGGGTGTTCGCCGACAGCGTTTGACTGTTCACGACGATGCCCGAGGATGAACTACTGACGCCGTAGAGCGCGGCCCCGAGTAGAGCGATAACGAACAGGGCAACGAGGCGACGCACCTATTCATGCTACCGAATCGCCCTCTGGCGCTCGACGGCAGCCTCCACTGGAGATCCCTTGATGATGAGGCATTTCTTCGGCAACTTTCGGCGTTGCAGGAACGCAGACGGATCTTTACAGCGCGTCCGTCGGAGCGTGCAGCTCTTCGAGGAGTGCCAGTATCGCGCTCGGTGACGTCGCGCTCGGCGCGAGCTCAACTCGGAGTTCCTTCGTCGACTCGTTGTACGCACTCGAGCCAAGCTTTCGACGAAGTCGAAGTTGCTGCGAGAGTGCCAACGTCAGAGGTCCCATCTTCAGAACGGGCTTGGAGCGCACGCCCACGCGCGCAGGAAGGACGACGACCGAGGTGACGAGGAAATCGAGACACGCAAGGCGCAGTCGCGCTAGTTCCAAGAGACCGATCGTCGCCGCGGGTAGTGCACCGTAGCGGTCGATCCATTCGTTTCGAAGGTCCTCGAGTTCGTCGGTGGACGTGACGCCGGCGAGACGCCGGTAGGCCTCGAGACGCGCATCGTCGGCTTCGACGTACTCCTTGGGCAAGTGCGCCTCGCCGGGGACGTCGAGGTTGATGGGGGTGACGTCGGGCACGTGAAAGCCCTTCGCGTCGGCGACGGCCTCGGCGACGAGTTGCACGTAGAGGTCGTAGCCCACTGCGGCAACCGGACCGGACTGGTCGTGTCCGAGGAGGTTGCCCGCGCCTCGGATCTCGAGGTCGCGCATCGCGATCTTGAAGCCGCTGCCGAGCGCGGTGTTGTCGCCGATGGTGCGCAGTCGCTCGTAGGCGGTCTCGGAGAGCACTTGGTCCGCCGGATGAAAGAGGTACGCGTACGCTCGCTGTCCGCTGCGCCCAACTCGTCCGCGTAACTGGTGCAGTTGGCCGAGGCCGAGCCGCTCAGCCCGGTCCACGATCAAGGTGTTGACCGACGGCAGGTCGATGCCCGATTCGACGATCGTCGTGCAGACCAACACGTCGTAGCGTCGCTCCCAGAAGTCCACCATCGCGCGCTCGAGCGTGCCTTCGTCCATCTGGCCGTGCGCGACGGCGATCCTCGCGTCGGGGACCAGTTGACCGAGACGTCGAGCCGTCTGGTCGATGTCGCTCACGCGATTATGCACGAAGAAGACCTGACCTTCACGAAGGAGTTCACGGCGAATGGCTTCGACGACGGCGGGCTCGTTGAACTCGCCGACGTGCGTGAGGATGGGTCGGCGGTCGGCCGGCGGCGTCGTGATCATCGAAAGATCGCGAATGCCGGCGAAGGCCATCTCGAGCGTGCGGGGAATCGGGCTCGCGCTCAGCGTCAACACGTCCACGCCCACCGAGCGCGTCTTGATCGACTCCTTGTGCTGGACCCCGAAGCGCTGTTCCTCGTCGACGACCAGGAGTCCCAGCTGCTTGAACGAAACGGTGTCGCTGAGGAGTCGGTGCGTCCCGATGACGACGTCGATCGTCCCTTCGCGCAGTCCCGCCAACGTCGCCTTCGTCTCGCGCTCGTCGACGAAACGACTGAGCAGCGCAACCTTCACGGGGAAACCGGCGAAGCGTTCACTGAACGTGGCGAAGTGTTGGCTCGCGAGCAGCGTCGTCGGCACGAGTATCGCCGCCTGCTTGTTGTCTTGGACGGCTTTGAAGACCGCGCGCAACGCGACCTCGGTCTTGCCGAAGCCGACGTCCGCACAGACCAGCCGGTCCATCGGACGCTCCGACTCCATGTCGGCCTTGACGTCCACGATCGCTTGGGCCTGGTCGGCGGTGAGGGTGAAAGAGAAGAGCTCTTCCATCTCGCGCTGCCACGCCGTATCGGCGGAGAAGGCGTGGCCCTGGGCGACGCTTCGTAGTCGGTAAAGGTCGACGAGTTCCTGTGCGACGAGGAACGCCGCGGCGCGCGCTTTCGCCCGCGTCTTTTGCCACTCAGCGCCGCCCATGCGCGAGAGCGAAGGACTATCGCCCCCCGTGTAGGGAGTGAGTGCGTCGATCTGTTCGGTCGGCCAGTAACTACGGCCGTCCTTGAACTCGAGGATCAGGTAGTCGCGCGTGACCCCGTTGATCGCGCGGGTCGTGGTACCCGAGAAGCGCGCGACGCCGTGTTGGCGATGGACCACGTAACTGCCCACCGAGAGATCGTCGAAGAAACCGTCAACGTTTCGCGCTCTCGTCCTTGCGACGCGGCGCTGGCTTCGCCGCCCCGTGAGATCGCTCTCGCTCCAGACGACCACCTCGGGCACGTCGAGTGAGAATCCCGAAGGGAGTGAACTCTCCAACACGCTGAGGCGCGCCTCGAGCACGTGATTCGGATCGGTCGTGACCTCGAGACCCTCGCCGCGTAGCTGATCGGCCATGCGTTCGATCGCGGCAGGCGTCGACGTCAACACGACACCACGGCGGTCCTTCGACCACCCGCGCACGTGCGCGGCGATGCGCGTGGCGTCACCCTGCACGACGGGTGGTGACGTGAGCTGCCCCGTCGCGCCGAGCGACGACGCGCTCGTCTCCAACGCGACGTCGACTCGGCCCTGGAGGACGTGGTCGTAGTCGAGGTGCAAGAGGGGTACGGTTCCGCTCGCGCGCCAGGTGGCGGCGACGACGTCGGTCAGTTCGCGCTCTTCACCCAAGAGTTCGACGAGTCGCGCGTGGACACGATCCGGTTCAACGACGAGGACGCGCGCGTCACCGACCTCGTCGAGCAGCGTACGCGCGTCGGAGACGAAGAGTCCCATCCAGCCTTCCATGCCGTCGAACAGTTGTCCGGTGGCGAGACGGTCGAACGTCGCGCTCGCCCAGGGCTCACTCGTCGAGAGTTCCTCGGCGCGACGGCGCGTCACGTCGCCCGGCATCCACTCACGAGCGGGAGCGATAATCGCTTCTTCGAGGTCGTAGATCGATCGCTGGGTGGCGATGTCAAAGACCGTCAGTCGTTCGATCTCGTCACCGAAGAAGTCGAGTCGCAACGGTTCGTCGTTCTGCGCGGGCCAAACGTCGACGATGCCACCGCGCACGGCGATCTCCGCTCGGTGTTCAACGAGGTGTTCGCGTCGGTACCCCATGGCGACGAGTCCGGCCACGAACTCGTCGCGGTTGATCTCGCTCCCACGGGTGAAGACGTAGGGCGGACGCAGCGGTTCGGGCGAGAGGACCTGGGCGATGGACCTCGCGGACGCGACGACGACGCGCGGCCCCCTCTTTTCCTGGATCCGCCAGCGCAGCAGGGCCCGTAGGGCCATGACCTGACTATCGGGACTGACCCGTTCAAGGGGGTGCGTGTCCCATCCCGGCCACAGGGCGACGTCGTTCTCGCCGAGCCACGCGACGAGGGCGTCGCGCACGTGTTCGGCGTCGCTCGACGTCGCGGTGACGGCCACCACGAAGGGAACGTCGAGTGAGAGCGCCGCGATCGCTAGCGGCGTCGCGTACGTCGAGGGTACGAACGAACCGGAGGAAACCGAGGTGCGAATCGTCGGTCCGACGAGTTCGAGAACCTGCCGTAGTCCGCTCAGTTCACTCACGATCCGTTGACGCGTCGTTGGGCCTCGTCGAAGTCATAGTCCAAGAGCGTCTCGATGGCGTCCGCCGCGCGCGCGACGTCGGCCAGCGCCGCCTCGCGGCTCTTTCCCGTTGGACGACGAAGGACGTAGTCGGCGCCCTGCTCCTTGGTCGGCGGCTTGCCGATGCCCACGCGAAGTCGGGCGAAGTCTTGCGTAGAAAGCGTTTGAGCGATCGAGCGAAGTCCGTTGTGTCCCGCGAGGCCGCCGCCGAACTTCAACTGCAGTCGACCGGGTTCGAGGTCGAGCTCGTCGTGCACGACGACCAACTTCGTGAGGTCATCGATCGATGTTCGTCGTAGCAGCGGTGGGAGTGCCGCCCCTGATTCGTTCATGAACGTCGTGGGCACGGCCAAGGTGACGGGTCCACGGGGCGTCGTGAGGGTGACACTTAGTGCGCGCTGGCGACGTTCGAGCGTTAGTTTCCCGCCCCGGCGTTGCACCGCGAGACGAAGCGCGTCGCCGCCGACGTTGTGACGCGACCCTTCGTACTCGGAACCGGGATTGGCGAGGCCCACGATGAGCAACGTGCTCGCTTGGCCCCTTCGATCGTTCTCACGAGCGCGTCGCAGCGCCACGAATTACTCCGCAGGTGCTTCGTCGGTTGACGTGACGCCTTTGGCGGCCCGTCCGGCGTGGGTCGCCACGACTGACACCGTCAAGTCGCCGGCGGCCTCGACTCCCGAAGGCAACACGAGGTCTCCTACGCGAATCGCGGATCCGACGGTGAGACCCGAGATGTCCACTTCGATGAAGTTGGGGATCTGGTCGGGTCGGGTACGTACTTCGATACTGAACATCTGCTGGTCGACTTCCCAGTCGGCGTGGCGGACTTCGACCGCGTCACCGATGAGGTGCAACGGCACTTCAGCGACGACGGCCTGCTTGAGGTCGACGACCTGGAAGTCGATGTGCGCGACGGTGCCCTTCACCGGGTGGCGCTGGATCTCTCGAGCCATGACGGTGTAGGTGGTGCCGTCGGCGTCGAGCGTGATCACCGAGTTGAGACCCTGCTCGCCCGAGACGGCGGTACGGAAGTCCTTGGCGTTGACCGAGACCGGCAGGGCCTCGACGCCCTCGCCATAGAGGACGCCCGGAATGGAACCAGCGTGGCGCAGGCGGCGCGAGTTCGCCGAACCGTGGGCGCGACTCGTCGACGCGTGCAACGTGACCTGTGACATGAGTACTCCCTTTGAGAAATGACTGGCGGCCCAGGGGCTACGCACAGGAAAACAAGTCTAGCCGTTGCAACTGAGTGAGATCTAATGAGTCCACTCATCGTGCACTCCTCACGGAGTTGTTCGGCCCGACTAGCGCCGGGCTTCCCTTTCTTGAAACGGGGGAAACCCACGCGGCGACCTTTGATCGTTTCCGCGCGCGACTTTTGCCAGCGCCAGTAAGCGTCGGTATCCCCGCGCACTCCGTCGGCGAAGACCTCCTTCGACACCTCAGGCCACCAGACTTCGCCGGTTCCAGTGACGCAGACGGTGCTCTTCTCAGCGTTCCAACGTTTGCGTAAGGAGTAGAAAGTCGGGGGCGTCCCCGACTCACCGGTTTCGCGATGGCGCACGAGGTCGGCCTTTAACTGATCGAGCGTCCAATTGGACGCCTTGCGGCGAGCCCCGAAGAATCGGGCGATCTGGGTCGCCTGCTCTGGCGTGGGATCGAGCGCGAAGGTGAAGGCCTGAATGATGTGGCCATCGGGTGGTAAACACCTACGCGGCATCAACTGAATCCTCAGTCACCGCGAGTGCGTGGGTCGCTCGGTCTATGGCCGCGCGGCGACAGTCGAAACGGGCGCAGAACGACGTCGGCACCTCAGTCATGTCACGAACCGAGTCGTCGTCGACTTCTGCGTTATCGACCACAACAAGTCACAGTCTGCTTGCTCCCAATGATGAAGCGGCGCATTCAGAACTATATCTGGCTGCGTTTCGAGATCGCCCACTTGGATGCGCCTCGGTCTGGGGATGCAACCCTTGCACGTTGGCCCACTCACTCAAGTTCATTACTTCAAAGTCTTGGTGTGTGGTGTGACATCAGGTGGCATCCCTCAATTGGCGTCGTGAGAGGCTTGCAACGTGAAGAGAAAAGCGGCTTAACCCTAACGGATCAAATGATCGTAGTGCTGCGTTCATCTTTTCCGGCCGCGTTCCACCAACTGGGCGAACCGGCCACGCCCGTCAGGGACTCACTGGCTCGCTGTTCGGCTTCAATGACCTGGAGCACCGCGTTGATCAAGGCCAGGTGCGTGAGCGCTTGGGGAAAGTTGCCCAGGTGCCGAGCGGTCTTCGGATCGAGTTCTTCACCGAAGAGGCCAAGCGCACTCGCGGCGCCGACCAACTTCTCGCAGTTCGTTCGCGCTTGATCGAGCTCACCAATCTCCACCAGCGCCGACACGAGCCAGAAGGAGCACACCGTGAAACTCCCCTCGTACTCACCGCCAATACCGTCGTCGGTCGTGGTCGTGCGGTAGCGATAGACGAACGGCCCGTCACTGAGTTCGTCAGCGATGGCGAGGACGGTCTTGCGGATTCGCTCGTCGTGGGCGGGGAGAAATCCGACGCTGGGCAATAACAAGAGTGATGCGTCAAGTTCTTTCGAGCCGTAGGACTGCGTGAAGCGGCCCTCTTCGTCAATGGCTTTCTCGCACACGTCCGCGTGAATCTCCTGCGCCGCGTTCCACCACTCGTCAGCTCGAGCCCTTTCGCCACGTAGAGCCGCCAAACGTGCACCACGATCAGCGGCGACCCAACACATAACCTTGGAGAAGGTGAAGTGCTGCGGCTCGCCACGGATCTCCCAAATACCACGATCAGGATCCTTCCAGTACTTCAACGCCGTCTCGACGGCCTGGACGACGATGCGCCACGAGCGTTCACTAAGCGAGTCCCTCGAGCGTGTGTGCTCGAACACGCAGTCGACGATCGCGCCGAGGATGTCGAATTGGACCTGGTTGTACGCCGCGTTGCCGACGCGAACGGGCCGAGAACCGCCGTAGCCAGTCAGGTGATCGAGTTCGGATTCGGTAGGCGTTCCGGCACCGTCGACCGGGTACAAGACCTGCAACGCAGCGCGCATTCGTTTGCCCTGCATGACGCCGCCTTGAGGTTCGAGGACGTCGCCAAGAAAGGCCAAGAAGTCATCGGCTTCAGTGTCGAAGCCCAACGAGTGCAACGCGCGCAGCGTGAAAGCCGCGTCACGAACCCAGGTGAAGCGATAGTCCCAGTTCCGTCCGCCACCGATGTTCTCCGGCAAGGACGTCGTGGGCGCAGCTAACAGCGCGCCGGTGGGGGCGTAGGTGAGACCCTTGAGCGTCAGCGCGCTGCGCTGGAGGTACTCACGCCACGGGTGATCGGGAAAACGTCCTCCGTCAATCCAGTCGCGCCAAAAACGACTCGTCTCTGCTCGACAGGTGTCGACCTCGGCGCGCGTCGAGGGCGCAGGAGAATCTGTCCAACTCAGTACCGCGAACGACGTCTCACCTTCGGTGAGACGATGACGGGCACGAACGGCGCGACCCTCGATGCCGAATCGCATATCGCCGGCCAACGTGAGGTGCGGAAAATCGGGGTTCGTGGTCTTCACTTGGTCGTACGCGGTGCCCTCGTACTCCCAGTCGGCGTCCACGCGTCCGTAGTCGAACGACGGTTCGCAGTTGAGCAAGATATCGACACTCCCGTGCAGGCAGGTCGCCGTTCGAACGAGCACGTGCTTTGCGTCAAAATCACCGGGCGTGCGACGGTGGTGATCCGATCGTTCACCCGTGCGGTACCACGGCGCAACTGCGAGGAAGTCGTTGACGATCAACCAACCGCTTCGCGTCTGCCACGTGGTCGCGAGCACCATGGTGCCCGGCACGTACTGACGGTGCGCGGGGACGGCACTGTCCACCGGCGCCAGACGGAACGACCCAGCGGCGCGGTCCAGGAGGGTACCGAAGATGCTCGGGTCGTGGGGCTTTGGGACGCAGAACCACTCAATGGAGCCGGTCGGCGCGACGAGGGCGCTATTTTCACAGTCGGAAAGAAAGGCGTAGTCCGCGATCGGGGGGAAAATCGTCTCAAGCGACTCCTGGTTCGGGATTCCGGCCAGCCCCGCACCCACACGGGCGGAGAAAATCGGTTGGGGCCGTCGCGGCCAAAGGCCAATATTGTTGTCCAACGTCCTAGCTGAGTGCGTCCGCTCATTCATCACGTGGCTGCTCTCTCTTCGAAAATTTCTGTTCAACAACCAACGCGGAGACCTTCGTCAACGTCAGTGACCCTTAACGGGCCATTTTAGTTGCGAGTGACGCACAACAGTGGGCAAGCGACGTGGCAATTTGCGCACGTTACGTCTCGATTTTAATCGCGCTCGCCCGATTCGTCGTCGTCCCGGAGCGTTCCGTCCATGGTCCCACCGACGTTCGACAAAGTAACCTCAAGATGAACGCCGTACTACCCTCGGGAGTCGTCATGGACCACACAAGAGCAGCGTCACTACTCCAAGCCGAGCGCCTGCGAGTGCAAGACTTACTCAGCGAATCGTCGGGCGCGTCACTCGACGATCGCGCGGGCGCGAGTGAACAAGGCGACATGAGCGATCCCGCCACCTCACTGACTCAAGAAGAGCAGGAGGACGCGGTCAACGCCAGCCTTCGCGAGCGTTTAGCGGCGATCGAGCGTGCTGAGGAACGTCTGCGTGACGGCTCGTACGGGCGATCAGTTCGAAGCGGAGAGCTCATTACGGACGAGCGACTCGAGGCGGATCCGGCGGCGGAACTGACGATCGAAGAAGCGCAAGCGACGTAAGTGACGTTGCGTAGAGAGTACGGAGTTGCGTGAACGTCTGGCTTCGCGTCTTCGCGGGCATGGTCGGACTCTGTATACAAGTCCTTGTCCTCGACACGGCGATACGGACGTTCCTGCTTCCGCGCGTCGCGAACGTTCGACTTAGTCGTTTCATCGCGAAGGCGGTCGGCAAAATTTTCTTCCTGCTCGCGCGCTCGAACAAGTCGTACCTGGCGCGAGACCGAATACTCGCCCTCTACCCGTCCATTGTTCTCTTGACCTACCAGACGTCGTGGCTCGCCATGAGTCTGGTGGCCTTCGCGTTGGGCTTCGTGGCTGCGGGCGCGTCGAGTTTCGCTCTCGCCTTTCAGGCGTCCGGTTCGTCGCTCTTCACGCTCGGCACCAGTGCCGCGCACGGTGGCGCGCTCATCGTTCTTCAGTTCGTCGAAGCCGGCGTCGGTCTCACACTCCTGGCTCTCCTCATTGCTTTCATCCCCACGTTGTACTCCGCGTTCCAACGACGCGAACTCTCAGTGTCGCGACTCAGTGTGCGTGCGGGCGTACCGGCCACTCCGTGGGGTGTGCTCGAACTCGCGCAAAGCGTGGACTCCTACGAGCGCCTCGACGAACTCTGGCGCGAGTGGGAACAGTGGTTCATCGACGTGGGTGAAACGCATTCGACGCTCCCAATCCTTAATTACTATCGCTCGCCTAACGCGAATCAAACCTGGATTGGTCGCGCTGCCACCGTGTTGGACGCGGTCGCTCTCTTCAACGCCGCCGTCGACGCGAATCCTTCACCTTCCGCGGGACTCTGCATCCGCTCGGGCTGGCTGACGCTTCGAAAACTCGCTGACCACTTTGGCGTGTCCTACCCCACGACCTTGACCCGAAACGTCCCGATCTCCATCACGCGCGAAGAGTTTGACCTCGTCGTTCTTCGCCTGGAGCGCATAGGTGTGCCACTCATGACCGACCGTGACGCAGCGTGGGTCGACTTCGCTGGCTGGCGAATGAACCACGACGCCCTCATCGAGTCCTTCTTTGGGCTCTTCAACTGCCCACGCACGGACTGGCATCAAACCTCGATTCAGCCGCTCTTCGGCCCTTCGAACAAGCGTGGTACGTAGTCGAGCGTGAATTTAGAAGTGCATGTACTCCGGCATGAAGTTCTGAAGCGGGTTCGGAGCGAAGCCGATCGAGTCCTTAAGGGTGTTCTTGATCTCGACGATCGCCGTCGGGTTGGGCTGGTACAGCACGGGGAGCTGCTGCGCCGCGAACTGCGCGTACGCCGTCAGCTTGGCCGAACCAAACGTGGTGGCGTTCACGAGCGTGTTCATCTGAGGATTGCTGTACGCGCCAGGGTTGAAGCCACCCTTCGTGGTGAAAAGGGTCTCACCAGAGGGGTAGTAGTCCGGGGCGTACACCCATCCTGCGCCCCATGAGCAGATCTCGTACTGCTGCTTCGCGCTCGTGCAGTCCGCGATGACTTGATTGAAGGTCGCGGTGGTCGTCGAGAACTTGACGCCGATGCTCGCCCAGTCTTGGACTTCCGCGTTGAAGGTGTCGTCCAGTGACTGCTGACCGCTCGACCACACGATCTTGAAGTTCAGGGTGTAACCCTTCGTGATGTCCTTACCGCACTGCGTCGCGCCCGTCCCGGGGTTCGTACAGGTCTGCACGCCGTTTTGAATAGTCCAACCGTGCGACGTGAGGAGCGCCTTCGCGTTCTTCAGACTGAACGGGTAGGGATTCGGCACGGCACCACTGATCGACGTGGGCGTGTTGGGTGGAATGGGACTAAACGTGGGCACGCCGTAGCCCTTGTCAACGTTCTTGATGATGCCGACCTGGTCGACCGCTTCTTGCAGGGCGGTGCGAATGTAGAGCTGACTGACCGCGGCGGACTTGGCGTTCGCGGTCGTGAAGTTAAAGGGCGCGTAGTTGAAACTCCACGGACTTCCGGTGTGCAGTGTGTACTTGCCCGCGATGGGAGCCCAGTTCGCACCGACCTTTCCTGGAGCGGGCGCGGACGACGTGAGGACCGTTGGATCGAGGAAACCGACGTCTATGTTGCCGGCCGAGAGTTGATTCTGTTCCGCCACTGCCGACGTGAACGCAAGCTCCTTCACTGTCGAGACTTGCGCCTTTTGCGGTCCGGAGTACTTCTTGTTAGGCTGGAAGGTGAGGTTGCCAAGGCTGTCCATGGCGGTCAACTTCCATGGTCCGTCAACACCGCTCTGCCACATGGCGTCAGTGAAGAGAGCGACGTTCGACGTCTGGGTGTCCAGGTACTTCTCGACTCTGAGGCACGCGGCGTTCGTGGAACTCGCGCCGTACACACCCGTCGCGCACGTCGACGTCTTCGTAGCCGACGTCAAGTCCCAGGAGTTCGGGAAGGGGGTGATCTCCGACAGGTAGTTGTACAGCAGCCAGTTTGGGTTCACCGACGAGGTGAAGTTGATCGTGACCACGTTGCCGTTACCGGTCGCGTTCTTCACCTGGTCCGGTATTCCGTACCCCGGGTTGTAGCCCGCGTAGGACTTCGGATCGGCCTTGTACATATTGAGAAAAAACATGATGGACTGGGCATTCACGGTCTGACCGTCGGCGAACTTCCAGCCCTTCAACGTCAAGGTCACTGTCCGGTCGCCGTTGGAGAACACGGGCATATCGGCGAGCGAAAGCTTCGGCTGGACCGCGACGGAAGAAGCGAGTCCAAACCAGTACAAGGGGCGGAACATCAGCATCTGAAACTGGTTCGTGTTGTCAACCGAGAAATACTGTGAGCCCATGTAGGGAAATATGTAGTTCGGGTTGGCACCCGGTGCCTCGGCGAACGTGATCGTTTGGTTTTGCGCTGGTGCGCCCGACGTGGTTGACGGCGTGCCGTTTCCGGACGAGGCGCTCACGCCGATCGCAATCGCGGCGATAACCACGACAGCGGCCACGACAGACCAGATTATTTTCTTACGTTGCATAACTACTCCCAAGCCTCGGTGCGATCGTTCGCCAACTGAGTGCGCGTGACGTCGAAATTCTCAAAATAATTTTACGTGAGCGTCAAGCGATTTGGACGTAGCCCTCACCTTTCGAACACGTCGCGAATCAGAAAAACTACGTAATGAAAATGTCACAATGACGTTCGTGTTCAGACTTGATCAGGGATTGTTCAATCGACCGCGCACGCGACGTTCCGCGTTAGAAAACGTGCGCTCACTTCTAAGTGAATTCTGAGTTACTTCGCCGACGAAAACGAACGCGCAACGTCAACAAGTGATCCGCATATTGGAATTACTTCACGTGCCTTTTCGACTTAAGAACGATCAACCAATTCCTCGCAAAAGTGAGATACGTTCACCCGGTTGACCTCAACCTCGAGAAAGCTCCTTGCTCGTTTTCGCCGATCTGACGAGGTCAGCCTGCGAACCAATCCATTGGATCTCGAGCCCCCCGGAGGTGGCTACCCGCGCGATAGATGAACGGATCGATCGAGAAAGAGCTAGCGCGTCCAATCCAGCGACACCCAATGGATCACTTCCGTGTGCGCCTAAAACGACCGCGTACGTCGTGATCACCGTGTTCAAGAGGTGATACTGGACCGCCATGACGTCGCAACCTCCCGCCTCGTTCGTGAATCCCGACTTCACGCCCACGACACCACCTTGGCCGACGAACGGCGTAAAGGACTGAACGACGCCAACGATCGGGAGCGACGTTCGTGGGAGTTCGACGATTCCCCGCACGATCGGTTCGGCGGACATGAGGTCACCCGCCAAGGTGGCCTGGTCCTGTGCCGTGGACACGTCCCCCGTGGAAATTCCAGTTACGTCGACGTAGTGAGTGTGACGTAGACCGAGCGCGTGGGCGTACTGGTTCATCGCAGCCACAAAGGTCGGCTTGTGCATGCCCGTCAGCTGAACCAGAAGCTCGGCGTAGTCGCCAGCCGAGTGCACGAGCATCCCTCGCAGGAGGACGCTTTCGCACAGGGTCATTCCGGCCACGATCTTTACGGTCGACTGGCCGCTCTCGACGTCGTAGGCATAAATTGCCGCGTCGCTCGCGTTGACTATCTCGCAGGGACCCTTCTGACCGGGGCTGAGAGGCAGCGAGTGCAGCGCCACCCAGGTGGTCATCATCTTCGTAAGACTCGCGATGGGAACGCGTGGTTGCGAGGGTGACGAGGCCACCACCGACAGTTGCGGAACGGCGGCGGCGGCGCTGACTTGACGTGGCCACGACAGATTCGGCCTGTTGGGGATGATCGTCGTCGTGGTCGTCGTGGTCGTCGTGGTCGTCGTCGTCGTGGGAAGTGTCGTCGTGGTCGTGGGATTCGTCGTGGTCGTGGTAGGACTCGTCGTAGTTGTCGACGTCGTGGTCGTGGTCGTAGGCGGCGACGATGCAGTGGCGGGGCTTGCGGCCAGGAGAACCCCAACGCAAAGCGTGCAAAGCACTTTCGTGGGGAGTGAAAGTCGGTGAATCACCGATGGCAGTGGCCGTTTCACCTCTTCAATTTACTCTCTTCGCTTCGACGCCCTGGAACGAGGAGCACACGAGCGCGGTCAAGGGGAGCGTCAAGCCTCGACGCAGAGCCGTTGCCAGACGCGACATCAGCCCTCCGAGCGTCGCCACGACGCTGGTCCGACAGAACGTAACGCAGAAGTAATCTCGCCGCAAAGTAAGATTGAGTCATGAAATCGATGAATTCGTGGGTTCCTTGCCTGGTGGCGGCTAGTGCCGTCACTATCGGCTCGATGACGTTCACGACCGTCGCTCAGGCAGCGAGTCATCGCTCGGCCGCCGTTCCGTTCACTATTCGAATGGAAGATCAGTTCCTCGCGACCTTGCGGTACCTCCCGCTTTCCCTCAAGGCATCGGTTCACACGACAACGACAACGACCACGACAACGACAACGACCACGACAACGACGACGGCGCCCACGACCACCACGACGGTCGTGGGATCCACAACGACCACGGCGCCGACGACAACGACGGCGCCGCCCACCACGACGACGACGTTGCCAAAACCGAAAGTAACGAATCCAACAAAACTGATCAAGGGAACTTTCGTCTGGCGTTATCGCACGATGCCAGCGGCCTTCAGATCGCTATGGACCGTGGGATCAGACAACGTCATTCTGAAGGGTGCGCTCATGCGCTTTCAGTCGGTGCACGGGTTCACGGTGGATGGACAGATGACCGGACCCGTCTGGAAATCACTCACGCAAGCAGTACTGAAGAATCAGAAAGACCCAATGACGTACAACATGGTGTACGTGACGCAGTCGCTCCCCCAGAAGATGAAGCTGTACCAGAACGGAAGGGTCGTGCTGTCTTCGCTCGTTAACACCGGCATCAGTGTTGCGCCAACGCAGAACGGCACGTTCCCCGTGTACCTGCGTTACACGACGACGACAATGTCGGGCACGTTGCCGAACGGTTCTACGTACCACGACACGGGTATCCCGTGGGTCTCGTACTTCAACGGCGGTGACGCTCTTCACGGCTTCATCCGATCTGGCTACGGCTATCCGCAGAGTCTCGGCTGTGTCGAAATGCCGTTCGCCAACGCAGCCAGTCTGTGGCCCCACACGCCCGTCGGCACGTTGGTCACTGTTCAATAACGAATCGACACGTCCTACCGTCTTCGTAGGACTGCATCGCTCAGCGTCACGCACGCCGAGGTTGATCGTCGAGACGTCAGGTGGCTGATCGTCCAGATGACAGCTCAGCGAGGTCTCGCACGACGATGTCGGCTCCGTGGGCAACGAGTTGGTCTGCGTACACATGGGCGTTCCCCGCGTCGTGGTTGTCAACGCCGACCACGAGAGCGAAGTGTCCGGCCCTCCCCGCTGCAACCCCGGCGAGTGCGTCTTCGACGACGACGGCCCGTCCCGGCTCGACCCCCAACTCTTTTGCGCCCTGTAGATAACTGTCGGGAGCGGGCTTACCCGCAAGGTGGAGGTCTTTCACGACGTGGCCGTCGACAAACGCGTCGAAGAGGCTGATGATCCCGGCCGTCGTCAACGCGGCTTTCGTATTCTCACTCGCCGAGACGACGGCAACCTTGACGCCGAGTATTCGAAGTTGTTTCACCAGCGCTACCGCTCCGTCGTAGACGGCGACACCCTTGGTCCTCATCACCTCGAGGACCAGGTCGTTCTTTCTGTTACCGAGTCCCTCGACCGTTCGAGCGTCGGGTGGATCGCCGTCGGCACCCTCGGGAAGTTTGATTCCTCTCGCCGCGAGGAAATTGCGCACACCGTCCTCGCGAGGTTCTCCGTCGACGTACTTCTCATAGTCGCTCTCGACGTCGAAGGGCGCGTACGCGGTGCCTGTGCGCTTGGTCTCCTCCAGAAGGAACGCGTCGAAGGCCTCTTTCCAGGCTTCGGCGTGGACCAACGCCGTCTTGGTCAGTACTCCGTCCATGTCGAAGAGCCACGCCGCGAACGAAGAGAGGTCGACGGAGGCGGGATCGTGAGTGCGTGGCGTCTCACTCACGGATATTCCTAGGTCGGTTGCCACCCGGCTGACGGTGCACGGGCGCCCGTCCGGCTGGTTGGATCGGCGCGACCATCGCAACGATTGACGGTCCGACCTCAGCACGTTGACGGACGATAGGTTGACCTACTGATACCGTGATCAGCTCGGCGAAATGGAACAGTTCGAGCGCTTCACCTTCGTTCAACGTGTACTGCGTCGCAGCAGCCGTCGTCTCGACGTGAAGGCGTCGGCCCCGAAACATCACGTTGAACGACAGTCGCGTGATCCCGTCGGGAAGCTGAGGAGAAAATTCGAGCGTCTCGTCGTGTTCGCGCAGACCGCCGAGACCCGCAACCAACGCAATCCACGTTCCCGCGAGTGAGGCGACGTGCAGACCGTCGCGGGTGTTGTGCTCGAGATCGTCGAGGTCCATGAGCGCGGCCTCAGCGAGGTAGTCGTACGCGAGGGTGAGATAGCCCACTTCGGCGGCCATCACCGCTTGGGTACACGCCGACAACGACGAGTCGCGCACGGTCAGTCTCTCGTAGTAGTCGAAGTTGACCCTCTTTTGCTCCTTGGTGAACGCGTCGCCGCGCAAGTACATCGCCAACACCAGGTCGGCCTGCTTGACCACCTGTTTGCGGTACAGGTCGAAGTAGGGAAAGTGCAGCAGAAGTGGGTACTTGTCAACCGCGGTGTTGGCGAAATCCCAGAATTGGTGATTGGTAAATCTCTCGGACTGCGCGTGCACGCCCAACGTGTCGTCGAAGGGAATGATCATCATGTCGGCCGCCTCGCGCCAACCCGCAATCTCGTCTTCGCCCACCGCCAGATTTCGACTTCGCTCGGCGTAGCGCGCGGCGACGTCGGCGGCGGCGCGCAGGTTCTGTTGGGCCATGAGGTTGGTGTAGACGTTATTGTCCGCGATGGCGCTGTACTCGTCGGGACCAGTCACGCCGTCGATACGAAAGCCGCCGTGAAGGTCGTAGTGTCCGAGTGAGCGCCAGAGCCGAGCAGTGTGAACCAGCAGTTCATGGGCGAATTTCTCTTCGAACGTCGTGTCCTGGGTGACGTGGAGGTAGCGGATGACGGCGTCGGCGACGTCGGCGCCCACGTGAAAGGCCGCCGTCCCCGCGGGCCAGTAGGCCGAGCACTCAGCGCCCGTGATCGTTCGCCAGGGAAAGGCCGCGCCCTTAAGGCCCAACTGCTCCGCTCTCTCCAACGCGAGCGAGAGCGCACTGTGGCGCCACGCGAGCGCGTGGGCAACAGCGTCGGGCATGGTGTAACTCAACACGTTCAGCACGAACGTCTCGGTGTCCCAAAACGCGTGGCCCGCGTAACCCGTGCCCGTGAGGCCCTTCGCGGGGATAGCCCTACGCTCACTGCGCGCGCTCGACTGCAGGACGTGAAAGAGGGAGAATCGTACGGCCTGTTGGATCTCGTCGTCACCATCGATTTCGACGTCCGCGCGCGACCAAAAGTCATCGAGGTACGCGCGCTGCTCTTCGAGCAGTCCGTCCCACCCCGTCTGGCAGGCCACAGTGAGAGCCGCGTCGACTTGGTCACGCAACGCTTCTTTCGTGCGCTGCGCCGACCAGCCGTACGTGACGAACTTGACGAGTCGCAGGCTTTCGCCCGGTTGCAACGTCACGGTCACCGTCACGCGACCGAGGTCCGGGAAACTCTCGGCTTCCACTTGGGTGTCACTCGGACTGTCGACGACGTGATCCATCGCGGCCGCCACCTTCAACTTGCTGTAGGTCGTCCGATGCACGAGTTCCGCCGAAGCCCCCTTGCTCGAGTAGCTCCGCGACACCCACGGGGACTCCAGTACCACCGCCACTCGCGGGTCACCACTCGACGGCGGCGGTGACTCGTTGACAACCAACTCCGACTGCACGACGAGACGGACCGGCTGATCGATTGCTTCGACCTCGTAGGAGATGGCAGCCACCGAACGCTGGACCAACGACACGAGACGCGTCGACGTGACGCGGATCTTCTTGTTCGACGGTGACGTCCACTCGGCTGAACGGTGGAGGACGCCAGCACGAAAGTCGAGACACCGCTCATGTGCCGTCAAGTCTCCGTAACGAATATCGAACGGTTCGTCGTCGACGAGGAGACGAATCAGCTTTCCGTTGGTCACGTTGACCATCACTTCGTCACTGACCGGGTAGCCGTAGCCCGCTTCGGCGTAGGGCAATGGTCGAAGTTCGTGCACGCCACCCAAGTACGAGCCGATCATGCCGTGGGGATCGCCTTCGTCAAGATTCCCTCGCCACCCGATGTGGCCGTTCGACAGCGTGAACAGCGACTCGCTCTGGGCCAAGTAGTCGAGGTTCAACTCGGTCTCGCGAAGACACCACGGTTCGACCGAAAAGTCCGGCTGTTCGATCATGGTCGTGCGGCCGACGAACTGGTCGAGCCAGCCTGACGTGTGAGCGCACGCTCACTACAAGGCTCAGGGCTCATCGTCGCGAATTCCGGGCGCATCGGTGCGCAGAGGCACTCGAGTTCGTCATTTCTTGCTCCTGTCGAGGGGGTGCGCATACGTGTGCGTGTTTGGTCGCAGCGCCACGGGACTTGACTCGGGTTTAGCGTCGTTTCGAGCGAACCAGACACTCGCGCGTTAAAGGGTGAATCCGCCTTCCGGTGGCGTCTCCGTCTCACTTCGCGTTTCGCCGGCGGGTGAAGCGACGTCACTCACGTCCAAAGGACCATTTTCAGATTCGAGCTTGGACAACTCGGAAACCAATCGATCAATTTCTGCGGCACTGTCGCCCGTGGCGCTGCCCGTGCGCTGTGCGTAGACGGCGGCACCGAGATCACGCATGAGTGCGTCCGCGCGTCGCTTCGCTTGGACGTCAACGATCTTGGACTGACCCGCCTTGCCCGCTTCTTGTGCCTTCTGGGCGAGTTGGGCCGCCTGGGCCTTCATCTTGTCCATTAAAGCCATGCTTCACCTGCTTTCTTCTTAAAGTCGACCGAGAAGTCCTTGTCGCAACGGATTTGAGTCGCTCTGATCTTGGTGTTCTTCGCCTTCGAACTCGCGATGCAACGTTGACTGCAGTATCACAGGCCCGTCGCCCGAAAGGGTGACGAGGTTGATCCCCGATCCGCCGAACGCGGCCGTCATGAGGGTTTGGGCGTTGAGAGCGCCCACGCGCTCGACGTTGAAGGCGACGGCATCCGAAAACGCCACCACTGCGCCACCGTGGACTTGGATCTTGCCGCCGTAATCCTTGGGATTGAGTTCGAGCAGACTTCCACCACCACCGAGGACGACGGTGCCGACGCCGGTGAAGTGCTCGAAGATGAAACCGTTTCGCGACCGGCGTCCGATGGTGAAGCCACTGAAGTCGATGTCGTATTTGACACTGGACTCGGCGCAGACGAAGGCACGACTCTCCGCGCGCCAACCAACGGTGCCGTCGAGTTCGACTATGCGAACCTGACCAGGGATCTCGCCAGCGAACGACACCAAGCCCGATCCTCCCGAGGTCGTGAACCACTGGAACGCAAGACTCTGTCCCGCGAGCGCGCGTTTGCCAACTTCGGTGGCCGTCGCCACCACGGACTTCAAGAAGCCGCCGCCGCCTTGTTTCGATTGTTGACTAGCTCCGTCCGCGTCGCCACCGGGCACCGACAGGCGTGTCTCGATGGCGACGTTGGTCGTCTTCCAGCGAAATTTTGTCGCGTCAGCGAACATCGTTTGACCAGCGTCAAGTTGGCAGGTGATGTTCTGCGCGAACTCTCCGGACACTTTGCATGCAATAGCCATGGCTCACCTCGTTATCGCAGATTAGTCCTACTCATACTTCCCCACCAACAAAACGCACAGGCACGCGTGCGTCTCTGCAGCCACCGGATGAGGGTCCACTCGGACTCTCGAAATAGGCGTCTATCCGGCTGTTGACGTGCAGCGCTGCGCGTAGTTTGGCGTTCCGGGCTGGAAGGCCCGCCCGGAGTTGGGACTGACCATCAGACACGACTCGTCGACCGCCTCGAACGGACTCGCTGGGATCTGTTTGAGTTGATCGACCTCGGTCCCCGTCCACCGGGTGTCGGCCGTCCCCTGGAAGTACCAGTTGCTCCCGTTGTCGGCCACGATCAGGCCGTAGGTCTTCATGGTGGTGAGCACGGTCTGACAGAACGAGGAGCACGACACCGCGGGCAGCGTGAAAGACGCGTTCAGACGAAACCGCGCGCCCATGGGCGGGCAGTTCGCGTTCGCCTGTCCGGCTTCGTGCCGGGCTGGCCAAAGGAATGACTGCTGCGTGCACTCAACAGTAAAGCGAAGGGCGTGGTCCATCGATCCTGACGCGACTTCGTCGTAGTTGACGAGACCGGGGAGAATCGGCAGTCCAGCGGCGTCCGTCGACGTGAACGTGGCGGGGCGCAGTGCGTTCGAGTTGAGGTTCCACGTCGCGCCAGATCCCGCCGTCGAGTGGCCGTTGGCGCGATAGACCGTGTCGTAGGTCTCGAACAGCGTGCAGGCGGGCGACCTCGCCGACTTGTATGGGTCGACCATGATCGCGTGACGGTCCGATCCGCCTTCAATCGGCGTCGACGCCGTGAGCGGATACGGTCCGCGGTAACTCTCCGAGGCGTAGAGAAAGCTGACGCGGGTGAACGCGGTGCGCGCGGAGACGACGTTCCACGGGATCCCGTAGGGCTTCCTTGGGTTCGACGACGGTCCGTAATCGGGGTGGAGCAACGTGGTCGAGGAATTCATCGAGCTCAACCACGCCGCGCTATGCGCGTCGACCGGGAGTGACGTGATCGGCGTGTTCCACACGTTGTCACTCGGGAAGACAGGACACGGTGTTCGTGGCAACTTGGTAGCCGGGCTTCGAGCGTTCAGGGGCGTGTCCGGATGTTGGAGTCGCGCCGTCGCTGAAGCGGTAGTCACACTCAACGTCGTGGCGACGATCAACACCGCAGTGCCGACCACGAGAGCCCAGTGTGCTCTAGTCACCATCAGTCGAGATCGCCAGGTCAATAGCCCACATCATACGAAGGGGGCAGGCGTGAGAAGAGCTCGAATCGGCTCCGAGTAATCGTCACTTGGTCGAAGGAACGCGCCACGGATCACGGTCCAAGCGCGGATGAGATAGTCGTCAAGACCCGTCTCGACGAAGGCAGCAATTCGCCGCTCAGTAGAGGTGCGGTCGCGCATCCGGTTGCCGATGGGATTCCAGAGGAACGACGCGACGTCGTACTCGCGGTCGGAGAGGTAGGGCTTGGGATCGATGGCGATGTAGCCTTCGCCGCTACGAAGAATGTTGTGGTGATGATAGTCACCGTGGACGACCCAGTCGGCTCTACCGCCAATCTCGGCGAAGAGATCGCGCGCGAGCGGGATAAGTTGACTCGCTTGAAACTCTGCTTGATCCATCCAGCGCAAGACCTCGGGACCCACCGAGCGAAAGGGCTTCGTCGCGGGGCGCCAGAGACGCTGCGCGAGGTCGACCGCTGTCCCCGTCGCCTCGTCGTCAGGTAGCAACGAGAGATCGTCGCCGGGCACCGCGCGTTCCTCCAAGAGGACTCGCCCCGAACGGCGAAACAATCGAACCGCGCCCTCGCCGTTCCATAGCTCCAACGCGTCGCCTTCGTGCAGCGCCTCGTCGTCGCCCTCCCACGCTGACTTGATGACGCGAAACTCGCCCACGGGCGCGACGAACGACACGTTCGACAGGGCGAACGGTGCCCCTAACTCGAGCCCCCACGCCTCGGCGCACGATTCTGCGTTGTGTCGAGCAACGGTGAGATCCACCATCGGCTCGAAGTCGGCGTTCATGACGCGAGCCTAAGACTCATTTTCGTCGGAGCCCGAAGTCACGACCGGTACCAATGCGACGAGGTCCTAGCATCGTTGAAACACTCGGCGTCAACTTCTTTCGAAAGGCTGACCGTGGACTCGACGTTTGACTTGACCGGACGAACCGCACTCGTAACGGGTGCGGGCAGCGCCGGTGGCATTGGTTTCGCGACCGCTCGCCTACTCGCCCAAATGGGGGCTTCTCTCGTCATCACCTCGACCACCGAACGAATCCACGATCGAGCTAGCGAGCTTCGCGACGCTCTTGGCGCGCGCGTCGACGCGGTCGTGGGAGACCTGACCGACCCCGCGACGAGTGACGCCGCGGCGCAGCGAGCGGTCGAACGCTTTGGGAGCCTCGACGTCGTCGTGCAGAACGCGGGAATGACGTCGATCTCGAACTCGCAGCCCGAACAAGGCCCCCTCGAAACGATGGAGTACGAACTGTGGCGAGCGAGCCTTTCTCGAAATCTAGACACGTCGTTCTGGATGGCGAAAGCTTGCTTGCCGATAATGCGAGAAGCGGGCTGGGGTCGCCTCGTGCTGGTCGCGAGCATCACCGGTCCCGTCATGGCCATGCGGGCCCAGCCGGCGTACGCTGCGGCGAAAGCGGCGACAGTTGGCCTCGCGCGATCGTTGGCGCTCGACTACGCGGCCTGCGGCGTCACCATCAACGCCGTCGCGCCGGGCTGGGTCGCAACTGATTCACAGACGGCGCACGAGCACGAACAAGGGATGTCCACGCCCATGGGTCGAAGCGCCGAACCGAGCGAAGTGGCGGGCGTGATTGGCTGGCTCGCGTCCCCCGCAGCGTCCTACGTGACCGGACAGTGTGTCGTCGTCGACGGCGGGAACTCGATCGCCGAAGAGCGCATCATGACCCTGCGTCCTGGGTCGTAGACGACTGTACAGAGTCAACGACGTCGGCGTGCAAGAAGCCCGTGCCAGTCGATCAGTCAATCGCAGCTTTCGAAGTACCGGTCGGCTCGGCGTTACATGCTGCCGATTATTTCGAGAACCGCGCTCTACAATTGGTGACATCACCATGAGAACGCAGTGTCAGACGCGCGCCGCCACGTTCATCTCGTCGCGCGCGTGTCGCGTGGAGCCCTCGTACGTTGTGAACTGCACCGGTCCACCGAGCGATGGTCGTTGACGTCAACACCAGCGACTTCTAATGGGCTCCGAGTGACCTACTTGCGTAGGACGGGCCAGCGGGCGCTTCTCGCTCTTTTGTTGTTGACCACGTCGACGCTCGTGGCCCCTCTCGCGAGTGCCAGCACGGTGCCCTCGCTCGCACACGCTCAAGCTCAAGCACCACCATTCTCCGTGGGGATCGCCCGCTGTACCTTTGTCGATCGAACGCGCAACGTACTCAATTTTTCGACCTCGCCGCCATCGGTCTTGTCGAGCGTTCGCACTCTCGTGACCGAAGTCAGGTACCCGACTGCGTACGTCGCTGGGGGTCCGAGCCAGATTGGCGGGGCGGCGCCCGTACCCCATACGGGTGGCTACCCGATGATCGTGTTCGCGCACGGTTACGACGTCACCCCCGACATCTACGCGCCCATGCTCGACGCGTGGGTTCGCGCGGGCTTCATCGTCGTGGCCCCAATATTTCCGGACGAGAACGAGTACGCCGTCGCCGGACAGCACGGAGCGAATACTGAAGAGGACTTGCTGAACGAGCCCGCGGACATCACGTTCGTGACGCGGGCTCTGCTTCAAGCGTCGACGAACGCGTCAACGGGGTGCCATGTCGTCAGCGGACTGATCCAACCGACGGAACTGGCCTTGGCAGGACACTCCGACGGCGCAGCGGTGGTGGGACTGCTCGCGTACGCCCGCGGCAACGATCCCCAAGGCGTCAGCTACGCCAGTCTGCGTGCGGGACTCGACTACCGTGCCGTCGCCATTCTCTCGGGTAACGAAGACCGCTCACAGGCGTACGCATCACCGGCGAGTGACCCGGCACTCCTCGTCATTCAAAGCGCCGCGGATCAATGCAACCCGATTCGCGACTCGGTAAAACTCTACGACGACGTCCATCAGTCCAACAAGTGGTTCCTCGAACTGCTCACCGCTCACCATCTCCCTCCGTTCGACGGTGTCGACGTGCCGGCCTTCAAAGTCGTCGCCGCCGCGTCAACGCGCTTCTTTCGAATCGCTTTGCAAGGAATCAACCCGACGGTGAGCTTCATCGTCTACGGCAACGAACATCCAACCGTTGCCGAGATGTTCAGTGCCGGGCACGCGCCCACGTTGAGCGCGACGAATCTTCCCGAGCGTTGTGGGCGAACCTAAGAGAACACGCGCTCTTCGACTACCCGCGCTGGACCAGCGACCGCGGATCGACTCCCACGCCGCCGCGCGCGTCACTCTCGTACGCGGCGAGCGCGACACGAAGTACGTCGAGAGCCTCTTCGCCGCTCCACCAGAGGGGCCCGTCGCCGCCTCGTAGCCAGCGCAGCCAGTGGCGACCCGAGTCTCGAAAGCTCGACGCCCAATCGTCGTCCAGCGCGTGAAACGCTCGCGTCTCGCCGTCGAGGTACATCTCGAAACTGGGTTGTTGGATCCCACGTGCGGTGCACCGATTCACGCGGGCGAAGCCCTGGCGCCCCGTGACCTCCCAACGCTCGTCGTTCGTGTAGTAGTCGGAACGAAGATACATATCGACGGCGAGGGTGATATCCCAGACGCCGCGAACTCCGTTCACGTGCTCCCACACGATCGTCGACGGTGCGTCGACGTGAACGCCGGGAACGACTTCGGTATCGCCGATCCACGCTCGCACTTCCTCGATGGGACCGAAGAGCCACAGCGCCGTTGAGAGCTTGTGCCATCCATCGTCGAACAAAAGCGTTCCGCGACCTCGCTCGGTTTGTTCGAACTGGCGCTCGTAGCTGTCGGCCGGCACGTCCCAACCTCCGCGACCGCTCGCGACCATTTTCAGGTGATAGCCGCTGATGGTTCCGAGCGCGCCGGAGTCGACGACGTCTTTGAGTTTGCGCAGCGGTTCGTAGAAAAGATAGTTCTCCATGACTCGTAGCTGACGACTGTTGACCCGTGCCGATTCGAGGATTCGTTGTGCGCTCGCCAGGTCATTCGCGATCGGCTTTTGCAGATTGACGTGCCATCCGCTCTCGAGGCAGTGGATCGCGCCCTCTTCGTGAAGGGCAATCGGAAGAAGGACTTCCACCGCGTCGAGCTGGACACCACTCGAGGCCAAGTCGTCAATCGAACGAAACGCTCGTGCCTCGGGCCAGTCGGCTTGGCGCTGCTCGCGACGCTCCTCACTCGGGTCGACGAGGGCTACCCCCTCGACGTCGCTGTTGTTGAAATAGCCGCGAGCGTTGAGGTCGTACACCCTGCCGAGTCCCACAAAGGCTGCTCGAACCGGGCGATTGAGGGGCGTGAAGTCGATGGGCGTCACGCGTTGATTCATGCCAAATGGTAACGGTCACGTGACGGGCGCCAAGAATGACCGGTCTCTCGGCCCTCGCTGGCACGGATGTTGAATCTAGTCCCTCGGTGCCATCGTTCGCGATGATCGAGCACGCCACCGCGCGTAGCGTCCACGACCTTTGAGTAAGTGCGTGTCCGGCGCGGCTTCGTGCATCGTTGTCATGAGTGCCGAGGTAGAGAGACCGAGAGCGCCGAGCACCATCACCAAGAGAGAGAGCACCTCGAGGGACACGAAGAGCGGTCCTCCACGGAGATTCTCACCGAAGAGCACGTGGCCAATAAGGATGGACACGAAGGGATTTACCAAGATGAGGGCCGACTGTGACGCGGCGAAGGGGCCCACTCGAAAGGCCGCCTGCATGATGACGAACGAACACAACCCGATCACGCAGAGCGCGTAGAGCTGCCACGAACTGAAGAGCGCGCCCCATCCCACGACGAGAACGTCGGTCATCGACTTCGTGATCGCGGAAAGCAGGGCGAAACCAATCGACGCGCCGGCGCCCAGGAGCAGTGCTTGACGCCAGGGCGGTCCGCCACGCGCCACGACGACGAAGAGGACAACACAAACGACCGCCGCCAAGGTGACGATGAGCCAGACGGAGTTAGCGGGGACCTTCGATCCCACTGTGGGCGCGGCCAGGTACAAGAACGAACTCAGACCGAGGGCGGCGGCAAAGGCGGCGGCAAAGTCTCGTGGTCGCATGGGCGTCGAGAACCAGAACCAGAGCACGATGACCAGTATCACCAACTCGCTCACCAACAGTGGCTGGACCACGTTGAGCGCGCCGAGGTGCAACGCCACCGCCTGTGACGCGTAGCCGAGTGCCATGATCACGAAGCCGAGGATCCAAATTGGGCGTCGCAACATGTGTCGCACGAGACCCATTGAAGGGCCTACGGAGTCAGGCGCCTCTTCCACGCCGAGCCGCTGGCAGACACTCGCGATGGCGTTCGCGAACGCCGTGAGGAGAGCCAGAATGATAACCACCACGTGAGCCTACGGTCACTTGGTCGCGTGAGCGATCGCACCCCGTCTGGGTAGCCAACACGAGGAACCGACCGTGTTCACCAGCGACCCCTCGAAATTACGACGCAAGAATCGCGGAAGTTTCGTCGGTGGATGAGCACGACGAGCGACGACGTAGATTGAGAATGACGACCAAAGGAGCGACGTGTCATTCAATCTTGCGGAACTACTGGATCAGCGTCACGGCGAGAACTTTCAACTCCATAGTCAGTACATCAACCCCCAGTTGACCAAAGTCGTGCAGACGCTCGGCTTCGACCGCTTCTACGTTCGTGGCGAAGGTTGCTATCTCTTTGACGACGAGGGCGCGCGGTACCTCGACCTGCTCAGCGGTTTTGGTGTGTTCGCACTCGGGCGAAGTCACCCAGTGATCAAAGACGCCCTGCGACAAGCGATCGACGCGGATCTGCCCAACATGATCCAGATGGACTGTGCACTGTTACCAGGACTGTTGGCTGAGCAACTGGTCACGCGCAGCCCCGATCAGATCGAACGGGCGGTCTACTGCAACTCGGGCGCTGAGGCCGTCGAGGTCGCGATCAAGTTCGCTCGGGCGAGTACTGGTCGAGGTCGGATCTGTTACTTCGCGCACGCGTTTCACGGTCTCACGACGGGCGCGTTGGCGGTCAACGGCTCGTCCGACTTCAAGTCGGGCTTCGGACCTCTGCTTCCCGGGTCGACGGAGATACCCTTCGGTGATCTCGAGACGCTGAAGAGCGAACTTCGCCAGGGTGACGTCGCCGCGTTGATCGTCGAACCAATTCAGGGTAAGGGCGTGAACGAACTCGACGCTGCCCTCTGGCTGGAGATCGAGGCCGCCGTGCACCAAGCAGGTGCGCTCCTCATCTGTGACGAAGTACAGACCGGGCTCGGACGCACCGGATCGTTCTACGCCTTCGAGCACTACGGCCTGCGTCCCGACATCATCACTGTCTCCAAAGCACTCTCGGGCGGCTACGTGCCGGTGGGCGCGACGTTGACGAGTGACAAGATCGTGCGCAAGGTCTACAGCTCGATGGATCGAGCCATGGTCCACTCGACGACGTTCAAGGGGAACCAGTTGGCGATGGTGGCCGGCCTCGCGACGCTTTCCGTCTTCGACGATGAGCACGTCGTCGAGCACGCGGCGGCGATGGGTGATCTGTGGCGCGTTCGACTCGAAGAACTCGCCACTCGTCACGAGTTCTTGCACGTCATACGCGGACGCGGCCAGATGATCGGCGTCGTCTTTGGACCACCGACGTCGTCGGGACCGAAACGGCGGTGGCGAACGGTTGAAGCGGCGCGAACCGCCATGTTCACTCAGTCGCTCGTCGTTCCCCTCTTACATCGCTATCGAATACTGACGCAAGTCGCCGCGGACGGTATCAACGTGATCAAACTCTTACCACCGCTCATCGCCGCGGAAGCGGAGATCGACCTCTTCGTGAACGCTCTGGACGAGTTGTTGAGTGACGCCGAGAAAAGTAGCCGCTGGCTGATGGAGTTCGGGGTGACCATGGCCAAGGGCACGATGAAGCGGACTCGGTCCTCGAGCTCAGCGAGGGCCATGAGGTGAGCTTCGAACTGCGCCCCGGCGACCGAGTCGCCGTCACGGGCGCGGCTGGCTTCATTGGTTCGGCCGTCACGCGCGCGTTGCTTCGTCGCGGCGCCGACGTCGTCGCGCTGCTCGAACCGGGTGCCTCGAGCACGAATCTTGACGGACTCGAGATTGAGCGACGCGACGTCGACATCACGCAGCCCACCACGCTGAAGGGCGTCTTCGACGGCGTACGGTTCTGCTTTCACCTCGCCGCGAAATTTGGTTTCTGGCCCAGGGATCCCAGCAGTTTTTACGCGATCAACGTCGAGGGCAGTCGCAACGTCGTGGGCGCCGCCAGCGAAGCCGGCGTCGTGCGCACCGTCTACACCTCGACCGTCGCCACCCTCGGTCTCTGGGGCACGAAGTCCGGACGTCCATCGAACGAGGATGACGTGGCGGACCTGTCACACCTGTACGGGAACTACAAGAAGTCCAAGTACGTCGCCGAGCACGAAGTACTTCGCCTCGCTGCCGCGGGCGCGCCGCTGGTCTTGGTGCTGCCGACCATGCCGCACGGCCCCTACGACCAACGTCCAACGCCGTCGGGAAAAGTCGTCCTCGACTACTTGAACGGGAAAATGCCCGGCTACGTTGACACGGCAATGAACATCGCACACGTCGACGACCTGGCCGACGGGCACCTCCTCGCGTTGGAAATGGGAGCGCAAGGGAGAAGTTACATCTGCGGAGGCGACAACGTCACGATGGCCGAGATGTTGAAGATGTTGTCAAGAATCACAGGTCTCCCCGCTGCTCAGCACCGATTTCCCTCGATCTTTCCGATGATCGCTGGGCACGCGTCCCAATTCATCGAAGGGCGCCTCCTTAAGCGCGAGCCCAGAGTTCCTCTCGAGGCGGCGCAGATGGCGGCGACGACCATGACGTTCGACGATTCGAGAGCCCGAAGTGAGCTTGGATACCGTTCACGTCCCGCGGACGCAGCTCTTTACGACTCTGCTCAGTGGTTCGTCGAGCACAGGTACGTCAGTGCTGAACGCGCGAGAATGGTGCGGTGGAACCTGCCCGGTGGCACGGCATCGACCTAGATAGTGCCCTCGATATATACTTCATGGAGTTAGTCCCGTAGTCCTGGGGCCGAATGTGAGATGCGAAGTACGTGGTTGGCTCTACGATCGCCAACCGAGAGACGCTCAAGAATTTGCTGCTCTCGACATCCACGTGCCTGGATTGGCCGGCCGCTCCAAGACGAAGTTGGTATTGCTTAGGGCACTACTTACCGAACGAAAGGATCGTCGCTCGCTGCTCAAGTGGAAGGCGAGGTCTCACCACCGCTGGGCACCGTGGCGAGACCTCGCCGTGGCGGAATGATGCCGTCGATGAGTCCATACTTCACCGCCTCCTCGGCGGTCATGAAACGGTCGCGCTCGATGTCGTGTGAGACCTCATGGAGCGTTTTGCCGCTGTGGTGCGCGATGATCTCAGCCATTCTGTGCGTTAACGCGAGCACTTCGCGAAGTTGAATCTCCATGTCGCTCGGTGCTCCTCGGGTGCGGGCACTGCCTTGATGAATCATGATCCTCGAACTCGGTAGGGCGAAACGCTTGCCTGGAGCTCCTCCGCACAGCACCATCGCCGCGGCTGACATGCCCATGCCGACGCAGATCGTCGACACGTCAGGCTTCACGTGTTGAATAACGTCGTAGATCGCCATCCCTCCGTACGCCAAGCCCCCTGGGGAGTTGATGTACAGGCTGATGTCACGATCGGGATCGAGCGCCTCGAGGTAGAGCATCTGGGAGATGATCAAGTTGGCGACTTGGTCGTCGACCTCCTGGCCGAGGAACACGATTCGCTGTCGAAGGAGCATCGAGTAGATGTCGAAGGCCCGCTCGCCTTTCGATGACTCCTCGAGCACCATTGGGACCAGGGAGTGTGCGGGCCGGTTCTCGTCTTGTAGCAACGCCACTGTCGCTTCCTTTCTTGCCAACGTGCGCCAGTGTTTAACCAACGTCGCTCAGCCCCTATGTGCAACCACTTGATTGCATGCTACACGCCAACGACGGGCTTGTGCAATAATCTGGTTGCATGAGAGACATCTTGTATCACGAAGTCGACGTCCCTTGCGACGCCGAAGCAGCATGGCAGCACGTCATTGACCCGTCATGGCTCGGCGACGACGGTGAACTCGACATCGTTGTCAGCGGCGAGGGTTGGGTGAGCGAAGACGGAGAGACGAAGTATCTTGTCGTCGAAGAAGTGGACGACGAACGACACCTCTCCTTTCGATGGGCCAGTTTCGTTGGCGCGCCGAGCCGCGTGGACATCGATCTTGAGCCAACACTCGAGGGAACGAGAATTTCCATCACCGAGTCGCCACTCGAAGCTAGAGCGACTGCGAGCCTCGTCACTCGATGAAGGACACAATCTCGGACGTCTTCGCCGCGCTCGGGGACGCCACGCGACGCGGCATTTACGAACAACTCCTCAGCAGCCCTCACGGCCAGACGGCGACGGCGTTAGCCGGCGCCGCCATCGTCTCGCGGCAAGCCATCGTGAAGCATCTCCAGGTTCTGGCTCGATCGGGACTCGTCGTCGCGCGCCGCGATGGACGAGAGGTGCGCTACTTTGTCGCGCCTAACGGCACTGCGGGCGCGTCGTCGTGGCTACTCAAGGGCGCCGAAGCTTGGGATCGAAGAATCGCAAAACTAGAGAACCAGTCACGATCCGGCCCTCGACGTCGAGGGACTCCGTAGCGACGCGACTCTACGACGTGCGGTAGCGGTTAGACGATTTTCTCGGCCCAAAGTGAGGTCCGGGACCTTGCGTCGAACGAACTATCTTTCGACGTAGATCGTCAAGGGTGGAATGACGCCGTGATCCGCCATTGCGGCCCCAAGTTCCGGGGACGGTGAAGAGGTCGCCGCCAAGACTGCCTCCACGTCATCGACATTGGCTGAGATTGCTACGGCGTTGCTCCCGTCTTGGGCAACAAGATCCACGATCTGGGAGACGCCCATGGCCGAAATTGCCTCTGCACGCTCCGCCTTGAAACTCAACCACTTCTCCACGTCAACAACACCGTGCGTGATAACCATCTTTGGCATTTGAAGTCCTTTCTCTGTGGCTCGTTAACAATCGATGCCCGTGGACGTTTCTAGTCGACTGACCCCTCGCTCGCTGAGGTGAGCGAGCGAGCCATGTGAAGCCAAAAGTTGGTCAGACGAAAGTGCCAACGCGTACGCGAGGGCGGCGTGACCTACGTAGACGCTGACGAGGAGAATCCCGTGTCGCGAGCGTTCTCTTTTCTCTACCGCGATGGCGACTTCTTTGTCGCCAGGAAGTGGAAATGGGCCATAGAGTCTTGTATGTCACACGCGAGCTAATCGAGGGCGATGTCACCATGACACTCACTCCAGCAACAGGGACGAGCACGACGGCAGAACGCGGACCGGCGTCGCAACGGTGCGGCCATCTTGAACGGGTGGTTTTGCGATGAGCACGGTTCCTGACCTGGAGCAAAGCGAATCGCCAGGAGAGCAAGCACCAACCACTCTTGTCGGCGGTGGCGTCTCACCAATGAAAGAACTGCATTTCTTGGCGATGTTGGCTGGTCGACGACTGAGAGAGGGAAGCAGACCCTGGTTGGGCCTCGTGCTGGCTTGTGCCACCGCTCTTATCGCGCTGATGTTGCGATTTCACGTCATGAGTCCCGACCTGTGGCGCTCGGGCGCCGTGTACGCGTCACTGCCTCTCAAAAGTGAGTTGGCGCGCCTTCCAATGTCCCTGTTCCTCCCCACGCCGTACCTGCCGGTGTGGGCGGCGAGTGGCCAAATCTTGATCGTTTTCGGCCTTGGTGAGATGATCCTCGGCCGCTGGCTCACGGTGGTGGTAGCGACACTCGGTCACTTCGGCTCTTCACTCGTCGCGTTCGTATTGCTGAACGCGGTGCACGAGAGCGTGTTCGGTCTCACGCCCGCGCTCGCCCACGCTCTCGACACGGGGCCGTCCGCGGCCACGACAGCTGTCGGTGCGTGCTTGCTCGTTGCGGTTCGAATGAAACGGTCCGCGTGGCTTTTAACGTTCGCTCTCGTGGCGGCAGCACTCATCGCACCCGGAATTGATGGCGTCGAACACACCGTCGCCCTTGTGTGTGGATTGCTTGCTGGCGGCGCCTACCGCGCCGTTCTCTCGCTACGCGCCCGGCATGAGAACGTATCTTCGAGGACCAGGTGGTCCAACGTCGTCGTTGGTCTCGCGCAAGTGTTTCGACTGCCCCGGTCCGCGGTTGCTGCCATTCGTGGCAGAACCTGATGCCCTGCACCCTTCGCGTCACCTTTCAACTCTCGCCCGATGAAGCGAATTCGGTGCATGAACAGCGAACGCGGCGACGTAGGCAACGGCCGCGGCTACGCCACGCGGTGCCGCCGAGTCGGTGCCGCGCACTCTCGACAAAGGACCACGGACTTCCGTTCTTCTTCGCTCGTTTTCGCGGCGCGAAGGATTCGTACGACACCGTTGGAGCGACACTGGCGCTGGTGCCAGCACGTTCGGCGTGAGCATTTACAAGCTCCGCTTGCGGGCGCGCGCGTACGGACGGCGCTCGCGATATCTGAAATAGGTGAATTTTGACCGACTTCGCTCACTGGTCACCTCCAACATCAGTAACTTTACCAACGACGTATCTGAAAACGTGGAATGTTTCGAGGAATCTTTCAAGAGTCTTGTGAACTCATCTCTTGCTATAAATCCGCAGTTCACTGACCTTGTACGAACGTGCATCAACAACCTCAAAAAGCAAATGCGAAATACTGAAGCGGGTTGGACCTAACCCAAAGAGGAATCGTCGGACGTCACGTCTTTGAGCTCGTTGAGTGAAGTTCGGATGAGTTGTGGAAAGTCTCTCTGATTGGTTTCGCTGATCCAGCGTTCGAACGCGCTCTTGAAGACGACGATTCCCACTTCGGCTGTCAACGTGGCGGCTGACTCTGCGACACCGCGCTGGCGCAACGCGTCGGCTGTCGCGGCGGCCAGGGAGGCAAGTTTGATCAACTCCCGTTCACGAAGTTCGGGGTTCGCCTCAATGACCGCTTGGCGCTGAAGGGCTCCCTCGCGGCGCTCTTGAAGAAGAGCACCGGCCGCTTCCAATGCTGCGGCGACGGCGGCGATGGGAGTAGAGCCAGCCGGGGCTTCGACGACGGTAGAGACAAAAAGATCCTGCAGGGCCGCCGAGCCCCAGAACAGGACCTCACGTTTGTCTACGAAATATCGAAAAAACGTCCGTTCGGCTAGACCTGCGCGTTTGGCGATCTCCGCGACAGTGGTCTGCTCAAAGCCGCGTTCCACGTAGAGCTCGATTGCCGCTTGTTGCAGTCGGCCTCGTGCGTTTGGCTCCCAGCGACCCATAACCCGATCGTACTTGATGACAGTGAGTGCCATTGTGTGCTAGGTTGATGTCAGCGAATGACATCGCCCTCTTCTCGCCCCATCCCCGGACGCTAAGAGCAATCGTCTGGAGGTCTTCATCATGCGTGTTTTTGTTACCGGTGCGTCCGGTTGGATCGGCTCCGCCGTCGTACCTGGGCTCATCGCGTCAGGCCATCAGGTCGTCGGGCTCGCCCGTTCTGACGAATCGGCCGCAGCGCTCGGCGCTGCCGGTGTTGAAGTCCAGCGTGGCACGCTCGACGACCACGACACGCTTCGAAGTGTGACGAGTTCCTCCGATGGCGTCATACACCTCGCTTTCAAACACGATCTCGCGTTCACCGGCAACTTCTTAGATGCGGCGCAGGCCGACCGTCGCGCGGTCGAGATATTTGGCGAAGTGCTCGCCGGCTCTGATCGACCGCTCGTCATCGCCTCCGGGACCCTCGGGGTCGCTCCGGGTCGAATCGCCACGGAAACTGACGGTCACGTCGACGATCCGTCACACGCGGCGTTCGGCGAGGGTCCCCTTGCTCGACGAGCCACCGCCGAGTTCGCGTTGTCGCTCGCCTCACGCGGCGTGCGCTCGTCCGTCATGCGCCTCCCCCCGACCAATCACGGCGACGGCGACAACGGTTTCGTCGCGACGCTGGTCGCCATCGCGCGTGAGAAACGTGTCTCGGGCTACGTCGGTGACGGGTCGAACCGTTGGCCCGCGGTGCACCGACTCGACTCCGCCAACCTCTTTCGCCTGGCCCTCGAAGGAGCCCCCGCTGGCTCCACGCTGCACGCGGTCGCGGACGAGGGCGTGCGAATCCGCGACGTCGCCGAGGTGATCGGACGGCATTTGAACGTGCCGGTGGTCTCCATCTCCCCCGAGGACGCTGGGGCGCACTTCACGTGGCTAGCCAATTTTGTCGGGATCGATTCACCAGCCTCCAGCACTTTCACCCGCGAACTGTTGGGCTGGCTCCCTGAGCAGCCCGGTCTCCTCGACGACCTCGACCAAGGTCATTACTTCACCCATTGATTCGAAGTCGTTCTAGCGCGAGGGCACGGGCTGTGGTGCCGCCAGCGGAAACTTGCGGGTCGCGTGATGAGTCCCGTCGTCCGCGATCACTAAACCCTCGTACGCCGACAACTCACTGAGTAGCGCCAGACCTTGCACACCAGCGATGACGAGCGCGGTGGCGAATGCGTCCGCCAGGGAGAGGTCGATCCCCACGACCGTCGCCGACGCCGCTCGGGTCGTTGGATTACCCGAGTGCGGGTCGATGAGATGCGCGCCACGTTCGTAGCTGCCCGACGTCGCGACGGCGCCAGGCGACTCGACGACACACGCGAGCCGTCGGGGATTGACGGGGTCCGCGATACCCACGCGAAATGGCTCACCGTCGCGCGGTCCACCGAAACTCGCGACGTCACCCGCGGCGTTCACGATGGCTCCGCCAACATTCCCACGTTGCAGTACGTTGAGGCACCGTTGAGCCGCCCAGCCCTTCACGAGGCCCGTGGGATCGACGCCTCCGGGCATCGCCCAGGGATCGAACCATCCTCGCGTGACGCGACGAGCGTCCTCGCAGAGTTCCAATACCCTCACGACGTCGTCGGGTGCCTCGTCGAGAGAAAGTTCTCCGCGACGGATTCTCGAGATGCTGCTCGTTTCCTTCCACGTGCTGAACATCTCGTCGGCGCTGTGCAACACGGCAATTGCGTCGTCCACGATCGGCGCCAACGTCGACGTCGAAGGTGGCGCGTCGTCGTAGAGGTCGAGTGTCACGACGGTGCCCATGACGTGCTCCTCGTGGTGGAAGAAGTGTCGGTTCATACGCGAGGATTCACTCGCCGTCATTTGAGAACCACCTTCGAAAGTGCCGACTGCAGCGACTGCGCGAAGCCGGCGGACGTGTAACTGGCGCCCGAGACGCTTTGGATGTTCCCGCTTTGCGCCTGTAACGCCTCTTGCTCGAGGAGGGGTATCGAGTACTGGTCGATCGAGATCGATCGGGAGTTCCCCCCGTCGTTGATAGCCGCGATGGAAACCTTGGTGATCTTGGTGTTCGCCACCGTGACCTTGACCGAGAGAACGCCGAAGTAGTAGTTGACGCTCGCCCCCGTCGCCTGTTGAACGCTGGGCGTCACGGTGGTCGTGGTGGTGGGTGGATTGTTGTTCACCGCCGGCGCCGTGGTCGTCGGGCCGCTCGGCGGCTGTGTCGTCGTCGGGGGTGGTGTCGTCGTCGCCACTGGCGCGAGGGAGATCTTCACCGGAGTCGAGTGAAAACTGAAGACGCCCGCGAGTCCCGCGGCGGTGCCCAGAAAGATGATCGGTGTCCGCTTCATTTCGACCTGTCTCTTCGTTGGCTGTTCGTACGTGTCTGCATTGTCTAGAAGGAGAACGTCTCGAGGTGGATTCGATCGGGCCGGGCACCGAGTTGTTGGGCGGCGGTGACCACCATCTGGGTGAACGATTCGGGCCCGCAGACGTACACGTCCACGTCACGAAGGCTACCGACCAGGTCGTGCAACGCCTTGGTGCTGAACCGGACTTGATCGCGCGTGCCGATGAGTTCGTGGAGTACTCCGCGGCGCTGCGACACCAGGTCGACGAATTCCTGACGGTGGACGACGTCCTCAGGCACGGACTCACGGATGAGCACTGTCACCTTGACCGATTGCGGCAGGTCCTCGAGAAGCGCGCGCAGTGGCGTCACGCCGACGCCCGCGCCCACGAGGAGGGCCCGCTTCGAGCTCATCGAGTGGCGCGTGAACGTACCGTAGGGACCCTCAACCATGACACGCGTGCCGGGACTCAGATGAGCCATCGCGCTGCTATGGCCGCCGAGGCCTTTTACTGTGACCCGCATATAGGGCGCTTGAGGGAGCGCCGAGAGTGAATAGGGGTGCGCGTGCCACCACAGCTCCCTCGTCATGAAGCGCCACTGGAAGAACTGTCCACCCGACACTGCGAGTTGGTTGATTTGACGCCCCGTCACGACCACCGAGTAGACGCCGGGCGTCTCTTCGTGCACCGAGGAAACTCGTAGTTGGTGGCGGAGGTTTCGAATCACTGGCAGCGCGAGACGAAAGAACACCACCGACACGGCCGGCACGAGCCACAACGCGATCCACAACGCGCGGTTGATTGGCTGTCCAAGAAACATCACGCCGATCTTGATCTGGTGGAAGAACGCGAGTCCGAGCGCTAAGTAGATGTAGAGGTGCACGATCCACCAGGTCTCGTACTCGACTCGTTGACGAACGATTCGCGCGGAGGTGACACCGGCCATCGTGAGCAGCGCCAGTGCTACGGCCGACTCGAGAATGTCGGGATAGTGCGCGAGGAACGTCCAGAACTGGCGAAGGAAGCCGACGCTCGTGAGTTGCGCGTAACCCCACGTGATGAGAAGGACGTGCAAGGCAATGAGCCCGATGGGCCATCCACCGATTCGACGATGCCAACGCACGAGTTGGTCTTGTCCGACGCTGCGCTCAAGCCAGGGAACGCGCGAAATCAAGATCACCATGACCAACATGAGGTACGTGCCCACGAGTCCGGCAAGACGACCGCCCAACGTGACCCAGCCCCCTCGGGCCTCGAGCGAACCTAGCGACTCCCCCCAGAACGCCAGTATGACGACGGCGACGAGGCCGACGCGCGCGAGGATCGACAGGGTAGCGACGACGTGGGGCACGGGTGCGTGACTCGGCCGGCGTCGCGAACGACCTCTCACTTCTTTTCGTGTCGTTACCGGACGTGACGGGTACGTCACGGCGTCCTCGCCGACACCGTGATGAAGTCTCGGGCCCACCACGACTCGAAGTAGCGCGCGGGCGTGCCCGTCATCGCGCTCAACAGTTCACGTCCGTTCGACGCCCCGGCGAGGCCCAAGGGCGACGGCGAGTAGTACGAGTAGTTGACCCAATCGGTGTTGATGTCGAGCTCCATGGCCCGTACCGCTCCGGCGCGAACGAGCAGATTCGCGAGATCGGTGATGTTGAGGCCGGGACCGGCTACGTAGACGAGCGCCCCGTCCGACGTCACGCCCAGCCCCGAACGCCAGACGTACACCGAGTTACCCAGAGTCGCGCCCCACTTTGAGGTGTCGTTCGCCTGGAGGCCGGCAACGGGCTTGGCGTTGTTCACGAGGAGGGCGAGGTTTTGGCGCACGGAGACGACGTTGGCGTCGATCTTCTTCGCGCTTCCCCACGCGATGACGTCGGACGTGCCGTTGCGATAAACGACGAAGGACGCGGCACCCGACTTCAGTGGCACCTCGACGCGGTGATTGGTGTAGTACCCACCGTTGGCGTTGTTCATGAGGAAGCCCGCGTTGAACGCGGCCACGAGGGTCCGTGCTTGGGGCGCCTTGACGGGCGCGGTGAAGGGGTAGGGACCTCCGCCGGGGATCCAGCTACCGGAGTACAACCTCGCGCTCAGCAACTTCGTGTCCATCCACGCCGCGCCAGCCACGTAACTGGTGTGCACCGCGTCCGGGCGCAGAGTGGTGACGTAGATGGCGGGCACGCCGTCGACGGTTCGTCCTACCGCCGACCACTGGCCTTCGCCGGGAATGACGGGTGTAGCGAAGGGGATCATTGCCGCTGGTTTCGCCAGTTGCGCGACCGATGAGTTTGTCGTATTCGGCGACGTCGACGGGACCTGAATCGCGTTTCGAGGGAGGCTGCCGCCGATTGGTGGCGCGTGATGGCTGTACCACTCGTTTTCAACCCAGTTCACGATGCTCGAGGCACCGTGCGTGCGAGCCCACTCCGCGAACCTCGAACTCATCGAACTGCCCAGTCCAGGATTGAAGAGCGCGCCACCGAGGGAGACGGCGAACCACGCGAACGTGACCAAAAACGCCAACACCACGACCTGGACGATCCGTGATCGACGGCGGCGTCGCCTACGACGGGGTCGCTCGTGGAGCCCACTGCGGGTGGGTCTCAACGTTGTCGCCCTTATGCGTTCGCGGTCCATCGTCGACGGATCGATGGCCATCATGCCCTCGCGAGCCAGGGTCCGACGTAGGGAATCGTCACGAACGCGAGGAAGACGCCCGCGACGAGACTCGCGGACAAGACGTAACGTCGTATTTTCGACCCCGCAACGACGCGCTGCGCACGAGACGTCCAGTCCTTCGTGGCCAGCCGCGCGGTGTCGCCCAGATGACCGAGGACGTGGATGGTCATGAAGATGAACCAGAGGATGAAGCTGGCCTTATGGATCAGTTGGAACTGACTGTGGAGACTTTGCGGACCGAGCAAGAGCACGATCCCCGAGGCGAAGAGCACGATGGTGAGTAAAGCGACGAAGGGACCGAGCACGCGCAGAACCGCCATTGGCGGTCCCTTCTCGCGATAGTCGGGTGAACCGAGGTAGTACTTCGCGAATCGCCAGATGGTGCTGCTCAACTTGACGAGTACCGGAGGGACTAAGAGCATGCCCACGAAGACGTGCACCGTGAGGAGAGGTCGGATTTGCACAACCGTCACACCTTCGACGGCGAGAAGGATCAACAGTACGGCCGCAGTGGACGCCGTGAGGCGAGCGTTCGCCTCGACCCCCATTCGTTGAGCGTGACGTCCGCGCGACCTCGACGCAGATCGAACGTTTGGATACTTGCGCGACAGAGTCATCTGGCGCCCGTCAAGTTGAGACTCGGACCGCCGACACGCGACTCATGGTCGCGCGCGACAGGGCGCAACGGACAGACGTACGTGAGGGAGGCCACGGTCAAAGGCTAGGAATCGAACCTTACGAGAGCATTACGACGGACCAACTCTTCGAAAGTTCTTATGTTGAGTGTTCACTGGAGCGCCAGTGACAAGAACTCAGAGACGCTACTACGTTTCTAAATCGAAGATCGGTCTTACGAACGAGTCGGCGGTACGCTGACCCTTCGCCAAGATACGTCGAACCTCGCCCCTCCAAGTTCCGATTCACCAATCGAGTACTGCGCGTGCGATGACGTGATGATGGCGTTCGCGATCGCGAGCCCGAGTCCAGTACCGGACGACGTCGAGTCTGAGTGCTGGAATCGATTGAAGATCAATTCTCGGTCGCTCGTCGGGATTCCGGGACCACTGTCGTCGACCCTCAGCACGGTTCGATTCATCTGTGTCGTGACGGTGACGTCGACTCGACCACCGTCGCCGGCAAACTTGCAGGCGTTGTCCACGATGACGCCGATGAGCCTGTCAATGTCGTCGACAAGTGCGTTCACGAGTGCCGCTTCATCGCCTCGCCTCAGGAAGTTCAGTTCGATCCCGTGCGCGAGCGCGACACCCTCGAAGCGTTGACTAATGGAAAGAGCGATTGCCGCGACGTCCGCGCGCTCCGCCGGAAGTGTCGAGTTTGGACCTTCGTCCGAGCGAGCTAGCCAAAGGAGGTCTTCGACGATCTTGTGCAGTCGGCGACCCTCGTCCTTCACCCGTTGAAGTGTCGCGCGGTAACTACTTGCGTCGCGACTCTGAGATAGGGCGATGTCGATTTCCGCCTCTATAACACTGAGCGGGGTACGCAGTTCGTGCGACGCGTCTGAAGTGAACTCGTTCTGACGACGTTGCGCCAAGGCGATTGGTGCTTGCGCACGTACGCCGACCACGTACGCCGCGAGAAACATCAGTATCGCCAAGACGGCACCACCAGTGACCTCGAGTATCAAAAGAATCGACGTGAGTCGCGAAACCGCCGCGAGGCTCTCCCCCGCCACCAGCCATCCACCTTTGTACCGGATCGCGCTGAAACGAAACGCCGACTGACCTACCGCGGCTGTAATGGCACGTGTTGACCAGGTTCTATTGGGCAACTTCGGAGCGTCGAGCGAGTGAACGGCGGCGGTACCGTTGGCGCCGACTTGCCACATATATATAGGCACGTCGTCACTGTCTTGTTCACTCGTCGCCGGAATGGGCGAGGTCTCGGTCTCGCTCGTAATCGCCTTACCCACGCTACGCACCACCTCAAGTCGTTGATGGAGCCTCGCGTCGACCTGGGAGTTCAAGTGACCAATGAAGAGAACGCTAAAGATCACCAAAAAGACAACGAAGCAGGCTGTCCCGATACCGGTCGCGGCCGCCGCGACGGCGGCGGCGTGTCGTCGCACTACTCGCGAGGCGGTCACTGTGGAACCACGCGATAGCCCAGGCTTCGTACGGTCTCAATTTTTGACTGACTCCTCGTCAGCTTGGCCCGCAAGCGCGCAACGTGAACGTCAATGGCGTTCGAACCAGTGACTCGATGGGTGTCGTCCCAGACTTGGTGGGCAATCGTCTCGCGCGAGACGATCGAGGGGCTTCGACGCATGAGCACTTCTATGAGAAGGCTTTCCGTCGTTGTGAGGTCAACGAGATCATCTCCTATTCGCAGCTGCCTGGTACTCGGGTCAAAGTGGAGGTCGCCACAGGTAATGACGGGACCAAATCGAAGAGCCGGGCGGCGCTGGAGCGCGCGAAGTCTCGCGAGTAGTTCTGGAAAGTCGAACGGTTTGATGAGATAGTCATCAGCACCGGCGTTGAGCCCAACTACTCGGTCATTCGCCGCGTCCCTGGCCGTGAGAAGAAGAATCGGCGTGAGAACGCCGGCCCTTCTGACGCGGTCGACCACTTCGACCCCCGATCGACCGGGCATCCGCCAATCGAGAACGGCGAGTTCGTACTCATCTCTTCGAAGAGCGACCTCGGCCGCCTCACCACTCTCCACAGCGTCGACCACGTAGCCGGCTTCACGCAGACCCCTTTGAAGAACTTCGCGCAGCGCTCGGTCGTCCTCCGCGATAAGAATCCTCATATCGTTCCACCGTATCTTTTCGATGCAATGGTCGTTGACTTAGAGATAGTCGAGACGAGCCGGCTCAGATCAGGCTGTAACGGAGACTTTCGTCCCAGCGTTACGAAACCAAGCGCTGGCCTTGACTATTTCTTTGACTTCGCCTGATTCAGTGCCACGGCGGCGCGTACGAGCGACTTCAACGCATTCTCATCGATCTTTTCGTCTTCACGGAAGTCAATCGCACGCCTTACGTTCCCGTCAAGACTTGCGTTGAAGAGGCCTGAAGGATCTTCCAGAGCCGCCCCCTTCGCGAACGTCATCTTCACGACGTTCTTGTACGACTCGCCGGTACAGATCATGCCGTCGCGGTACCACACGGGAACCCCTCGCCACTTCCACTCCTCGACGACTTCGCTGTCGACTTCCTTGATTAAGGAACGTAGTCGAGCGAGCGTCGCTCCTCGCCAGTCGTCCAGTTCCTTGATGCGTTCATCGATCAACTGAGAAGGTGTCTTGCTCTTCTTCGACGCGCTCTTTTCCATGTCCAGATCTCTTTCGTGGTGCCGAACTTTTGATGAACGGGGTAGTCCCCACAACGCCAAAACTCTACCGAGTGCCGTTGAGCGTACGGACCTGATGGTTCGTCGTGAAGTCGAATTCAGTCAGTGAGAAGTGCGGCAAAGTCCCGTTTCGCTTTGCGATACCAACCCATTCCCGCGAGGGGATTCTTCCAGCGACCCTTCATCTCCTTCGCTGAGGCTTCGTGCGACAGGTCGCCGCTCGCGACCATCTGTTTTAGATGGTTGTCTTGCGCCTTGATAACAGCGTCAGCAGTCTCTCCGCGATGGGCGACGTCGCACGGTCCACCCAACTGCTTGCAAGTCATTGTCTTCATAGGTCTTGAATCCTTTCAAAGTACCGAGCCATTGTTGAGAACGACATCAAACGTAGGTGGTTTCTCTACTGAGCGCATGGTGGCTTCACCGTTGCGTTCACGAGCGCTGTCGTTGAAGGACTTAGCGCCGCTCTTGGATGCGAACGAGGTTGCCTGAAGGATTAGCACCACCGTTGCCGAGTGACGGCACCGACGTGCGCCTTTAAAAGCAAATGCATAGGCACGACGTTGGCGCGCTACTAAGAAGACAACCGGTTTCCTTCATTCGTGGAGCGATCTCTAAGTAAGGGAACGGACACGCCGACCCAAATCGCGACGAGCAGCATCCAGATGATGAACCGAACCCAAAGGTCTAGCCCACCAACAGAGTTGGAGGAACTCGCACTGGTGTACGTCGCTGAACCGTACGGCAGATGTGAACCCAGCGAGGCTATCCAGGCACCGAGAAAGTAGAGAACAAATCCAACGGCGACTACTGCCACTACGCGCTGAGCGCGATCGAACCGACGATGTTCCATGACGAGAGCCTTTCACGTGAAACGTTGACATTCAAACGCTCAATCCCTGGAGGCGAAATTGAAGTGACAATTTCATTTCTTTGTATAACAACGGAGGAATCGCATAGCTAAACGCGCCAGTGTCATCGGTCATGGACAAGATCGGACACGGCTTCTCGTTCTTGGACCAATAACCAGTTGTCACCGTCTACAACACCAGCAATAAGGTTGACTCATGGAACTCAAAACACTTGGCCGTACCGGAGTAAGAGTCAGTCCACTGTGCCTTGGCGCGATGATGTTTGGCGGTTGGGGCAACCCAGACCACGATGATTCAGTTCGCATCATTCACCGTGCGCTCGACGCAGGCATCAACTTCATCGACACGGCCGACGTCTACTCTGAGGGCGAATCCGAGTCCATTGTCGGCAAGGCACTCTCCTCGATCGACCGCTCGCGCGTCGTACTCGCGACGAAAGTCCACTTCCCCATGGGAGACGATCCCAACGCCCAGGGCAACTCACGTCGCTGGATCACCGCCGAAGTAGAGAACAGTCTCCGCCGACTCGGGACAGATTACATTGACCTCTACCAAATTCACCGTCCCGACGAGTCAACCGACATTCACGAAACGCTCGGCGCGCTCACGGACCTGGTGCACGCGGGCAAGATCCGCTACTTCGGCTCATCAACCTTCCCGGCCGACATGACCGTCGAAGCCCAGTGGGTTTCCGTTACCCGCCAACTCGGGCGATTCTCGACTGAACAGCCGCCCTATTCAATACTCGTGCGGGGAATCGAGCGCGACCTCCTTCCAGTGGCGCAAAGTTATGGGATGGGCGTCATCCCGTGGAGCCCCCTCGCGGGCGGGTGGCTCTCGGGCACGTACGGCGAAGGAAAGGCCAACACCAGCCGTCGCTCGCAGCGACTCCCTGCACGATATGACCTCACCGTCCCCGAGAACCAGAAGAAGCTCGAGGTCGTAAACCAGCTCACGAAACTCGCTGAGGAGTGCAACCTCAGTTTGATTCACATAGCGTTGGCTTTCGTGCTGGAACACCCCGCCGTGACCTCAGCAATCATTGGACCACGCACGATGGAACAACTCGAATCGCAGATTGATGCGGCCGACCTTCGACTCGATACGTCGGTGTTGGATCGCATCGACGAAATCGTTCCGCCCGGCACCAATCTCAACCCCGGCGACGCGGGATGGATTCCACCATCGTTAACGGACGCCTCGAAGCGTCGTCAAGCTCGCGCCTAATTTTCAACCATTGAGCCCGGTGCCGAATTGCTTTCAACGATTGGAACTGAGGGGCACCCCAGATGACCGCTGCTGACAGTCCCATTGTCCCGCCCCCCATGAGCGCCACGCGCAACCGGTGGACGCTGATCGCGGTCTGCGCGGGCACCTTCATGCTGCTCGTTGACGTAACAATCGTGCAGGTCGCGCTGCCGACGATCCAACGGCATTTCGGCGCCTCATTCACCGATCTCCAATGGGTGATCGACGCTTACGCGCTCAGCCTTGCCGCGCTCATCCTCACGTGGGGTTCGGTCTCCGATCGCTTCGGACGGAAGCGCGTCTTCATCGCCGGGCTTACGCTGTTTACGGCGTCTTCACTTCTCTGCGGACTCGCCCAGTCGGTCAATATGCTCATTTGGTCGCGCGCCCTTCAGGGCGTCGGCGGCGCAGCGATGTTCGCGACCGGACTCGCCCTCATCGCCCAGGATTTCCAAGGCCCAGCGCGCGGCAAAGCGATCGCGGCGTGGGGCGCAACGGTTGGCGGCGCGGTAGCGATCGGGCCACTCGTCGGCGGCGTGCTCACGAGCGGTGTCGGCTGGCGCTGGATCTTCATCGTCAACGGGCCCATCGGCGTCGTCGCGATCTGGGTCTCCTCAACGAAGATGCGTAACCAGAAGGACCCCGGCGCGACTCGCCTCGATGGCCTCGGTCTGATCAGCTTCTTTGCAGGAATGCTTCTGCTTGAGCTCGGCCTCATCCGGGGTAACGCCCTCGGCTGGTCGAGCGGGCCAATTGTCACGATTTTCTGCGGCTCTGCGGCTGCTTTTCTCGCCTTCGTCTTCATCGAAGTCCACCGGACCCAGCCAATGTTTGACCTCTCGCTCTTTCGTAAACCCGGCTTTAGCGGAGTCTCGCTTGGCACTTTCGCCGTCGGCGGCGGAATGTTCGCACTCATCCCGTACCTCACCTTGTACCTGCAGAACGACCTCGGCTACTCTCCGCTCGGCGGCGGCCTGCGCCTCCTGCCGATGACGGTGCTCACCTTCCTCGTTCCTTTCATCTTCCGCACCCCCATCTACAAACTCCCGCCTGGCGTCGTGCTAGGTGGCGGCATTGCGATAACTGCCGGCGGCATCATCGCGTTGCTCGCCGTTGGTCCTAGTTCGGGATGGGAAGTCCTCATCCCGGGGATGGTCCTCTCCGGTATCGGCATCGGCATTGCAAATCCCGCCATTGCGCGAGTCGGGCTTGGCGTCGTACCGCCTGAACGCAGCGGCATGGCGTCAGGAATAAGTAACACTTTTCGTATCGGAGGTCTCGCGACAGGGGTTGCGGCGCTAGGTGCCGTGTTCCAGCAGCGAATTACCACTTCGATGACGGCAAGTGTTGGCGCGCACGCTGCCGCACTCGGCCGCGTCATCTCCTCTGCTGGCGTCAAGGCGGCATCTCACGGTCAGCCAAAGATTGCCGACGCGGCTCGCGTCGCTTTCGTCTCGGGGTTGCGCACCATCTTGGTCATCGGCGCAATCGTTGTCGCGTTAGGTGCGGTCGCCGCCGCTTGCCTCGTCCGAGCAAAGGACTTTCACTCAGCAGCCACGCCAGCACCTGCACCTGCACCTGCACCTGCACCTGCACCTGCACCTGCACCTGCACCTGCGCCGTCACCGCCGATCGCGACTGAAACCACTTAATTGACTCGCGCTCGCTTCGGCGCCGACATCCGAAAGCGTCCGCGATTATGGAGCCAAAATCGTCTTTATTATTTTTGGAGACTTCGACGACCCTCGGAGTAACTAAAAATAAGACGAGATTTCGAGCAAAACCTGGTGGGCCGTACAGTCTCTACTTTCACGAGATAGTGAACGGATCTGTCGCGACATAGTGAACACTTTTGGGGGACCTTAGCGGATACTACTTAAACATTTTTGAGCTACTTTCGCGCAGTTTGCTGAACACGCCTGCGTCGTCCCCGAATGCGTGGGCCTTCTCTGCTTGGTCGAGTAGCGCGAGTGACTTCGTCCACTCGTTGGAAGTAGTTCCCTTGGGTACGGCCACCTCGAGATAGACGTTTGCAAACTTTTCAAAGAGTAAGAACTCGGTCGATCATATGTTTCCCCAAAAGGGAGACTGTTCGATCTATCACTGACGAGTCCGGTTCACTAATCGCATCTGAAGATGTCCTCGTGGTCCTCTCGTACGACGAAGAGATGGGGCTAACGGAAGCTACCTCAACGCTTCTCGTCGACGCCAAACTCCGTCGGGAATATGAGCTCCTGCTCAAGAGCGAGGCCGCGGTACGCCGACTCGTCCGCAAGGACGACGTGCCACAGCCCAGTTATCCCCTCGAGCAGACGGCGCCCGCGCTCGTTCGGTACCGCTCAGTCAGATGACCGACCCGACACGTACGGGCCGACCACTCCAGTCGCGCACCTTTCAGAGCGAAATTCAGAGCGAAATCACGTAATCCAGTGGTATCCAATCGTAAAGTCAAGGGTCACGGCGAACATCAGGTACAAGAGCCAAAGACCCGTACCAAGGTGAAAGAAACCAAGCGCACGCCCTCCCAGTGCGCCCACCTTGGGTAGATCCGGCTTCATACTCGCAACTAGGTCAGCAACGTACACGCAAATAAGTCCGATGAAGACTCCCGCGACCGGATCGTCGTGCGCGCCCACGAAGACGATTGTCCCGAGGACCGAAATCGCTGCGAACGCAATCGTCATTCCCACGCTAATTCGCGAGTCGCTCTTGCCTCGAATTCGAATCCAGCCAATCGCAAACCAGTGGATGCCGTACGCCGTAAACGCGAGTGCCGCCATATAGAGAGGTGCCGCAGTAAAAGTTCCGAACAGGGTCAACCCTGCGAACAAAAACAGACCCGCGACGAGCTGAAAGAAGCCCGGCAACCAGATCCCCCAGATTCCAGTCGCCACGTCATTATCGACATTGCGTTGTGGGTAATGGAATAATTCCTGCAACCCATAGATCAAATAGCCGGTGCCGAGCCCCATGAATCCGAGCGCTAGTGGCGGAAAAGCAGATACAGGCAAAGTAACCGTCGTGCTGAGCACGAATACCTCCTTGGCTAGAGAACCCTCAATAAAACGGGATTCAACGTCTTCGTTTCGACCCTAAGAGTCTCGATACGATATGTCAAAGAATTCGTTAGCTCCTCAGTGAGCGCGGAAAGCGTGGCCGTTTTCGATTCGGGAAAGGCTTCAGTCAAGGTGATTTACGACGAACCTAAGTCCGCTTCCTCTGAATTCGTCGCGAGAACCATTCTCGCTGGCCGGAACTGTCGACGGATGTGCCAGGACAAATTTCAACTAAATGCTGACAGCTGGACGTTCACCATTCTCACATCGTGGCTGCTCCAACGCATAGTCAGCTCCACCATGGATGTCAACCTCGATAAGTCGCAACCGACGGACGTCAGTGATGAGGACTCATGACATGAGATAAGCCGCGTCACGGCGGAACCGCCTCCTCGCTGAACACAGGCCTGACATGCTCTCGATCGTGCGACGTCGAGACGTTAACCTCAACGCTGAAGCCTGAGGCTAGGGCCGAAGTTCGTCGTCGACGTCGGGGGCGACAATTTGCACGGCCAACGAGCGCGCCTCGTCCGTCGTCAGCTCCGCTCGGGCCGCCAGCCAACACGCGATGGGCGCAGCCGTTCGCTCCGAGGCGTGCGCGGCGATACCGGCGAGCGTCAAAATGGCGTCGCGTTCGTCATCACTGGGTGGGTCAATATTAAGTTGCTCCGCAAAGGCGTTGAGCCACTCGGCGGCCGACATACTCACGCTGAACAGTGTAGCGACGAGACCCCAAGTTCCCACGAGCTACCCGCGCGAGCCTCGGAAGCACACCATCTGCGTAGAACGTGCGAGTCGTTAGGCTCGCTAAAAATTGGTTCTGCGAATACTCGAGAGCGTTCGAGGCAGGTTTCTTGCAGAGACGAGGAGACCCCGTGAGTCGAATATCACCAGTACGAAGAGTCGTTCGAATGACCGTGGGGTCAACGCCGGTACGTGAAAACGACACACTCGCTGGCGAAGAGCCGCTCGAGCTACGAGTCAGTGGACGATCAATGGCGGTCACGATGAGAACGCCCGGAGCTGACTTCGATCTAGCCGCAGGTTTTCTGGTGAGTGAGGGCGTCATTGCCCGCACCGACGAACTGGTCTCCATGCGCTACTGCGCGGGGACAACTGTAAGCGACGCGAATCGGTTCAACGTTCTCGATCTCGAGCTCGGACGCAGTGTGGCCCCACCCGATGAATCTGTAGCGCGAGCGTTTTTTACGACGAGTTCGTGCGGACTTTGCGGCAAGGCCTCGATTGATGCGGTGCGGACACGGTCAAACTTTGACGTGCATGGCGACGAGTTACGCGTGACTCCCAAGATGCTGGCATCGTTGCCCGAGCGACTGCGCGCCGCCCAGAGGGTTTTCGAGAAGACCGGCGGGCTCCACGCGGCGGCGCTCTTCGACGGTGCGTCGAGCGAACTTTTGGTACTTCGTGAAGACGTGGGACGGCACAACGCCGTTGACAAGGTCATCGGGTGGGCTCTACGCGAAGGTCGGCTACCGCTACGTGGCGCGCTCTTGCTGGTTTCGGGTCGGGCCTCATTCGAACTAGTGCAAAAGGCTGTCATGGCAGGAGTCCCGATGCTCTGTGCGGTGTCCGCGCCGTCGTCACTCGCCGTAGATCTGGCCGAGGAGTCTGGCATGACTCTGGTCGGCTTCTTACGCGACCCTTCGATGGTCGTCTATTCCGGAGCCGAACGCGTCGTCGACGAACTCACGCAGTAGAACCAATTCGTCTCCGTCCGACGCCCGCTACGATGCCGCTTCAATACGGATGATGATGGACTTTGACACCGGCTGGTTACTGCCGAGCGCCGTTGAATCCAGGGGCACCAACACGTTGGCCTCGGGGAAGTACGCCGCCGCGCATCCCTTGGGGGTCGGGTACGCGACCGCGCGAAAACCCTTCGCGTAACGTTCGCCGTCGGAGTAGACGCTGATGAGATCCACCTCATCCGCGTCGTGCAGCCCCCGCTCGGCAAGGTCAGCCTCGTTGACGAACACCACGCGACGTCCACCCCTGATGCCGCGGTAGCGATCGTCGAATCCGTACACCGTCGTGTTGAACTGGTCCTGCGAGCGCACTGTCTGCAAGATGAGGTGTCCCTCGGGCACCACGATCACGTCGAACTCGTTGCGCGTGAAGCGCGCCTTGCCCGTCGCGGTCGGAAAGGTGCGCGAGTCGTGCGGACCCCGGGGCAACATAAAACCGCCAGGTTCGTGTACACGCCGCTCGTAGTCGTCGAAACCAGGGAC
>Ga0208589_1000059_pt1 | contig 48888 bp, 47 predicted proteins | sample NGESurshal092012_2_FD_184486 | JGI IMG/M metagenome (GOLD analysis project Ga0208589, IMG submission 184486) | Arctic peat soil microbial communities from Barrow, Alaska - NGEE Surface sample F53-2 shallow-092012 (SPAdes) | ecosystem: Environmental > Terrestrial > Soil > Wetlands > Peat ...
GTGTCAAATGCCAACGAGTGGAGACGATGGGGATCGAACCCACGACCTCAGGCTTGCAAAGCCCGCGCTCTACCAACTGAGCTACATCCCCGCGGGGACTTCATTCTACCAAACGGCTCAGGGACTAGGGCGGTGCCTCGCGAGCGCGCGCGCTCGCTGACGATCGAGTCGTAGTAGTTCTCGTTCGACGTCAGCCCAGTAGAGAGGCGTCTCTTCAACAGGCACGCCCTTATCCTCAGCGTGGGCGAAGATGAAGAACGCCACCCAGCCCATCGGCAGGTAGCACCCGAATTTGGCGACGAAACCCGCCAACTGCTGATCGAAGAGAGGCGTCATGTCAAGCAACGCGTGCTGACCGTGAAGGTCCGGGTACAACGGGTGACGCGCGAAGATCCACACGAACGAAAGACTCGTCACCACAAGCGCCGAGCCAAAGACGTAACCCGCACGCGCCGTTGGCGAGAGGCGACGCGTCCCGGGCACGACGGCGAGCGCGGGTACCCACAGTACGACGCCAACGCCGAGGACCACTGCCAGGATCAGATCCCTCGCGAGCTCAGAGCGCGCGCCCCAATCCACGACGGGCGCGATGAGCGTCGCCGTCCCGACCAGCGTGACGACGACGAGGGCCAGTCCAGGGTGGGCGAGTTTTCGAACCACGAAGTCCACGGGTGACGGACGAGTGAGGCGCGCCAACACGGTGGTGGGCAGGCTCAACAGCAACAGCGGCGCCACGAGCAACATGATCACGAGACGCTGCGCGGTGGCGACACTGAGCGACACCTTTGCCGCGACGTCGCCCACCGGCCAGATCGTGACCACCAACAACGAGAGCAACGCGTACCGAGCCAGCGAGCGTTGGCGCGGCGACGTCACGAGAAATTGATGCGCCACGCCAGCCGCGAGAATGACGAGAACGACGAACGGATGGAGCTGGAAGGGCAGCAACACGGCCACGTCGCCACGGTAACGCTCCGGCCACGACGAGTCCAGTTCCGGACCGCCTTACGGGTGGCTACGACGTAGCCGCTGACGCCGGGGCTGTTTCACCGCGAAATCGTGGTCCGACCCTCGTCATGATCAGAACCGCCAGCACGAAGTCCGTCACGACGATGCAGCCGGGAAAGAGGGCACCTTCGGTGGTGAACACCTTGAGGGTCAAGATGGTGATGCCGCAGTTGAGACAGCCCATCACGAAGGCCCACGGCGACTCGGTACTTGGCGCGAGCCAGGACTTTCGAACGGTGGGCAGGGCCGCCACCTGGTCGGCACAGACGAAGGAGATGAGCGCGATCGTCGGTTCATTGACGAACGCCCAAAAGGCCAGGCCGGCGAGTGAGATCGAGCCGCAAAAAATATCGAAGACACCGATCTTCCACACGGCGTGCGAATTCTTGAACGACGCGAACACCACCACGAACGGCACGAGTCCGAGCATCAACGTCATCCACGCCGCCAGACCCACGTGTTGTTGCAGTTCCACGCCAAACGCGAGAATCCCCTCAAGTGCCCAGAGCGACCACGTGACTCGATTCGGCGACGTGGTGCCGCGAAGCGTGTCGCGCACGTAGCCGTAGCCACCGGCGGCGGAGAGCACCATCGCCAGATAGACGAAACGGGGATCAATCACTCGTCAAGTTTGCCCGCTTGCGTGCTCGCCGTCGACGTACGCGTGTTAAGCGGCGACGTACGTCCAGTATCCTCAGCCTTCGTGGACGTCAAAGAGTTCTTGGAGATCGATCGCGTCAGCGACGACACGTGGCACTTCCACGTCACCGAGCGACTCATCACGCCGGGCAAGTTTCTCTTCGGTGGTTGCGGCCTGGCGTCGGGCATCGTGGCACTTGAAGAAGCCAGCGCACGTCCGACCATTTACGCCGCGGCGCACTATCTTTCCTTCGCTCAACTCGGTGCCGAGGTCTTCGTCAAGGTTGACCTCGCGGTCGTGGGTAATCGCGTTACGCAAGGTCGAGCCACGACGTACGTGGACGACCGAGAGATTCTCACCGTCAACGCCGCTCTCGGGACCGGCGAACTCACGGCACCCACGCCGTGGTTGTCCATGCCCGACGTGCCTGCACCCGAGGACTGCCCGCCTCGTGTGATGCCGCACCGATTCGACAACTCGATCTTCAATCACGTGGAGACGCGTGTGGCGATCGGGCGGCCCTTTGACGAACTCGACGGCGAACCAGGCTCACCCGTGTCGGCGTTGTGGGCTCGCGTACCAAGTCACCTAGAGCCCTCAGCAGCGACGCTCGCCATCTTCGGCGACCTCGTCTCTGGAGGGGCTACCCAACCGCTCGGACGCAGCACTATGGGCCGAAGTCTCGACAACACGATTCGCGTCGCGTCGCTACGACCAACGGAGTGGGTCCTCATCGAGATACACATGCACGCGCTCGCAGGGGGCTTCGCGCAGGGAACGGGTTACCTTTGGAGCCGCGACGGGACTCTTCTCGGAACGGCCAGTCAGTCCATGTCCTCGAAGTTTTGGGAGCCCCCGAGCTCTTAAGGAGCCCATGACGCTGGTGTAGATTGGTATCCCTGCGGGGCTATAGCTCAGTCGGTTAGAGCGCGTCACTGATAATGACGAGGTCGTAAGTTCGATTCTTACTAGCCCCACCACGGGGGATTTGGACAAATACCCTCAAACCATTCGGACAAACGTTCGGACAATTGGCACGTCCAAGTGAGCGATGAGTTGACGCTCCTCGGGCGACCGCGATGAACTTCGCGGTCGCCCGAGGAGCGTCTTCATCAAAACCAGTGCAGCGCCACTGCAACTGGAATTAAAGGACTCAAGGTGCTCGCGACCAACGCGAGGAATTCAAGCACTTCTCGGATGCGTGACCACGTATCCAGCATCCTTTCCGACCACGCGGAAGGATATGAAGGGGGCGTCACCGACCGATTGCCGCCAACGTGCGCAGTCTTAGCCGCCGCGATCGCCAAGTCGGGTCAGGCAGAGAAGGAAACTAATTGCCTTGTTGCCCGACACGGAATGGGGGTCCAGTCGGCTCCACGCACGGTCTATCCTCCGAAGGTGGCGGCTTGAACTGTATCGCGATTCTCGCGGGAACGGCGGTGCTATCGGACGCGGGAGGTTCAATGGAGTAGCCCTCTTTAACGAAGCAAGAATCTCCAGACGCCACCAGAGTTCCCCAGTCAGCCAGTCGAGCATCGCGATAAGAAGACGCGCAACGGGAACGTCGTACATAATGGTGAGTAGGTACTCGAGATAGACGATCCTCCGGTCCAGTCCAATGATCGCGAATTCGAGGTCGGCGTCGTCCAGCGTCCCGAGCACCTCTAGAGCACCGCAATTATCGTTGCAAGACATCATTCTCTGAGCGTGACGCCGAAGTCGTCGGGGAAGCCGATCAATGACGCCATCGAATCCCTCTCGCGTCCCAGGTGTTGGCGGCAACTTCCCGGGCATCGCTGGCTCAAACCATCTAATACCTGTGGCGCGATTCAAATCGTCTAGCGGCAAACTCGATCCTTCGGCGGTGCACCGCTCGTACGCCCGACGATTTAGGTCGTCCCACTCGTCAATGGGCATCGCCATCGGCACGAGAATCATGAACAAATTCTACTACGAACATGTGTTCGTAGTCAGGGACCACCTCGTGCCGTTACCCAGAAGATAAATGCACTGATCGCCCGTCGTCCCAATAACTGTCGAAGACGTGCTGGTACATGACGTCACACTTTTGTGCGTAGATCGGCCGCGTGAAAGTTTCCGGGAGTCGGTCCAAGATCCCTTCGACGGTCACGCGAACTGAAGCCGGGTGTTGCCAGTTTTGAAGTCCAAAAGTCCTGTGACCGCCATCCTGTAGGAGCCGTTTGGCTCCGTTTTGGGGCTGTTTAGGTGTGGCTTCCCTATTGGGAGCCGTTTAGTGCCCTGAAAGAAGATGACCAGCAACAGCCCCGTGTCAGGGAACCTTCACCTACTTGACCTTTCACTTCGTTTTGAATTCCCACCATCACGGAGATGAACTAGGAGACAAATGCGCGAAATCGTCCAATGATTAACTGATGCTTGCCATTTCGAGGGAATACCTGCGTGCATCCTGTCAGAAACTTGATACACTTTCCTTACATGAAAGCGTCTGTGGCAGCGAAAGTCAGAAGTCGAGTGTCTCGACTTCCTGTTGGCTCGTTCGCGAGCGCTGCACGGTTTGGCGGCTCATCTGGCGCGATTGACGCCGAGCTCTCGCGCCTGGCTCGCGATGGAAAGCTGCTGCGAGTCCGCAAGGGCCTCTACTGGAAGGGCCCGGTGACAAGGCTCGGTATCGTGCCTCCGGATCCCGAGGACGTGGCGATCGAGGTCGCTGGTAAGGGCTCCGGTCCTGCTGGTGTCGCCGCGGCGCACCGTCTCGGCTTGACGACTCAGGTACCGGGGTACCCAGTGTTTGCCGTGCCGGGCAAGGCTCCGTCCGACATTCACGGTGCCAGGTTTAGTGAGAGACCCTGGTGCCGGCGTGAACTTCGCCTCACCGCGGACGAGGTCGCCGTTATCGAAGTCTTACGCGACTGGCCTCGGGCCGTCGAAGGAAGTTGGGAGGACCTGCTGATGTCGGTGGCGCGCCTAAGAGACTCATCGTTGATACGCACCGAGACAATATCGAAGGATGTTGAGCGCGAGCATCACCGAGGGCTCCGTACGCGTTGGACTGAAGTCAGCAGAGCAATGGAACTCGTGTGAGGCTGCGCGAAAGCATGTTGGAAATCGAGGCCGCTGCGGCTCGTGCGTCAGAGCAGCTAGGGAGACCTGTTCGGCACCTTCGAAAGGATTTCTGGCTTACCGAGGTGCTGCGTGCTTGCGCAAAAGAAGCGCAGACACTCGGCGTCACGGTGATCTTTAAGGGTGGAACGAGTCTTTCGAAAGTCTTCGCGCTGATCGACCGATTCTCAGAAGATGTCGACCTTCTTGTAGTTGCTCCCGGCGGCAGCGCTGCTGTCGACAGAGTAATGAAGTCGCTCGTTCGAGCCGTGGAGAGCGCAACGGGGCTGATCGGCCAGCCAGAAGTCGAGACGTCCGCCAAAGGTGAATACAGGGCCTGCTATTTCCAATTTCCAAACTCCAATCCCGGCGATCGTGGCGTCAAGCTTGAGTTAGGCAACCGCGGCGGCGCGTCGCCAAGCAGTGTGCGCACCATATCCTCGCCTGTCGCAGAAATTGCTTCAACGTTGTTGGGTCAGTCTGTCGATGAGGCGGTGACCTTCCAAGTCGCTGTACTTTCCCCTGCGCGCACGTTGGTCGAGAAGCTCGTGATACTCCATGAAGCGCACTACCGCGACAGTCCGCAACGCGACGTTCGGGTTCAGAAGGTAGTTCGGCACTACTACGACGTCCATCAATTACTGCAGAACAACGACGTCCGAGAAGAGCTCAAAGCGATTGGCACGATGATAACTGCGCGTGACGTTTGTCAGCATTCAAAGGCTCTAGCAATGAACTCGACGACCTACCCGCAGAGCGGCTTCGCTTCTTCGAATGCTTTCAATTACGGCGCGACTGTCCTTCAGCGTAATGAGTACGCCCCAGTCCTTCGTGAGTACCTGTGGCCTGGTTCTCCGCTACCGACCTTCAGAGAGTGCATCGAAGTGGTGCAGGAGTATCGCGACATTCTTTAGTTTGACGGCGCGGAGGTAAGCATCTCCTGCGTAACGCTGGTGACCAAGCATCGAATTTGTGGTGTGCAAATTAAGACCTCACGATGAAGCATGACAATCTGATCTTTTGAAGTACACAAAAACGCGTTGATTCACTGAGCCGATCTATCTGTCCGAATGCCCCACCACGAGGCATTTGGACAAATGAGCCCCAACCGTTCGGATAAACACGGTTCATCGGATTGCAGCGGGGTCCACTGTTCGGAACAGTGAAGGCCCGGGCCTTTGGCGCACCGAAACGTTGCTCGCCAAAGCAACGTGTGGCGGCGGATAAGACGTTGCCGCGGCTCAGGCTTAGGAGTCAGTTCGCAGCAACGGTCCGTCCAGTCGGAGCCACGTGATCCCCGCAGAATCGGCTGCCAGAGTGTCACGCATGATTCGGTGGAGTCCACCCGTAGCCAGTTCTTCGGCGAGCCAGAGCTTCTCGTGGTCGTCCTCGCCAGGTGCCTTGGCGCGGTAGCCGAATCGCGCGTCCGGAAAGTCACGGTGCGAGGAAAACAGCTCCACTCTTTGTCCATCGTCACTGATGGTGGCGTCTGCTGTCGCCTGCACCGGCGTTGCACCCAATTGGTGAACAAAATCAATGAAGGTCCCGAAACTCTTCAGTTGCTCGTCAGGGTACCAACGTTGGGCGTCACCTTCGAAAGGTTAGGAGGTAACTTGCGCGAGGAACTCGCGCATACGGCGCGGTCCAGCGAACCAATGACGCTGGTGAAGGCGATGCCGAAAATTGGTGACCAAAGCCAACTGAGCTAGTGACGCGTTCGAAATAGCCTCGTTTTCGTCTTTGAAAGCCCTTCGATCTACTGGTCTTTCCATTTGTCCGAATGCCCCACCACGAGGGATTCCTATAAGTCGGAGAAATTCTTCCCATAAATGTTCCGCCAAACGGGACGATTCGGGACACGACCGGTGTGCCAAGACCTCAAAGGATCTAGATGGACCTCATCATCGACACCACGTCGTCAACGCGGTATCCCTCGCTACGGGCGTATTCGAGGAGATCGCTGATCTTGGCCAGGAGTGCGCTTCTTTGAGGCGTACCAACAACGCGAATGCCCCGACCGCGGGTAAAGTCAAGTAGTCCTTCATCGCGTAATTGATGCATGGCACGGATCACAGTGTTCTTGTTCACACCAAGCACCGTCGCGAGGTCGACAACCGGCGGCAGACGCTCGCCCTGAAGAATCTCACCCTCAATGATGGACCGGCGGATTTCGGCTGCGACCTGGACATGGAGCGCGGTGGATTCATTGCGGTTGACTTTCATGATTGAAATGATACCATTCGGACTATTACCATTGAGAAGACGACTGGAGAAGATCATGACGGCGATTAAGCATCTGGCCCCAAGCACGATCGACCTTCTCGACGAAGAGGCTCTTATAAAAGAAGCTCGGGTGCTCTCGCGGCGCAGACGTCGTCGTCGCGGGCTACTTGTCATAACCCTTGTCGCTGTGGCGTGCCTCATCGTCTTTGGCGTCGATCGATTCTCATCCCCGCCGGCATCGCGTAGCAGTAACAACGCGCTGGCGTCAGCAGCACTGACGTGTCCAAGCGCACAGATGAAACTTCTCGGCGTGACTGCGATCTCTGGAGGTTTGGGACACGCAGGCCTGCTCGTGCGCGCCTCGGTGTCGTCTTCAGCCACGTGCGCGATGAGCGGCTACCCAACAATCGGCGCCGGTCTCTCCAGCCACTCAACTGCGATGGCGGGTGATATGCGACTCGGCTACCTCGGAGGATGGGCGACCGGCGCGCCGATCCCTCAGCTCTCCATCACGTCGCGTCCCCGCATCGTGTCCTTTACGATCCAATGGGCTGATGGCAACGGGCCAACTTGCCCTTCGGTCAACGCAATCCAAGTCACGCTGCCAGGTTCGCGGGAAGTACGGACTGCTCGGTCGATGTACGAGGGCGGAATTGGTAATACTCGGTTCATGGGCATCTATTGCAGTCACCTTTTTGTGACACCGCTGGTGAAGGGCTCGAGCGGGAGTGGGAGCTAGGCCTCAGGTACGTGCTGACGACGACGTCATTTGGCGAGAGTTGCTTACCACGTGTCTGCGTTACCGCCTGCTTTTGGTTCCGGTGACGACTGCAAACAGCTTTGAGCGAAGTCACAGCATCAAATCGACAATGACGGAACAAATCTCACTGGTGAAAGAGGGTGCATTTCGCGGTGAATAAAACGAATAGGACTGGAATTGCCCCTCGTCTTCAGCGCTAATCAGGTCGCGAAAATGCTTTAATTACAGGGGCTTTCGCATTTATGGGAATCCCTCACCACGAGACAAGTACAGAAGTAGCTCATTTCGATGTCAGTAGTCCGGCACGACGCACCTGGGTGAAACCCTCAAACCATTCGGTCGAGAATCAGAACTATCACGTGTCTCATATTCAGTATCACTGGGAAGTCTGCGAACTTCCAGTGCGTTCACGGTGGGCGCAGCCCGGCCAGCAGCAGGGTCGACGCTGGCCTTCCTCGAGTTCCTCCTGAGTTCGACGGATGCGACGTGCTCTGGTCATCTCCTGCTTGGCATCTTCAATCCAGCAGATGAACTCATTGCGCGCGAGGGGAGTGATGTCCCTCCACGCGTCGAGTGCCGTGGGATTTGCGATCAACGCAACGCGCAGGTCTCCAGGAAGTTTGTGAACTGCCCCGCCGGGCACCCGCGAGTTACTCATGTCGCGAGAGTAGTGGCTCGGGCGCGCGTCTCCCCCCACGAACCACGCGGCCATCGCGGAGCACAAAAATGTCGCCGTATTTCGAGGTTCCGAGTCCCTGACTGTGTCGTCAACCAACCCACCATTCTCTCAAAGTGCCTGCCCATCGCCGCCACGACGTGCGCCATTTTCGCTCTCCCTGACGAGGTACTTGCTGGTGGGAGACTGCGCGACAAATTGTCCTCGACGTCGACACCCGACTCGCACTATTTTCGGTTTATGGGACTCTTCAGTCGCTTCAAAAAATCGGAGATTACGTCGACGGACGCACGATCACGTCGCCGCCGAGTAGCCGCCAATCCCCTCGAAGAGATCGCTGTGGCCCACGAGACGCGTCAACCGCACGGTTCTCTGTCCCCCCGGATTGCTGGGACACCTCCGTTCGTCGCGACTAAACATCCCGAGCCTCTCGCCGCCGAGGAGATTCGCGCCGCCGCCGATCCTGAAGACGACAACGCTCGAGGCCAACTCATCCAACACGAGCGCGAGACCGAAGAGCGAAACCGCTGACACGAAACGGCGCCGAGTGGTCACCGCGATTTGAACGGCCACTCGAATTCGATGGTCACTTGACGTTGGGCATAGGGAGTTGATCGAACTCGTTCGGACGTCGTTCTAGGATTGACCGTCACATGCCCCTCAACCTTCATCGAACGTTTCGATCGAGCAAAGTGCCGCAAATCAACGGCGTCTTCTGGTTCCTAAAGCTCCTCACGACCGCCATGGGCGAGACGACGTCCGACTTCTTCGTCCACCGCTTCAATCCCGAACTCGCTGTACTCGCAGGCGGCGTCGTCTTCGCTCTGGTCCTGTGGAATCAGCTTCGAGCACCGCGTTTCTTCACCACGACCTACTGGGCCGCGGTCGTGATGGTGAGCGTCTTTGGCACGATGTGCGCGGACGTCTTGAACGTTGGGTTCCACGTGCCCTACCAAGCCTCCGTCACCCTCTTCGCCGTCCTGCTCATTGCGACCTTCGTGACCTGGTCGCGCGTCGAACACACGCTCTCCATCCACAGCATCTACACCACGCCACGAGAGCTCTTCTACTGGACCGCGATCACGGTCACGTTCGCGCTCGGCACCGCCGTCGGTGACATGACGGCTTACACCTTCAACATGGGATACCTGAAGTCAGGGATCCTCTTCGCCTTCATCTTCTGTCTTCCCGCGCTCGGCTATCGACTGTTTCGTCTCAACGGCATCGCGACGTTCTGGGCGGCGTACATACTGACGCGCCCCCTCGGCGCGTCGTTCTCGGACTACCTCGGCGTCTCGAAGGCCCGCGGCGGCCTTAACTTAGGACCAGGCAACGTGTCGTTCATGTTCACGGCGATCATCGCCATCGTCGTGGGGATCGTCGTATACCGCGAACGCAGTGACGCGCCGGTGCTTCGCCACTAGTCGCTGCGTTGCAGGAGGAACGTTCCCGAAGAACGGCTCACGAGTTTGCCCTCGTCGTTGGTCACCTCGGCCTCTGCGAACCCTATTTGTCGCGTTAGGCGCACGACGTCGCCACGCAGTGCGTAGTGCTCGCCGAGCAACGCGGGGCGAAGAAGTTCCGTCGACATCTCGATCGTCGCCTTGGTCCGATCACGATCACGCAACGCCGCGTTGATCGAGAAGTTCATCGCGGCGTCGAGGAGTAGGGCGTGCACGCCGGCTTGGACGCTGCCGTGGGGATTGCACGCCAGCTCGCTCGGGACGAAACGGCCGCTCACCCAACCGAGCTCTTCGCCGTCGACGCCGTAGCTGTCGAAGGTGCCGCCGACGGCACCGATGAGGTCCATGCCTCCGTCGCCCAGCCAGCGATCCATGTCCTTTTTCGCGCCGCTCACGTTCGCGACGATAGTTCGAACACACGTCTAGGCTTCGCGCAGAGCGAAGTAGATCGCCTCAAATGAAGGAGAGCAATGCCAATCGCGGTCATCGTGGACGCCGTGCGCACCCCAGGGGGAAAGCGCAACGGCAAGTTGAAGAATTGGCACGCCGTCGACCTCGCGTCCGAGGCGCTCAAGGCCCTCGCCGAGCGCAACAACCTCGACCCGAGCCTCGTCGACGACGTCATCATGGGGTGCGTCTCACAGGTCGGCGAACAGGCCTTCAACGTCGGTCGCAGTGCCGTGCTCGCCGCCGGTTGGCCAGAGTCCGTGCCGGCCACGACGATCGACCGCCAGTGTGGCTCGTCACAACAGGCGTTGCACTTCGCCGCCCAGGGCGTCATCTCCGGCGCCTACGACGTCGTCGTCGCGGCGGGAGTCGAAGTCATGACGCGCGTGGCGATGGGATCCTCGATTGGCAAGGACGCGGGCTGGCCCTTCGGTCCCCGCGTCGCCGAGCGCTACGAGCCGGTGGGTGGTTTGAAGAATCAAGGCATCGGCGCCGAGATGATCGCCGACCAGTGGGGCATCTCACGCGAAGAACTCGACGAGTTCTCCGTGGAGAGCCATCGCCGGGCTGCCCGGGCGACGGCCGAAGGACGCTTCGAGCGTGAGATCATCCCCGTCTACGTCCGCGACGACGACGGCCTCACGACGGACGAACTGATGACCAGTGATGAGGGAATTCGTCCCAATTCGAACGTGGAGGCACTGGCGAACCTGAAGCCGGCCTTCAAAGAAGACGGCAAGGTGACGGCCGGCAACTCGTCACAGATCACGGACGGCGCGTCGGCAGTCCTCATCATGAGCGAGGAGAAGGCTCGCGAACTCGGCTACACGCCACGCGCCAAGTTCCACTCCTTCGCGTTGGCGGGCGTCGACCCCGTGACCATGCTCACCGGTCCGATCCCGGCGACGACGAAAGTCCTCGAACGGGCCGGACTGACCCTCGACGACATCGATTTGATCGAAATCAACGAGGCCTTCGCCTCGGTCGTGCTCGCCTGGCAGAAGGAGCACAAGGTCGACCTCGCGAAGGTGAACGTGAACGGTGGCGCGATCGCGCTCGGTCACCCGCTCGGCGCGTCGGGCGCGAAACTGTGCGCCACGCTGTTGAACGAACTCGAACGCACGGGCGGACGCTACGGACTCCTCACGATGTGCGAAGGCGGCGGGCTCGCGAACGCGACGATCATCGAACGACTGGGCTAGCTCGCTCTCGCCGTGGCGAGGATTACTTGTAACGAGTGGCTAAGTAGAAGCCTGCGAACATCGCGACGAGCCCGAGGGCCAAGTACCACGACGACGTCGAGCCGGGTAGGACTTGTAAGTAGTTGAGCGTGATGATGAGCACGCCGAAGATCATCAGATCGATGATGATCCAGCCGTACCAAGAGGGGCTGTGGTCGGCTCCCTTAGGACGGCGCCGAGTGATGCGACCGCGCGATTCGGCGTCGACGTAGCGACCAACCGACTTCTTAGGATTCTGTTTCGAAGGAGGTTTCGCCATAGGTCTCAATGTTATAGGGCGACGTTCTGGCGGGACAATGAACTTCCGTTCAGGTTCACCGTCGTAGCGAATATCAACCTTGTGGTGTCGTGATTTGGCAGACCGTCATGTTCACCGTCGAACCATAGGGCGTCGGTGAACCCGGTTGCGGACTTTGGGTGGCGACCGTCTGTGGGGAGCCGGGCGCGCAGATCGCGGTGGGGTCAGCCGTGTAGTTTGGCTGAAGTCCTTGCCCTTGAAGCGCCTGCGTCGCGGCACTTTCAGTGTCACCAACGACACCGGCGACGTAAACGTTGCAGGGGCCCGACGAAACGTTGAGACGGACAACTGAATTCGCTGACACGAGCGAATTAGCCGGTGGCACTGTCGAGACCACCAGCCCCGGGGCGACGGTGTTCGAACACGTGTGGCCCACGTTGGGACTTGGTGAAAGGCCTTGCCTCGTAAGACTCGATCCGGCGGCGACTTGTGTTAAACCATTCACCGACGTCAGCGGGTACTTCGCGTTTGGCGAAAGCAAGTAAAGGATCACCAAGACTCCCGTGTGCGTCTTCGTGCCGTACGGGGGCGTCTGATTGAGCACCACACCTGGTATCTGACCGGGCGACGACGTCGCGATGTACTCAGGGTGGTACAAGAGTTTCTGCGAGGCCAATTGACTTTCGGCGTTGGAAAGCGACATACCGACGTAGTTCCCGACCGTCACCGGAACTGTCGTGACGCCGATACTCACCGTCAACGTCACCAGACCACCCTTGGCAATGACCTTGCCCGCTTTCGGGCTACTTGAAATGACGGTGTTCTTCGCTAACTTCGAATGTTTCCCGGCGGTCGTCACTTTGAGGCCCTTGTTCGTCAGTTCCTTGGACGCCGACGTCAGCGTTTGGCCGACGACGTTGGGCACGTTCTGCGTGGTGGACTTGTTGTTCGCAATATACGCGTACACACCTCCCCCGATGAGAGCTAACACGAGAATGACGATGGCGATCGGTCCCGCGTAATTACGGCGACGTCGACGAAAGTCAGTACGCGGACCCGTCATGACCGGTACGGCCATCGTCCGTTCACCAGGCGTCACGGTGGCGACGGCGCGCGTGGCGTCGGCGCCGAAGAACGCGACGTCGCGTTGGGCCGCCTGAACGGGTTGTCCTTCGGAGAAGCGGATCAAGTCGGCGCGCAGCTCGTCGGCCGACTGGTAGCGCTGACCAGGAGACTTCGCCAGGGCCTCCATCACGATGGCTTCGAGATCGTGCGGTACCGACTCAGAGAACTCCGACAGCGGCGGCACGATGCCGTGCACGTGCTGACTTGATACGGCGACGGGCGAGTCCCCGATGAACGGGGGTCTCCCGACGAGCATCTCGTAGAGCACGACACCGAGTGAGTAGACGTCGCTTCGCCCATCAACAGGAGCACCTTCGGCTTGCTCGGGCGAGAAGTACGTCGCGGTGCCCATGACCGAACCCTCTTCGGCGAGGTGGTCTTCACTCGAGACGGCTTGCGCGATGCCAAAGTCCGTGACTTTGACCTGGCCTTCCTTCGTCATCAAGATGTTTCCGGGCTTAACGTCGCGGTGCACGACGCCGTTACGGTGCGCGTACCCGAGCGCGGCCGCGACTTGAGCGCCGATCTGGGCGGTGCGCGCGCCCGAGAGTGTCCTAGATTCTCGAAGCATCTCCGCGAGAGAGATACCGTCGACGAGTTCCATCACGATGAAGTAGGTGCCGCTGTCCTCTCCCCAGTCGAAAACCGGCACGATATTGGGGTGCGAGAGGTTGGCGGCAGCTTGAGCCTCGCGACGGAATCTCTCAACGAATAGAGGATCGGCGCTCAGTTCGGGGTACAGAATCTTGAGCGCCACGGCACGATTGAGGAGGGTGTCTTCCGCCCGGTACACCATCGCCATGCCGCCACGGGCGATTAGGTGAGTGACCTGATAGCGATTGGTATACAGACGTGGGTCGTTGACAGGCTCCATACTGGGTCAATCCTACGCTCTGGCCCTCAAGGTCAAGGGCTCGTCACTTTGGACAGGTCGTCGCCGTGCCGGTTGCCGGTTGACCGGCTTGTATCGCAGCCGCCGCTTCGACGATGCATCGAATAACGGGACCAACCACGCCCGCGCCCGTCGCCGAAACCGATTGAAAAGGTAACACGACTGCAACAGCGAGTGTTGGGTCATTTCCCGGCGCAAACGCGATCATCCAGTCGTCGGTGTTCTTCGCACCGTTGCCCGTCTGCGCGGTGCCGGTCTTCGCGCCCACGTTGAGAGCTGGGGGAAAGACGCCGTACGCCGTACCGCGTGACGCGACGGCTTCCATGAGTGGGACGATCTGGCCGGCCTGCGCCGAGGTCAATGGCGTCTTCCACACCGTGGGCTTGTAGCGCTTCACGATGGTGCCGTTGGGTCCTGTGATGTAGTCGAGGAAGTGCGGCGTCATCATGACGCCACCGTTGCCGACGGCCCCCGCGACGAGGGCGTTCATCAGCGCCGACGTTTGCACGTTTTCTTGACCGATCGCGGAGTAGGCGAGTTGTGGCAAGTGGTTCGTGAAGTACGACGCCGCGGGGAAGTTACTCGCCACGGCACCCGGCACGTCGATGGGTGGCACCTGGTTGTAACCGAAGCTGTCCGCCATCTTGGTCAAATTGGCGCCGCCTACGTCGAGTCCCACCAACGCGTAGCCGGTGTCGCACGACGGCGGCAGCATCTCGGCGATCGTGCCACCGCACGAGCCGAAGGCGAAGTTCGACAACGTCTTCGTCGTGTCGGGCAACTTCGTCGTGACGAGTACTGGGTAACTCTTCGTGAGAAGTTGAGGTTGCAGCGCCACCACGGCGGCAGTCGTCACGATCTTGAACGTGGATCCGGGAAAGAAGATCTGCTGGGTCGCGACGTTGCCGAGTGGTTCGAATCCCTCCGCGTTCCTCGTCGTGTCCTTCTTCCACGCCGCTTTCTGCACGGCGAGGCTTCCCGTCGCCAGCAGCGCCGGGTTGTACGTCGGATTCGAGTACATACCCAGGATGTCGCCGTTCTTCGGGTTCAACACCACCGCGGCACCGTCTTGTCCGGCGAGCGCGTTCGCCATGACGCGCTGCAGCGCGGGTTGTAACGTCAACGTCACGCTGTCGGTGGCACTCGTCGGCGCCAACAGCTGTTCGAAGCTCTGTGGTGGCTGTGAGTGCGACGTGAGGAAGCTGTTGTACTCCGCTTCGAGCGCCCACGAACCCTGTGCCGCCGAGACGAATCCGACCACACCGGCCGTCAGCGCGCCCAAGGGATAGATCCGCTTGTAGACCGTCTGGCCCTTGGCGGTGGCCACGGACTCGGCTAAGACGGATCCGTCCGCCGCGAAGATCGTCCCGCGCTGCACGTCCGCCGTCGATTGATTGTTCCTCGGATTGAGCTGCGACGCGGCGAGCGACTTCGACCGGAAGAACTGAAGGTTGGCTGACTGAGCCGCGACGACGGCGAAGAGCAGCAGAATCACGGTGGCGAGGACGCTGAGACGCCGCGACACCTCTAACCTTTCTTCACGGTCGTCGTCGTCGATGAGACGTGCAACGTGGTCGTCGTCGTAGAAGACGTCGAGAACGTCGTTGACGTGGACGACGTATTCAAAGTGGTCGTCGTGCGACTCTGGTGCCAGGCCTTGTTCAAGGACTTCGCGTGACTCAACGCCAAGCTCAGTGTCGGCTCACTGATCGTGGCTGCGAGTGCTCGTTGGTCGGCCGGTCGAAGTCGTGTTATCGGCAAACTAGTGTCGGTCACCATCTGAGGCCGATACCACAGCACGCCACCGGGTTGGCCCTGGTACACGACGATGTCGGTGCCGTTGCTCGCCAAGTAGTAGGTCGAGTAGGCGTACCAGTGGATTACCGCGACGCCGCCGCCGATCACCCCCAAGAGAATAAGGAACGCCGCGATCACTCGCCACGTGACGTGCCGACGGGGTCGTCCGCCGTTTGGACGCGTGTTCGGTACGACCGGCGGCGGAGCCGTGCTCATGGTGCGGCGAATAGGCGACGCCGATACGTTCACCTCGTCGAACTCGAGCAGGATCACCGAGATGTTGTCACGACCACCCGCGACCTTCGCCGCGCTCACCAAACTCTCCACGGCCATTTCGAGTCCGTTGGGCGCACTCGCCAGTCGCGCCAGGGTGTCGCCGTCAAGTTCATTGGACAGGCCGTCGCTGCAGAGGAGAAGTCGATCGCCAGCGACAGCGTTTATTGACGTTACGTCGATGGCGATCGTGTCCTCGACGCCGACGCCCCTCGTCAGTTGGTGACGGCGGGGATGCACCGCCGCCTCTTCGGGCGTGAGTCGACCCATGCGGACCCACTCCTCGGCGACACTGTGGTCTTCGCTGAGTTGACGAAGCGCACCATCACGTAGTTGGTAGGCCCTCGAGTCACCCACGTGGACCATGGTGGGCACCACCGTGTTTTCGAGGTCGTAGGTGAGTCCGATCGCGATGACCGTCGTGCCCATGCCGAAGTGGTCGGGAGTGTCGCGAGCGTCATTGAGGACGGCGCTGTTGGCTCCTTGGATCGCTTCGACGAGACCTTCGACGCTCGGCCTCGCCCGAAATCCCTCACGGACGAGATTGATGGACATGGCCGCCGCTACCTCACCGGCCGCGTGGCCTCCCATGCCGTCGGCGATGATCGCGAGCTTGTCGTCGACGTAGAGGGCGTCCTGATTCGTCTGACGCACCAGTCCAATATCGGTCGCCGCGGCGTAACGCCATCGGGTCAACGAACGACCTCGAAGAGGACGCCACCAACTTGGACGACGTCACCGCGCTCTAAGTGAACGCGCCCCCGAACGAGCTCTTGATTGACGTACGTGCCATTCGTCGAACCCAGGTCTTCGATGGAGAGATCACCGTCGTCGTTCGCCACGCGAGCGTGGCGCGACGAGAGGTACGTGTCGTCGAGGCGAAGGTCGCACGCGTCACTTCGACCGATCGTGACGCCGGTAGCGACGTCGATTCGTTCGCCGCCTCGATCGAGCGGTTCGATGAACTCCAGCGCGAGCGTTCCGCGACGACGGTGACTCCTCGGAACGAAATCGACGGGACGCGATTCGACGGAAGCCAAGCGCAGTACGCGCGCGAAGAACAAGACAGCGATCACCATTGCCAGCACCTGGAGCGGGCGAACGACCGCCGCGTAGTTCGTCGCGGCGAGAAGACTCAAGCCAGCTCAATCCGAAAGTGGAGGGTGCCCACGGTGACGTCGTCACGCGGCGAGAGCGAGACGGCGGAGATTCGGTGTCCGTTCACGTACGTCCCGTTCGTGGACTGCAGATCGCGGACGGCGACCCCTTCGGCGGTGCGCCAGACTTCCGCGTGTTGGCGTGAGACGTTGGAGTCGTTGACGACCACGGCGACGTCCGGGCTCCTCCCGATGATCAACGGCGTATCCCCGACCGAAAAAGACCGCCCATCACTCACGATGAGACGCGGCTGCGCCTCGCCGCCGACGAATTCGGTCTTTACCTCAACGGCGCCCGCCTTCAGGTCGTCGTCGATGAAGATCTCAACTTTTACCGGACCCACGAAAGAGTAACCCTCGGACACGGCGTGTTGGCGAACTGTCTCTTCGAGTTCCGTGACGAGCGCTTTTTGGAACCCTTCGAAACGTTGGGCGTCCGCTGGACCCAGCCACACCCGCACTTCATTAGCCGAAATAGGACCCTGCCCCGAGAGACGACGCGTCAGGTCCACCTCACGCACGATGCGCGTGCCGATTTCGATTGGTTGGAGCGCGGTTCTAAACGGGCGCGAGAACGTCCGCTCGAAGAGTCGCTCTAAACCGTTTTCCACATTTTTTAGAACCATGACCCTTCTAACTGTACCTGTCACTCCCCCTATTACGAAGGTGCAGGAAGTGCTGAGAATTCGGTGGACTATTGTTGCAAGGTCTCAGGGCGAGTGGCGAAATTGGCAGACGCGCAGGCTTCAGGTGCCTGTATTCGAAAGGATGTGGGGGTTCAAGTCCCCCCTCGCCCACCATTGTCATGTCTCAGAGTTTCAGGGACAGACGAACCCCCAGAGGCTAGTCGTCCTTCCTCGGCTGATAATTCTTCGTCGGATTCAAGGTGAGGTGTCGGATCAACTCGCCGTCGTCGGTGACCACGCGCACGTCAAGATCCGCCATCAAGATGATGACGCGCCGTCCCTTGTAGCGACGCCCGATGCTGATGTGATGGAGTCGACGTCGATAGCGGAGAGTCACCGCGCCGGTGTCGTCGACGCGGTCGTGACGCACGCTAGTCTTGGCGAGGAGCTGCTGTCCCGCGAGCGTAGGTGTCGCCTTGTCGAGCGTGCGCCACACGTGCATCGGGGGACAGCCCTTCGCTTGGTGCGGTCGAACCTCGTTGTAGTAGCGCACGAAGCCGTACCGCGTCTCGCGTGAAGACGCGAACTGGGAGTTCAACTCCGCGCTCGGGTTCTTGCAAAACGGCGCCTCCGCGACACAACGCGCCGCGCTCTTGCGATTCCTCGCAACGACCCCCGGGGTACGGCTGATGGGTACGGCGACGTCAATGGTGACGCACGAACGTGGGACCCTGATCGGCCTACCGGCGGATCTGCCCGGCTTGACCAACGAAGCAATCTTTAACCCCTCCACGTCACAATTGATTGAGACTCGAACCGTCATCACGGCGCCCAACAAACTGCCTCGGTTCTATAGGACAGGGTCAGTGCGTCACTACTTCACTGGAGAGATACAGTCCTCTTCGGACAATCTCTCAATAGGTGTCAGCGGACTGACTGCACGACCGTCAAAGTCGCCGCCGCTGCCTCCTGTGTGGCCGTCGGGTTCAACGAGGAAACCTCTGGTAGTGATCCTCAATCCGAAAACTGGAAACATTGTGAGAATTGCGTCGCCCTAGCGCCGGTCTTAAATGCTTCACCGCTGTGGAGCGAGCGATTGAATGACCAAAGTGTCAACTTCTCTCTACGCCCTGTCGCGTGACGGCGCCATGAATGTCGTACGGGCTGCGGGAATCGTTCGCTCGTCGGCAATCCCAGGTTCGCTTCTACTTCGCAGACATTGTGATGAAGTCGCGGTTGTACGCCGCTTCGTAGAAACGACCTGGTGGTTGGTACATCGTGGACAACAGGTCCTTTCCGTTGGCGGCCGACGCGAGTCCGTTGAGCGTTGATGGTGAGAACGTCGCGAAGACCGGCCAGAACGGATTCATGTCAAGCGCCATCGCTCGAACCGCGCCCGCGCGAACGAGCAACTGAGCAAGGTCCACGATGTTCATCGGACCAGACACGTACACCAACGCGCCGTTCGCGGTGACGCCCAGCCCCGAGCGCGGCGTGTTCACTACGCCGTTGAGGGCAACACCCCACGTCTTTGTGTCCGACGGATTGAGTCCGGGAACGGGTCGACCGTTTTCGACGAGCAACGTGAGATTTTGGCGAACGGCAACGACGTTCGGAGTCATCGAGACGTCGCGTCCCCACTGCCCGACGGTCGCGAAGCCGTCGCGATAGATCACCAATGACGCACTACCCACGCGCAGAGGTGCCACCGTGTGGCCTTCGCTCAGGTAACCTCCCTTGGAGTCCTTCAAGAGAAAGCCGCCACTGAAGGCCGCGACCAGCGTCCGTGACGCCGAAGCAGATATCGGCGCCGAGTATTTCCACGAGGATCCTCCCGGACTAAGGCTCCCCGAGTACAGAGTCGCTCGAAGGAGCCTGGTGTCCATCCAGGCAATCCCGGCTTCCACCGATGACGTTCCGGGCAGTCGTACGGTCGTCGTGTACACAGCGGCGCGCCCATTCACGAGACGCCCACTTGGATGCCATACGCCTTCGCCCGCCAGTGCCGGGCGTTGGAAGGTCGGCACCGCCTTCGGCGTTGGCAGCGGCGCGGCCGAAGGTCCGTGGCTCGACGTTCCAGCGCCAGCGCCACTCATCGCAAGTACGGAAGAAAGACACAAGCCGGCCGTCGCCACGACGTAGAAGGACCGTAGCGTCGTCATCGCGTTTCAACTCTGCTGCGCGACGTCACAGCGAGAACCGTGACGTCGATCGCGAGCGAGCATTTCCGTTTTCGAAGTACTGATGATGAGACAACGAGCGACCGTCTTTCAACTTTTCGTGTCGACGTAGCGACCGCACGATTGCGGTCGACGCGTATCAGAAGCAACCACTTCTTTCAGCAAGTCTGGTCGACGAATTTAAGAACGACGTAAAAGGCGGAACGTTTCGACCGTATCGACGTTCTCATCGACGGAGCCACGCCAGTGTCAAGATGCAAGGATTGGTCTTTTCGTCGAGGAACAGGAGCATCGTGAGCACCCAGAACGACATTCCAGAGGTCGTCCACTACGAGATGGACCATAAAGGTGATCCCTCTCGCCTCGTCTACACGTTTGGTGGTGCGGACGCGCGAGCGACGCTGCGTCCCAGAACAGTCCTTGACACCAGCACGCTCGACTGTTTCGCCGGGAAAGTCCGTTCAATCCACGACCACGCCAGCGAAGTCTGTGACCCCAGATACCTCAATCCTCAGACGGGACCCTTCTACGTCGAAGGCGCCGAGCCCGGCGACACGTTGGCGATCCACTTCGCGAGCATCGAACCTCGAACCACGTACGGCGTCAGTACCACGGTGCCGCTCTTTGGCGCACTCACCGCCACGGGGTTCACCGCCATGTTGCACAGCCCCCTCCCCGAGATGACCTGGATCTACGGCATTGACGCGGAAGCACGTACGGTGCGTTACGAAGCACGCGAGAGCGAGGCGATCTACCAATTACCTCTTGACCCCATGCACGGCACCGTGGGCGTGGCGCCGGCGTTAAGCGAGGCGCGTTCGGCGCTCACCCCCGGTGATTGGGGCGGCAATATGGACACGCCCGAGATGCGTGCGGGCGTCACCTGTTATCTCGGCGTCAACGTCGAGGGCGCGCTCTTCAGCTTCGGCGATGGTCACGCTCGCCAAGGTGAAGGTGAGACCTGCGGCGTCGCCGTCGAGACGGCGATGGACACCGTGGTCGTCGTTGACCTCATCAAAGGCGCTGGCGCCGTCGCGTGGCCCCGGATCGAGAGTGACACGGAGATCATGACGACCGGCTCCACTCGCCCGCTGGAAGACGCGTTTCGTATCAGTCACGCTCAACTCGTCCTCTGGGTCGCCGAACTGACCGGTCTTTCACTCATGGACGCGTATCAGTTCGTGGCGCAGGCGGCGCAGACGCCGATCGCCAACGTGGTGGACACGAACTACACGGTCGTCGCGAAGCTGAAGAAGGAGTACGTGCCGGGCGTCGATCCGATGGGGGGCGTGCACCAGCGGCTCAAGACCATTGGCGCTGCGTACCTCGCGACTCGCTGAGCGACGAGACGTCGGTTTTGGCCAGACACGCGCTCAGTTTCACGGTCCGCCGCGTGCGTCCGATACGAGCAATTCCCTGAAAATAAGGCCAAGGGCATCGAAAGTAGAGTTGTATCCGTGACGCTCCTCGAACCCCTCGACGTGGACGAGGCTCCGGCGAAAAAAACGAGGTCTCGGTCTCGATCAGTCATTGAGTGGCTCCTCGTCGTCGCCATCGCCGTACTCGTTTCACTCTTGATTCGCACCTACGTCTTCCAGACTTTCTACATCCCATCAGGCTCAATGGAGCCCACACTGCACATCGGCGATCGAATTCTGGTCTCCAAGCTCAGCGTGGAACTTGGGACGATCCACCGCGGCGACATCCTGGTCTTCAAGGCGCCGGCGGCGGTGGTGAACGAGTGCGGCGACAACGTGGCCGACCTCGTCAAGAGGGTTATTGGACTTCCGGGGGACCATCTCACGTCGAAGGGCAACACCATCTACGTCAACGGGGTGGCGCTGGCCCAACCGTGGTCGCCCAACGAGCCCTTAGGACGAGCCATCGGCAACGTCACCGTCCCGAAGAACGACTACTTCATGATGGGCGACAACGAGCCGGCCTCGTGTGACAGTCGTTACTGGGGCGACGTTCCGCGTTCGAGCGTCATCGGAAAAGTATTCCTACGTATCTGGCCGCTCGGGCGATTCGGTTTCTTCTAGACCTGACGTCGCAACCAATCGAACCGCTTACGACAACGGGTGCGACGCAAAGAACGACCACATGAGAGCGTCCGCGCTCGCGGCGTCCGACTGCGGGCCGAGGAACGAGGTATACCCCGACGGCAGTGTGGGGCCGCCGGGCCACTCGTGACCCTCGCCGGCGATTTCGTACAACTCAACGGTGGCGTTTCCTTCGCACCCACTGAACGTTGTCAGCGTCACCGTTGAAACGGGAGTCGACGTCGCTGCCTTGGTCGCGCACTTGTCTTGACGGGCCCAGTCCTTGGCCGCCGCCGTCACCGAGTACGTCCATTACTTTTGGCCGTGACCGGCGAATGGATCGATGTCATCGGAGGAACCGTGAAAGGTCAAGATCGGGACAGCCCTCGTGGTGGGGCACGGCGAAGGTCGGCGAAGTCCACTCACGGGAGCGACCGCCGCGAAGACCGACGACTCGTCGCACGCGAGTTGACTCACCTCACGCGCGCCACCTGAGAATCCCGTCGCGTAGACCTCCTTCGAATTGACGCAGTAGTCGCGCTCGAAGAGACCTACGAGAGAAGTGAGGAATTTGACGTCGTTTGCGGCGCCCGTGGGCACCGGTCGTCCGTCGAAGAGTGCGACACCGGGAATGTTCCAATCGAAACCCGCGCCGTGAGGTATGAGTCCCTGCGGGTACGCCACGATGAAGTTCTCCACGTCCGCCGTGACGTCCATGCCGGAGAACTTTTCTTGCGCGTGCGCGGTACTGCCACTTCCGTGCAGGTTGAGAACGAGCGCTCTCTTCTTCTTGCCGGTGCTATTCGCGGGAAGGTGAACGATGACGGTTCGACGGTGCCCGTTCACGTTGAACGCCAGCGTCGACGTACTCGGCGCCGTCGATGCACAACCTTTCACTCGCGACGTGGCCGTCCCTGTCGGCGCGACGCGCGCGACGATGGGCGAAGAGAGCACGAGAAAGGCGACGCAGATCACTCGCGTCACGAGGGACAGATAGGGAACGCCAACAGTTCGAACAGGTTCTCCCGTCACCGTGCCTCCTCTCGTTCGTAACGACGTCTCGCCATCGTGACACGGTTCCGCAACTTATGCAACTTAGTTGCCTATTTGGTACGCTGGTCGGATGACGACGACGCCTCCCGCGCAGCCACTTTTCGGTGACGTACTCGCCCTCGCTCGCGAGAGCTGGGTCCGTGAGATGTCGCGGCGCCTCGCTCACCAGGGTTTCAACGACTATCGACGAAGCGACGCCCTCACCCTTCGCTGGCTCGTTCGCACGTCACTTCCGCTCGGCGCGTTCACGTCGACGCTCGGCGTCTCTCGACAAGCGGCGCGCAAAGTGGCGTCCGGACTCGTCGAGCGCGGTTTCGCCCAGGTCAACGTCGACAAGACCGATTCACGGCGAAGGAACGTCGAACTGACGCCGTCGGGGCGCGAGTACGGCCGCGCCGTGATCGAGGTCATTCATGCGCTCGACGACGAGTTACGCACGAAACTCGACCCCGAGAGCATCGACGCTGCTCGCGACGTGTTGACGTTCGTGCGCGACACCTTCGGGCCCTAGCGTGGTGGCGTCTACGGAGAGGAGTCGTCGTGAAGTTATTGATTGCTGGTGGTACGTCGTTCGTGGGCCGCGCGATCTCGTGGTCCGCCTGGCACCAGGGCCACGACGTCACCGTGTTGAATCGCGGCGTCACGCCGAACGACTTGCCCGAGAAGATCGAACGACTCGTCGGCGATCGTCAGGGCGATCTGTCGGTGTTGGCGGATCGCACGTTTGACGCGACGATCGACGCGATCGCCTATCGTCCGAGCGACGTCGAGCGTTTGGCGAACGCACTCGGTGACCGCGGGGGTCACTACGTTCAGATCTCGTCGATCTCGGCGTACGAGGACCCACCGTTCGTAGGCGCGACCGAGGACGCGGTGGCGTTGTGGAGTGACGACAACGTTGATCCCGACGCACCCATTACCGGCGAGACCTACGGACCGCTGAAGGCCGCGAGCGAACGGGCAGGACTTCGGCACTTCGGCGAGAGTTCGACCATGGTTCGCCCCACGTTCGTCATCGGCTCCTATGACGCGACGCTTCGCTTCCCCTACTGGGTGGAGCGGGTCCGTCGAGGCGGTGTCGTCGCGGTGCCGGGACCTCGCGACAACAACATGCAGTACGTCGACGCCCGCGATCTCGCCAACTTCGTGGTGCGCGTCGCCGAAGGGAACCTCCAGGGAGCGTTTCACGTCGCCGGGCCGGCGCCGGGCGACCATTTCTTCAACATGGTCGACCAGATCGCATCGCACGTCGCCCCGCCGGGTACGACCCTGCGCGAAGTGAGCGTCGAGGACGTTATCGAATTGGATCTCGGAGAGAAGTTCCCTTTGTCCACGGGCCCTACGAACGAAACCGCCCTCGCACTTGACAGTGCCCTCGCACAATCGAACGGTCTCGACTTTCGCCCGCTCACCGACAGCATCGACGACGTGACGTCGTGGTGGGGCGACCGGACGTGGCCCGCCGAGTGGTTATCCAGCGTGGATGAGGCGCGAATTCTCGAAAAATAGTCACTCGGCGACTCGAAGGCGTCGCCTCGTGTCGTGACGAGTGCGCAGCACACTAAGGGTTGCGAACGTCAGCCATTGACGTAGGAGATGCCTTGACACCGTCACCTTCGGCGGTCGCCTCACGCGCGGACGCGCCGCCTGACGAAACCGGAGATTCGTCGGTAAGAATCATGGTCGTTCGGACAGAAGAAGGTTATGGGCTCTCAAGACGAGGATCGCTTCGCTCGGCTCGTGCGCGAGCACTCCTCGGCGGTAGGTAACTACCTGCGCCGACGTCTGTACCCGCTCACGGTCGCGGACCTCGACGACCTGGTCGAAGAGACGTTCGTCGTGGTGTGGCGACGACTCGACAGCGTTCCCACCGACGCCGAACTTCCCTGGATGCTCGGCGTCGCGCGGAACGTGCTCAGAAATGCCCGACGATCGAAGAATCGCCGCTCGGCGTTCGAAGCGACGCTCCCTCCCGTCGCGGACGGGGCCTCGGCCGAGGAACACGTCATCGCCGACACCAGCGTGCGCGACGCGCTCGCCGCGTTGAGTGACGACGATCGCGAAGTGTTGCTGTTGAACGCTTGGGACGGACTCGACACGCACGCTCTCGGCGCGTATCTCGTCATCAGCACCAACGCGGCGGCCGTACGACTGTCTCGTGCGCAGCACCGATTCCGCGAGCTCCTCAGTGCCGCGGAAGTCCACTGAAAGTTTCACGTGACGCGCGACAGGAACTAGGTAGAAAGACGAAGGAGTACCCGTGAGTGACTTTGAAGACCGTCTGGCCGCACTCGATCCCGCGGCCGGCACTTCGTACCAGTACAAAGACCTCGACGCGCTCATTTCTCGAATCACGGCCCAGCCAATTACGAGGAAGATCGGCCTGTGGCGACGCATCGAACTGAAACTCGCCGGTACCCTGGTCACGGGAGCTTTAGCAGGAGCGGTCACGGTGGCCCTCGTGCAGGGAGGTTCGAGCCTGCCCGTACTCGCCATCCAAAGCGCAGCCGGCACGCCTAAGGCATTCGGCGCAGCCGCGTCAGGCGCCATGCAGATCTACGCGAGGTTCAACTTCACTGCCGGCCCCGGACTCACCGCGACGACGCCGACCAGTCCCTCCTACCAAGTGCAGGTCCCGAGTAGCGCCACGAGCGAAGCGGCTCGCGTCGCGGCCATCTTTGGCGTCGCCGGCTCGCCGGTGAACGCCAGCGGAAGCGCTGATTGGGTGGTGACGGAATCGTCGGGTGCCACCCTCGACTATTCGAACGTCGGCCTACCCCAGTGGACGTACACCGGCGCGACGTCCACGAACACTTCGACCGCTGACTTGCCAAGTCAGACCACGCTCGCCGGAGACGTGCAGCGTTACCTGAAGCAATTGGGCTACGACTACACCCTCTCGGCGCCGAGTTTCGGCACGACAACTTCTAGTAGCGGCACCGGCACGACGAACGCGACGAGCACCGAAGACGTGACGTACAACGTCGACGTTGCCGGCGTCACCACCGATCAGTCGTTCAGTTTCTCGGTGGACGCGAACAACAACGTGATGAGTGCGTCAGGCCCCGCGTTCAGCGTGGGATCTCCGACGAACTACCCCTTGCAGAGCCTCGCGGCGGGCGTGAACGCACTCAACGCCGAACAGCAGAGTCGATTCCCCGGTACCTCGCCTTCCGCGGGCACCTCAGGTTCGAGTGCTGGCGTCCAGCCCGGCACCGCGGGCACGACGCCGACGACCCAGACCGAACCACCGGTCGTCAACGTGACTCTCGAAAGTGACGCTCTTTCCCTTGCGACCTATCAGCTCACCGACGGCTCACTCTGGCTTCTTCCCGTGTACAACTACAGCGGCACCGAGAAGACCGCTGACGGATCGACGTCATCAGGCATCTGGAACGAACTCGCCGTCGATCCCGGCTACGTTCAGGTCAGCGGCCCCGCGAGCTCGCACGGCGTCATTAACTATTAGGGCGTCGGTGGCGTCGGTGGCGTCGGTGGTGAAATGTAATAAACCTGACCATTGTCGTTACGAGAGATCTGAATGTTGCCGATGCCGACTTGGAGGTTGAGATTTAGGTGCACGGTCTTCGCCCGCTTCGTCGTTGAACTGGGCGTCGAAAAGGCCTGAAATTCCTGAACGTTGCCGATTCCCACGTGGGTGCTCAGGTTGATGGTCACGTTCGACGGCACGTAGACGATGATCTCGCCAACACTCTGGGTCGCGGTGATGGACCACGTTCCGGGCGTGAAGGGGACGTTGCGAAGGTCGATCGTGGACACACCAAAGGCTCCGTGATACGCGCGCTGCACTTCGGCGATGGTCGCGGGGTGCCACTCCTTGACGCCGCTGCCGCCCTTCAATGGCACGCCGATGACGGCCACGGCGATGAGGAATGAGCCAGAGACGAGGATAAGGAAACTCAAGAATCCCAAGAACGCGAGAGCAAGGAGGCGTCGAAAGGTGAGACGGCGCGCCGGTACGCGCAGCGCGATGACGGCGATCACCACGAGAAACATTAGCCACACGACCGACAGTCCCGCGCCAAGCCGAATCACGTGGTGGAACGCCGAGATGATGACGACGGCGAGTACGAGCACGCCCAAGGGAAGTGCGTAGCGCAGCCACCGAACTCGAGAGGGATCCAACTCCTCTTCGGCAGCGATGACGTCGCCTCCACTCGTCGAGCGCGGGATGAGGGCCCACATCGCGAGGTAGATCGCGGCACCGAGACCGTACGCGAAGGCCAACACGACGAACACCACACGAACGATGTTGGCGTCCACGTCGAAGCGCTCACTGATGCCACCGGCCACCCCACCGAAAACCTTCTTCGTGGTGCTTCGGTGCAGCGTCGTCGACTCTTTCGTGTCCGTTGTCGTGTCCGACGTCGCGTCGTCGTGATCGGTGTTCAGAGGTTCGTCCATGTACCCCAATGTAAGTTCCGCGAGCCACCTCGCCTATCAGGGCGAACCCCAAGTGCGTCCACTGGAGGCCGTACGGGCTAAGGGTTATCCCTTAGAGCACTAGCGCCATGCCCGTGGAAGAATTGGAGTGAACGTTTCACGATTCACTTGACGAGAGGAGCGACGTGAGTATTGAATCACCGCCGCGCGCCGTCATCGGCACGCCGCACCGACCATTTCGACGTGGCGTCGACAACGCGATCCTCGGCGGCGTCTGCGGTGGCCTCGCCATTCGCCTCGGAGTCAACGAGCGAACCATACGGATCATCTTCTCGTTACTCGCGCTCGTGTCGGGCGTGGGACTCCTTCTGTACATGTTGCTCTGGCTCACGTTGCCACGGGCCAATGAAACGCAGTCCATCGCGCATCGACTCCTCGGACGACGCCGCGAGCTTCACCGAGCCCTGTTCGGCCTCATCCTGGTCGTGGGTTTCATCATCGTTCTCGACCGCCTCGGCATACCGAGTCTCGGGGTCTACACCTGGCCCTTCCTACTGAGCCTCGCCGCGTTGATCGGCGTCTGGCGTGGCGCGACGCCCGTCGAGCACGAGCACTTAGAGGAGTTGGTGCGCTCCGCGCCGTTCATTCGCGTTCCCGCGTCACCGACCAAGAAGAACCTTCTTTTGCGCGTGTTGTTGGGCACCGTGCTGGTGCTCTTGGGACTACGAACGCTCTCACGACTGCACGGTGTCTGGGGCGGGACCACGCCCGTCCTCTTTGGCACGATCATCCTGATCGCGGGGGTGTTAATCCTCCTTGCGCCGTGGTGGCTCGCGACATTGAGCGAGCTCTCCGGTGAACGTCGAGCGCGCGTGCGCGTCGAAGAACGCGCCAACGTCGCCGCACACCTGCACGACTCCGTCCTCCAGACGCTCACCCTCATCGAGCGGGCCGCCGGTGATGAGAGTGCCGTCGTTCGACTCGCGCGAAATCAAGAACGTGAACTTCGCCAGTGGCTCTTCGACCCCACTCACGCCGTCGCCGACGATGAGGTCGGCACGTACTCGTCACACCTTCACGCGATCGAGGGAGAGATCGAGAGTGACTACGGGGTGAAGGTAGAACTCGTGGTCGTCGGTGACTGCGCCGCTGACGCGGACGTGCTCGCCCTCGTGGCGGCTGGCCGCGAAGCGGCGATCAACGCGGCACGCTGGTCCGACGCGCCCCTCGTGTCGATCTACGCCGAGGTCGAACCGACCGCCGTGTCACTCTTCGTTCGCGACCAGGGCAAGGGATTTGACGTAGAGACGATCCCCCACGACCGTCAAGGTATCGCGCTCTCCATTCGCCAACGCATGTGTCAACACAGCGGGTCATCCACCTTGAAGAGCACGCCCGGCGTCGGCACCGAGGTACAACTCACCCTTCCTCGGACCACGTGATGGCTGCCGGTCAGCCACGCGTCTTCCTCGTCGACGATCACGAACTGATCCGCACGGGAATTCGCAGTGAGCTCGCGGGCTCGCTCGACATCGTGGGTGAAGCCGACGAAGTGGACGCCGCCATCGAGATGATCGTCGAACGCACGCCGGACGTGGTTTTGCTCGACGTCCACATGCCCGGCGGCGGCGGTCTCGCGGTGCTGAACGCGGTCAGTCACAAGTGTCCTGACGTGCGCTTCCTCGCCCTGTCGGTGTCGGACTCCTCCGAAGACGTCATCAGCCTCATTCGCGCGGGCGCGCGGGGCTACGTGACGAAGAACATCTCGGGTCCCGATCTGCTCGACGCGATCTATCGCGTCGCGGCGGGCGACGCGGTCTTCTCCCCACGACTCGCTGGCTTCGTCCTCGACGCGTTCTCCTTCGAGGGCAAGAACCTCGAAACGGGCGACGTGGACCCCGACCTCGACCTGTTGACGCCGCGCGAGCGTCAAGTGCTGCGTCTCATCGCCCGGGGCTATTCGTACCGCGACATCGGCACCGAGCTCGAGATCTCGACGAAGACCGTCGAGAGTCACGTGTCGTCGGTGCTGCGCAAACTACAGCTCTCGAACCGCCACCAGCTGTCGCACTGGGCGTCGGAGCGTCACCTCAACTGAAGCTCTAGCGCTGCTCGATCAGGTCCATGTACTGCTCGTCCCAGATGTCGAAGTACTCCTCGGGCAACAACACGGCGTGGGTCGGCTCGAGCGCCTCGACGAAGCCCCTCTCGTGGCTCACCGCCACTATCGTGCCCTTCCACTGACGCATCATCTCGCCCAGCGCGTCGACGCTCGCCGGGTCCAGGTTGTTGGTCGGTTCGTCAAGTAGCAAGAGATTGGCCTTCGACGACGCCAGGATGGCGAGGGCCAGTTTCGCCCGCTCCCCGCCCGAGAGGGTCGCGGGCATCTGGTGCGCGGCGGAGCCCTTAAGGCCGAAAGCGCCGAGCATCGAACGACGTTGGACGTCGGATTCGACGGTCGAGTTGTCGAGGTTCCCGAGCACCGTCTTCGTGAAGTCCAACTGCTCGTTCTCCTGGGCGAAGTAGCCGACGATCACGTTGGCGCCGAACTTGACGACGCCGTCTTGAGCCTCTTGGGTCCCGGCGAGACAACGCAGCATCGAGGACTTGCCCGCGCCGTTTTTTCCCACGATGACGATGCGGTCGCCGCGTCGGGTTATGAAGTTGACGTCGCGTAACACTTCGAGGGCGCCGTAACGAACGGCCACGTGCTCGACGGTCATCGGCACGTCACCGCTGCGCGGAGGAGCCGGGAGTCGGAACACAACCTTCTTCTCCTTCTTCGTCACTTCGATCCGGTTGTCCTTCAACTTCTCGACGCGTCGGTCGAGTACTTTCGCCAGTCGCGCGCGCTTTGCCGTCTGGCCGCGCATGGAGTCGGCGAGTTGGGAGAACTGGTCGATCTTCGCGTCTTGGTGCGCGGCGACCTTCTCCTCGGAGAGACGACGTTCCTCTTCGAGTTGCAAGAACTTAGTGTAGTTCCCTCGGTACTCGCGAAGTTGACCGTCGCGCAGTGCCAACACCCGGTCGATGGAGCGGTCCAACAAGGGCAGGTCGTGGCTGATCACGAGCACGGTGCCGCGGAACTGTTCGAGCTCGTCGAAGAGCCAGCGCTTCGCCGCCTTGTCGAGGTGGTTCGTCGGTTCGTCGAGGACCATCGTCTCGGGCTGCTCGTAGAGCACGCGCATGAGGTCCACGCGACGGCGCTGTCCTCCCGAGAGTGCCCTCAGGTCCTCGAGCAGGAGGTCTTCCTTAAGTCCGAGTCCGTCGGCGAGTCGCGCGACCTCGGACTCCGCTTCGTAGCCGCCGCGTTCGCGGAACTCTTCCTCGAGCGACGTGAAGCGCTCGATGGTCTCTTCCGTCGGGTCGGCCGCCAGTGCGTGGCGCGCGTGTTGCATGTCGGCGTCGAGACTGTCGATGCCTCGCGCCGACAGCACGTGCGAGAGCCCGATGGGCTCGACGCCGAGGCCGCCGGGCACGGGCTCTTGGGGCAGGTGTGCGAGGGAACCCTGGGTCGCGACGTTGCCGGTGACGCGAAGGTGCTCGGGGTGATACCCGAGGAGCACCGACAGCAGCGTTGACTTACCCGCGCCGTTTCGCCCGACCAACCCGACCTTCTCGCCGTTACCGACGACGAAGGACACGGGGTCGAGCAGACGGCGTGGGCCAATCTCTATCCCTAAATCTCGAACGATGAGCATTTAGCGACCTAATGGCTCGGTGCTGTGGGTGCCCGCCGAGCGTCGAGACACCGTCGAATCGCGCGCGTGCGCTTCGCCAGATCTCTCTTCACGGGTTCCCATACCTACCATTCTGGCTCATCCGGGAAACTGTGCAACGATTTAGCTGTGGCTGAGCGGTTTTCGATCGATATCTGGAGTGACGTCGTCCGTCCTTTCTGTTACCTCGGCTCGCGTCAACTCAGCCTCGCCATCGAGACGTTCGAGCACCGTGACGACGTCGTGGTGAATCACCACGCCTTCGAACTCGATCCCCACACGCCACGAGATCTCGCGACCTCCCTGGCCGAACTCGTCGCCGACAAGTACGCCATGCCCGTCGAGCGGGCCGAGTCTCTTCACCAGCGCTTGGAGTCCCAAGCACACGGGCTCGGCATGACGTGGTCGATGACTACAGCGAGGCCCACGAACACCTTCGACGCCCATCGACTCATCGCGCTCGCGACGACACAGGGCCTCGGCGACGAGATGAGTGAGCGACTCTTCGCTGCTTACTTCTCCGAGGGCCTCCTCGTCAGTGACCACGAATGCTTGAGCGAACTAGCGAGCGACGTCGGGGTCACCGACGCGTCGTCACTCTGGGCGACCGACGCGTTTTCGATGGACGTGCGCGCCGACGAGAGCGCCGCGCAAGAGCTCGGCGTCACCGGCGTGCCGGCGATACTCATCGACAACAAGTTCATGGTGCTCGGCGCCCAAGGAGTCGACAAGATCGCCGACGTGCTGCGTCGCGCGTGGGAGCGCCGAGCCGCCTAATCTTCTTGTTCGCTGGGTACGACCGCCACCGCGGCCACCGAGTGACCCTCGTCGAGGTTCATCACCCTCACGCCCGTGGCGTCACGGCCCTGCGAGGAGACTTCGCGCACGGGCGTGCGAATGAGGACCCCGCCGCTCGAAGCGAGCAGCACCTCGTCGTCCAGGTGGACCATGAAGGCCGCGACGACGAAGCCGCGCGCCGCGGTCAATTTGATCGCGCGAACACCCTGTCCCCCGCGACCCTGGCGATTGAAACGTTCCGTCTTCACTCGCTTGCCGAAGCCGGTGTCGGTCACGACGAAAAGGTCGGCGTCGTCACGAACGACGTCAAGCGAGATAGCTCGGTCGACGGGTTTCAGCTTGATGCCGCGCACGCCCGTAGCGTCACGGCCCATCTCACGGACCTCGACCTCGTTGAAGCGAATCGCCATGCCGCGGTACGTGACCATCATGAGGTCGTCGTCGCCACTCGTCGAGACGACGCGAACGACCTCGTCACCCTCGCGCAGGTTGATCGCGATCCAGCCCTCGCGACGTGACTTGTCGTACTCGCTGAAGGCCGTCTTCTTCACGGTCCCGTTCGCGGTCGCGAACATGAGGAACTTGTCCTTCGGGAAATCGTCCGTCGTGACGATGGCCTGGATCGCCTCGTTGGGCTGCAGGTTCAAGAGGTTGACGATGGCCGTCCCCTTAGCCGTGCGCTCCTTCATCGGGATCTCGTGGCCACGGAGGCGAAAGACGCGTCCACGGTTCGAGAACAACAAGAGGTGCGCGAGCGTCGTCGTGTGAATGATCTGGTCGACGAAGTCCTCGTCTCTCAGCTTCGCCCCTTGCACGCCGCGACCTCCACGGCCCTGCGTACGAAAGGCGTCCGTGGCGACGGATTTGACGTAGCCGGCGCGCGTCATCGTGAGAACGATCTCCTCGTCCTGGATGAGATCTTCGACACCGAGTTCACCGGGATCGTTCACGATCTGGGTGACGCGCTCTTCGGCGTACTTGTCGCGCAGCACGGTGATCTCGTCGGCGATGACGGCGCGCAACTTCGTGTCGCTCGCCAAGATCGACTGCAGTTCGGCGATGGTCTCACGAAGCTTCGCCATCTCCTCTTCGAGTTCGCTGCGACCAAGACGCGTAAGACGTCCGAGGGTCATGTCCAGAATGTGATTCGCCTGCTCTTCGCTGAAGGAGAACGGCGCGGCCATGAGGGCGATCCTCGCGGCCCCACGGTCGTCGGAGGCGCGAATCGCGGCGATGACCTGGTCCAGCATGTCAATCGCCCGCAGGAGGCCCTCAACGATGTGCGCACGGGCTTCGGCCTTACGAAGACGGAACTGGGTGCGCCTCGTCACGACGTCGACCTGGTGGGCGATGTAGTGCGTCAGTGCTTGCGCCAGGTTCAACGTGCGCGGCACGCCGTCGACGAGCGCGAGCATGTTCACCGCGAAGGTGGTCTGCAGCGAGGTGTTCTTGTAGAGCTTGTTCAAGACCACGTTGGCGTTGGCGTCACGCTTCAGTCGGATGACGAGGCGCGCCTTTCGGCCCGCGGAGTCGTTCTGCACCGCGGCGATCCCCTCGAGGTCGCCGTTCTTCACGAGGTCCGAGATCTTCTCTTCGATGGACTCCGGTGACACCTCGTAGGGGAACTCGGTGACGACGATGCGAGTGTCCTTGCCGGTCTCTTCGATCTCAGCGACGGCGCGCAACTTGATCGAACCACGTCCCGTGCGGTACGCGTCGAGGATGCCCTGTCGGCCGAGGATCTGAGCCTTCGTCGGAAAGTCGGGGCCCTTGACGAACTTCATGAGGTCGTCGGGCGTCGCTTCGGCGTTCGCCAACAGGTACAGCGTCGCGTCGATGACCTCACCCAGGTTGTGGGGAGGGATCTTCGTCGCCATACCCACGGCGATGCCCTGTGATCCATTGACGAGGAGGTTCGGGAACCTCGACGGCAAGACGACGGGCTGCTGCGTGGAGTTGTCGTAGTTCGCTTCGAAGTCGACGGTCTCTTCGTCGATGGAGTCGAGCATCTCGAGCGCTAGGGGCGCGAGACGACACTCGGTGTAGCGCATGGCGGCCGCGCCCTCGTCGGCACCAGTGCCGCCGAAGTTGCCGTGACCACTGATGAGTGGATGACGCATCGAGAAGTCCACCACCATGCGCACCATCGCGTCGTAGATGGCACTGTCACCGTGCGGGTGGTACGTACCCATGACGTCGCCGACGACTTTCGCGCACTTCGCGAACGGACGGTCGGGCCGTAGACCTTGGTCGAACATCGAGTACAGGATGCGTCGGTGCACGGGCTTCAGACCGTCGCGCACGTCGGGCAGCGCGCGTGACACGATGACCGACATGGAGTACTCGAGGAACGAGCGCTCCATCTCGAGGTTGATCTCGATAGGTTCGATGTAGCCGATGACTTCCTCGCCTGGGGAGTCTGCGCCGCTTGGTCCTTTTGGTGTACGTGCCATGATCCCCTGCTCCTAGATGTCTAGGAAGCGAACGTCTTTCGCGTTGGTTTGAATGAAGTGACGGCGTTGTGGGACGTCGTCACCCATGAGAATTGAACACACCTCGTCGGCGAGGGCGGCTTGTTCCACGGTGATCTGCAGTAGCGCGCGCTTCGTGGCGTCCATGGTGGTGTCACGAAGTTCGTCGAAGTCCATCTCTCCGAGACCCTTCAGGCGCTGGAAGTCGTTGCGGTGATCGGGGTGCTCCGCGAGGAAGGTCGCCTTCGCGGCGTCGTCTCGAAGGTAGACCTTCTCTTTGCCGACCAACGTTGAGTAGAGGGGAGGTTGCGCGACGTAGACGTGACCGCTGTTCACGAGTTCGGTCATCTGGCGAAAGAAGAAGGTCAGGAGAAGCGTACGGATGTGGCTACCGTCGACGTCCGCGTCGGCGAGCAAGATGATCTTGTCGTAGCGAATCTTCGTGACGTCGAACTCGCCTTCGACACCGGCGCCGATCGCCGATACCAGCGCTTGGATCTCGGTGTTGCGAAGAATTTTGTCCGAGCGCGCCTTCTCGACGTTCAAGATCTTCCCGCGGATCGGCAGGATCGCCTGGTTGCGCGGATTGCGCGCGTCCTTGGCGGAGCCGCCGGCCGAGTTGCCCTCGACGATGAACAGTTCGCACTCGCGCGGTTCGTTCGAGGAACAGTCAACGAGCTTGCCGGGCAGTCCGGCGCCGTCCAGGGCGTTCTTTCGGCGAGTCAGGTCTCTCGCGCCCTGTGCCGCCATCCGGGCGCGGGAGGCGGAGATGGCCTTGGCGACGATCTGGCTGCCTTCGCGGGGGTTCTCTTCGAGCCAGTCAGCCAACTTCTCGTTGGTGGCCCGCTCGACGAGGGAACGAACCGAGACGTTGCCCAATTTGCCCTTCGTCTGACCCTCGAACTGCGGGTCGCGCAGACGAACCGAGACGATCGCCGTCAAGCCCTCGCGGATGTCCTCGCCCTTCAGGTTCTCTTCTTTTTCCTTCAGGAGGTTGCGCTTTCGGGCGTATCGGTTCAACACGTTCGTCAATGCCTTGCGGAAACCCTCTTCGTGCATTCCGCCTTCAATGGTGGAGATGCCGTTCGCGAAGGAGTAGATGCTCTCGTAGTAACCGGTGTTCCACTGGAAGGCGACTTCGACTTCTTGGTTCTCTTCGGCCTGATCGAAGGAGCCGACCTTTCGAAACAGTGACTCTTTCGCGCTGTTGAGATGGCGGACGTAGTCGACGATGCCGCCGTTGTACTTGAAGGTCTCCTTGGCTTCGCGACCTTTTCGCTCATCGACGAATCGGATCTCGAGACCCCGATTCAAGAACGCCATGATCTGCAAACGCTCGACGATCGTCTGGGCGCGGAACTCCACGTCTTCAAAGATCGTGGGGTCGGGCGAGAACGTCACGGTGGTACCCGTGCGACCGTGCGGTGCTGGTCCCGTGATCGCGAGCTTGCCCTGAGGCTTGCCACCGTCTTTGAACGTCATCTCGTAGTGGTTGTTGTTGAGATCGACTTCGAGGTGAAGTTCGGTGGAAAGCGCGTTCACGACCGAGATACCCACGCCGTGCAGGCCACCCGAGACCTTGTAACCACTGCCACCGAATTTTCCGCCCGCGTGCAACATCGTCAGGGCGACCTCCGCAGCAGATTTTCCCTTGTATTGAGGGTGTTCGTCGACCGGAATGCCGCGCCCGTCGTCGACGACACGACAGCTCCCGTTCGCGAGCAACGTCACGTCGATTCTCGTGCAAAACCCGGCCATTGCCTCGTCGACGGAGTTATCCACGACCTCGACGATGAGGTGATGCAGACCCGCAGGACCGGTCGAGCCGATGTACATGCCGGGACGTACTCGTACGGGCTCTAAACCCTGAAGAACGGTGATGTCACTAGCGCCGTAGCTAGCAGATCCTTTGGTCTTATCGGCCACGAAGGAAACCTTTCGATACAAATATTTGGGCACTTTTGAATGCCAGCGTCGTCAATGAAATGACTCTTCTATCCTACCCGACACGGTGTCACTTCTAACCGTAATCAGCTTCCTAAAAGGCCTGTTTCGACGACTTTTTCGACGACTTTTTCTTCTTACTTCTGCACCGTTTTTAACGACGTGGGCGCGCTCTTTCCGAGTGATGAAAAACCTCTCAAAATTGAAGGACTCTGCATCGCCACTTGTTGCGCGAACGCGCCGGACGGCACACTCACGATCAGCACGCCGTCCTTGATGAGTTCGACGCGACAGTGCTCGGCGAGTACGGGGTCCACAACGGTCGGCCACAGCACTCGCGCTTCATCGATGAGACGAAGGTCGACGCGGCGCAGTCGTCCGGCCAGCGTGTCCAAGAGCTGGCTCAAGGTAGCGGGTTGCTCGTCTCGCCGGTTCACGACATCACCCGCGTCAGATCAATCACCGCGGACGGCGCGAGCGCACCGGGCAGCGGGGACGCCGTCGTGACCAGTGTTTGGCCGACCGGAAGGAGCCCCAAAAGTCGATTGCTGCGCACGGGATCGAGTTCGCTAAACACGTCATCGAGCAAAAGGAGTGGGCCGACGCCACGTTGTTGGCGTACCAGCTCGTGGCCGGCGAGGCGTAGGGCGAGCGCGAGCGAGCGCTGCTCTCCTTGCGACGCCTGGCGCCGCGCGTCTCGGCCTTCGAGGGAGAGTTCGACGTCGTCGCGATGAGGTCCCACCGTCGTATACCCGCGAAAGCGATCGTCGTTGAAGGACGCGATCAGTGCCTCGGGCAGACTCTGCGTCCACGATCGCTCGTAGCGCACGCCCACCGCGTTGGAGTTCTCCGCGAGGTCTTGGTAGTAACGCGTGACGAGTGGTTCGAGTTGATCGAGCAGGGCGTAACGACGCAGCAGCAACTCGTCACTCACTTGGCAGAAGTCACTCGTCCACAGCTCCAACTCGGACTGCTGCGTAGGTGATGGTCGATTGCCTTCGAGTGCACGCAACAACGCGTTTCGTTGACTCAAGACGCGATTGAAACGTTCGATGGTCTCGCCGGTCAACGGCTCGACGTCGGTCAAGAGATTCGTGAGGTAACTTCGTCGATTCTCGGGTCCCCCCCGCACAACGTCGACGCCTTCAGGCGTGAATACTGTCAGCGGGAGCGCTTCAGAGAGTTCGGCCCGCGATCGCGGGCGTTGACCATTGACCAACATTCGTTTGGTGGTGTTACGAACGCCTCTCGTGAGGGTGAGGTCCACTTGGACGCGGCGTTCTCGTTGATACATGACCCCGTGAACCTCAGCGGTCGTCTCGCGATTACGAATCATGTCGCTCGCGGCGTTCGTTCGAAACGAAGATGCCGTCGCGAGTGCGTTCACCGCCTCCAAGACAGAGGTCTTGCCCGTCCCGTTGGGCGAGAGGAACACCGTCACGGCGTCCGGATTGGGCTCAAAGGTGAACTCGCTAAAGAGTCGGAAATTACGAAGCGTGAGTTCGTGGAGACCCACGACGATCAACCCAACTACTGAACTCGAACGGGCATGAGCAAGTAACGAAAGCGCACGTCTTCGACGCCGTGCACCATCGCGGCGCGCACCGAGTCTGACATTTCGAGGACCACTTCGTCACCGAACACTGCTTCGACGCCGTCGATAAGAAATCCGGGGTTGAAAGCGATGGTCATCTCTTCACCGGTGTAATCAGCGTCGACGTTGTCTTCGACGTCACCAGCGTCGTGACTTTGCGTTCGTATCTCGAGGTTTCGATCCTTCATCGTGAGACGCACGGACGATGTCGAATCCTTCGCGAGCAACTTGGCGCGCTTCAATGACGTGAGCAGCGTGTCCTTCGCGATTCGAAGCTGGTTCGGAAAGCTCGCCGGAATGAGCTGCAATACGGAGGGGTAATTTCCGTCGATAAGTCGCGACGCGATACTGGTGTTACCCACGACGAAGCAGATCTCTGCGTCGCTGAGCGTCACGCCGATCTCCGCGTCCGAGGACAGGGACGCAGCGGCGCGTTGCAACTCTTGCAGTGCGCGCGCGGGGACCAAAAGGTCCTGTGAGTCGCTGATTCCCTGCACCCCCGGCACGTCGCGCACCGCGAGTCGGTAGGAATCCGTCGCGAAGAGTCGCAGGGTGCCGTTTTCGGTAGTGAACAGCACACCGGTCAGGAGCGGCCGCGCGTCGTCGTTGGCGGCCGCACGAACCACCTGGTTGAGGCCCTGGATGAGGTCGAGGGCCGCGATCGAGGTAACTGGCCCGGATACGGGAGGCAACTTCGGGTAGTCCACAACAGGAAAGGTGCGAAGTGAGAACTTGGCGCGACCAAGGGATATCTCCACGTTGTCCTCACCACTCGACACCGTCACGGCGCCGGCCTCGAGGGAGCGCACCGCGTCGACGATGAGTCGTGCGGGTACGACGGTCGAGCCGTCTTCGATGCCAATGACGTCCACCGTCGTACGGGCAGTGATGTCGAGATCCGTGCCGGTAACGACGAGTTGGTTTCCGGTGAGGGAAAGGAGGACGCCTGACGAGGCGCCGATCAGTCGAGTAGCGGCGACGCGACTGGCGGCGGTGAGTGCCTCGACGAGGATGTCGCGTTCTGATTTGAACTTCATAGAGCTCCTTTTCTTTGCTACTGAGATTACGGTGTGAATTTCTATGTAAAGAAGTCTTAGTAGTAGTAGTGGTGTGGATAAGTCACGAAGGCTCGAACGTCCCTGGTCGATTGATGTATTCGAGTCCTCACCCTACCCACAAGACTGTGAGTAACTCCCTCAACCTTCAAGCCTCAACCTTCAGGTTCTGTGGAGTGGTGGGTGGTTGTCAACTCCTAATCAACAGGGTGAGCCCAACGTTGCGCACAAATTTCGTTCTTAATTCTCCCCTTGAAGACGACGTTTCAACTGGTTGATTTGCGACAGCATCTCCGGGTTCGACGTCAGCTGTTCTTTGATCTTCTCGACACCGCTTATCACCGTCGTGTGGTTTCGCCCGTCGAAGATTCGCGCGATCATGGGGTAGGAGTAGTTGTTGAGGAGGTCGCGGATGAGGTACATGGCCACGTGACGGGCGTGGACTAGGGGTCGAAGGCGCTTCGATCCCCTCACGTCCTCGACGGAAAGCCCGTAGAAGTCGGCCACGACGGAGAGAATTGTCTCGGGTTTCAAGATCACCTGCTCCTGACCGAGATTGGTCAGGTGGGCCTTGGCGAGTTCGAGGGTGATGGGCTCTTGGCGGAGATTGGCGAACGCCCGCAGCATCGTGATCGAGCCCTCGAGCTCACGGATGTTGTCCCGGACCCGCTGCGCGATCCACTCGGCCACTTCATCGGGCAGTGCGATGCCTTCGCGCTCGGACTTGGATCGCAGAATGGCGATGCGCGTCTCGAGGTCGGGCTGATCGATTTCGGTGACGAGTCCTTGAAGTAAACGACTGCGAAATCGATCCTGCAGTCCCGCGAGGTCGCGCGGCGATCGGTCCGACGTCAACACGATCTGCTTACCTTCACCGTGCAGCGCGTTGTAGGTGTGAAAGATCTCCTCGTGGAAAGTCTCACCACGGGTCTCCATGAACTGGATGTCGTCGATGAGCAACACGTCGTTCTCGCGGTAGCGCTCGTGCAACGAGAGCTGCGTGCGAGTCTGGATGGCGCGAATGAAGTCGTTCAAGAACGTCTCGGTCGAGACGTAGAGGACCTTTCGACCGCGGTAGTTCTCCTGGACGTAGTTACCAATGGCGTGCAGGAGGTGGGTCTTGCCCAGCCCAGAGTTTCCGTAGATCATCAAAGGGTTGTAGGCCCGACCAGGCGTTTCGGCGACTGACTGGGCGGCGGCGAAGGCGAGGCGGTTTGATGGTCCGGGGACGAACGAGTCGAAGGTCATTCGCGGATCGAGGCGGGCGGGCTGATCGACGCTCGACGCGAAGGTGACGACGGGCGGTGTTGGTTCGACGACCTCGGCGACAGGTTCGCGGAGGTTGGTCGTGTTCGACGCGTCGGTGACGGTGAGCGACACCTGGACCGGACTACCGACTAACTGTTGAGCTTGCTCGGTGATGAAGGGTAGATAGCGTTGTTGAACGCGAAGAAGTTGAATCTGATTCGGCGCGCCGATGACGAGAACGTTGTCGTGGTAATCCACAAGGCGAAGGGTGCTGAGACCGGCTGCCCAAACCGCTTCAGAAGCGTTACCACGTAAGGAGTCTCGAAGAGCCGTCCAGATTTCCTCACCACTTTGCACGTTCTTCCTCCACAGCTCACTTCTGAGATTATCCACAGCCCGTTCTCTCGCGAAAATGGCTACTTTCCCACCAGGGAGAGTCACCCTACACCTATTTGTCTCACCCCGCCGGGGTCGATCGGTCGTTGGGGTAAGATTGCACGCTGTGGCGCGCCAGCGACCCCCAGGGGGTACCGCGAAGCGCAGAGCATATTTTGAGAAGAGGTTTTCGTGAAGCGTACATATCAGCCAAACCAGAGGAAACGAGCCAAGACCCATGGTTTTCGTGCGCGCATGCGCACCAAAGCCGGTCGTGCCGTCCTCAAGGCCCGTCGTAACAAGGGCCGTCACCAATTGACGGTCTAGTTACGGTGCCCGGTCGGGTCCGAACCCGCCGGCAGTTCGCGCTCTTCGCGACACCCACGGGACGAGGTCAGAGCGGCCCACTACGAATCAGTTTCGTGGTCGGCTCGCCTGAGAGTCGTTCGGTGGACGTGGCGTACGCGATCAGTCGAAAGGTCGGAAACGCGGTCGTTCGCAATCGAATCCGCCGCCGACTCCGAGCACTCATCGACGACCTTGAACCTCAACCTCAACCTGGTACGTACCTGATCAGGTGTGGTTTTGAGACAGGAAAACTCCCCTATGACGAACTACGCCACCACCTCCACCAAGCCCTTGACCGAGCCAACGCCCACTAGGTCGCGCGGTGTCAAGGTCCTTACGGGCCTCGTCGTCGTCTACCAACGCCTTCGTGCGGGACGGCTATCACCTTGCCGCTTCTATCCCTCGTGCTCGAACTACGCCCTGGAAGCGATCGAGGTACACGGCGTCGTTCGAGGATCGCTGCTCGCACTTCGACGGCTGTTGCGTTGTCGACCCTTCGGCCCGCACGGGGTCGACCTCGTCCCAGAATCCAAGCAAACTAGGAGTTCCCTGTCATGCACTCGCTAACCAAGTTCTTTGGCGGGATCTTCCAGCCCATCTTCCACGCCGTCGCGTGGTTACTGGCCTTTCTCTACGGGTTGATCCCGAACTACGCCATCGCCATTGCGTTGTTGACGATCATCATCATGGGGCTCCTGACGCCGTTCACGGTGAAGAGCACCCGGTCGATGATCTCGATGCAGCGACTGCAGCCGGAGATCAAGAAACTTCAACAGAAGTACAAGGGTCCAGAAAATCGTCAGATGTTGAACGACGAGATGATGAAGCTCTATCGAGAAGAGGGAGTCAATCCTCTCGGTGGGTGCCTGCCCGTGCTGCTCCAGGCACCGTTTCTCTTCATTCTTTACAGTGTTATCAAAGGTTTGGCTCTTACCGTCACCTCGAAGGCGGGAGTCATTACCTCGCAGCCGCGCTACATCCCCCACAGTTCGAAGATGTACGAGAACCTGGTTCACTCGTTGGGCCACATCAACGTGTGGGGCATGGACTTAAGCCTTCGTCCGTTCCCGATCAGCGCCCACGGCTCAACCCTCGCCGCTATCCCCTTCTTCATCTTCGTCGCGGCGGCGGTCGGCATGCAGTACTTCCAGATGGCCCAGATGAACAACTTGAGCCGCAAGCGCGGTCAGGCAATGCCCTCGCAGCAACTGATGATGCAGCGAGTGCTGCCGATTGTTTTCGCATACTTCTACCTGGTCATCCCAGCGGCCGTCGTCCTTTATATGATTATTTCTACAGGGATACGCATTATTACTCAGGACATCATGTTCCGCACCGGTGTGTCGAATCCGAACAAGGGTAACCGTGCTTTTGAGACCGAGCGAGAGATTCCGGCCGGCGAACCGATAAATGGTGAAAGCGAAGTCGTCGAGAAGCCCAAGGAAAAACCCTCAACCCTCAAGCCAACGAGTCAGCCACGTTCGAACAGCCGGTCGAAGAGTCAACCCCGACCGACATCAAAACCGCAAAGTCAGCCTCGCTCAAAAGCGAAGCGGAAGAGAAAGGCGCGTTAACCCATGGAATGGGTAGAAACTACAGGAAAGACAGTTGATGAGGCGATGGATCGTGCGCTCGCGCACTTAGGGGTCCACCGCGACGACGCAGAGGTCGAGGTTCTCGAAGAGCCGAAGGCGGGTCTCTTCGGTCGAGTCCGCGGCGAGGCGCGCGTTCGCGCACGAGTTCGTCCGAGTGGACCTCGCCCGAAGAGGTCTCGTCGCTCGGGTGGCGAGCGGAACGATCGTCCCCGCAGTGCCAGCGGTACTACCGGGCGAACTGAGCGGCCGCGAGCTGAGAAGAAGCCCGAAGGCGAACCGCGCCGTGAGAAGGAAAGAAGTACGACGCGGACGTCGTCCAATCCAAGGAACCAAAAGACTGAAAAGAGTCCATCGAAGGAGGACAGTATGGCAGAGGGCATTTCGCTCGCTGAGCAAGGTGCTATCGCGAAGGAGTTCCTCGTGGGGCTCTTGGCGTCGATGGACATTACGGCAGACGTCTCAGTGAAGGAACTCGACGCGGAGACCGTGGAGTTGTCAGTGAACGCTGATCCCGCAACGGAACTTGGCGTTCTCGTTGGGCCACGGGGCACTACCTTGCAAGCGTTGCAAGAGGTGACTCGAACGGTGGTGCAGTCCAAGAGCCCCAGTCGCACCGACCGGATCTTGGTAGACGTCGCTCAGTACCGCGAGCGCCGCGTCGCAGCACTGGGTCGTTTCGCCCAGCAAGTCGCAGTGGATGTGGTGGAGTCGGGGGAAGAGCGCGCGCTCGAGCCGATGTCGGCCGCCGACCGAAAAGCCGTTCATGACGCCCTTTCTGAGAACGAAAGTGTCGTGACGCGCTCGGAAGGTGAGGACCCTCGTCGATTCGTGGTGGTCTCTCCTGCATAATGGCAGCATGAATAGTGATTGGTTGCCCCGCGCCCTCGAGGAATCGAGGGCGCGGGGGTTTTTAGGTCCGCAAGCCATTGAGCCCCAGATCTCGCACGCGGAAGGCTTCGCACTCTGCTGGGAGGCTTTGAAGCAGACTCCCCCGGCGGATCTCCTGGATCTCGGGAGTGGAGGCGGATTGCCCGGACTCGTTCTTTTGGATAGATGGCGCTGTCACGAGGTCTTCCTTGACTCTATGGGTAAACGAAGTAACTTCCTGAAAGAAGCACTTGCGTGGCCCGGAGCACCCGAAGGCGGAGAAGTGATCATCGCCCGCGCGGAAGAAGCGGCGCGCTGGCCTGAGTTAGAAGAGAAGTTCGACCTCGTCACCGCTCGATCCTTTGGGCCACCTGCTGTGACCGCGGAGTGTGCCGTCAGATTTCTTAAGCTCGGGGGCGTGCTCGTTGTGTCCGAGCCTCCGGGGGAACGCTCATCTGAGCGCTGGAGCGAGAAGGGTCTAGCCATTCTGGGCTTCACGGCATTAGGCCGCTCCCGTTTCGGTACCGCGTATGAGGTTCTTGTGAAGGAGAAGCCCACGAACCACGAGTATCCAAGGACCTCGGGTACTCCTAAGAAGAAGCCTCTCTTCTGATGTTTCACGTGAAACAATCCTCCGCACCCGTTGAGAGCCGCTTAAAGGCCCTAGGGGAGTCCCGGCGGCAGACCAGATAGTCCCTGGACGACGAGTCACCGAAACTGCACGTTGGATGTTTCACGTGAAACAGTCACCGAATCCCCCAGGAATCGCCAACATTGGGGTTCGAGAGAGCACCATCTCGAATTCAGTGGTTGCCGCCCGGGCAATTCTCCCCAATATCCAACCGTGGATGTTTCACGTGAAACATTCGCCGAATCGCTAGGAACTTCCAGAGAAGCTTGGGGGAGGAGTACCACGCAATTCGCGACCGTTGGCTGAGATACGGTGAATCGCTCCCCTGATGCCCTCGGGAGTGTGATCATTTATGCAGTGCGACTCCCCCAGCTTCCAACGTGAGTGAATCACCACACTCGAGTTCGTTGGAGCTCCTCGACTCTAGAGAGACCCTGCCGGGAAGGTCTTTGTGGAATTCAAACAGTCCACTAACTGGGTTCCCCGCGCCTTGGAAATCGGAGTTTTCATGAAGGGTGCGCCTTGATGTCTTCTTATAGTCCCCAGTTCTTGTTTCACGTGAAACATCTCGAGTCAGAGGGATGGAACGTCATTCGGATCCACAGGGGCAGACAAGTCCAACCCTCCGAGTGGAGTGTCCCTTTGGTGCCCTTCAGCCGCACTCTTGGAATGTTTCACGTGAAACATTCGGGGCGGGATCGGAGGGGTCGCCCAGGGTAATACCGACGAAACCCTTGTAATTGAAACTCTTTCGTCGACTACTTGTTTCACGTGAAACATTGATTGGAGCGCTGACGTGAATGTTTCACGTGAAACATTAGTACTTGACGCCCACGTCAAAAGCGAGTTGAATGGCAGTGGTTCGACGCAGTGTCGGTACGTACCTACGGTCGGGAAGAGGCTCATGGCGGATGCCAGCACAATGAGGATATTTGCTGTAGCCAACCAAAAAGGGGGGGTCGGCAAGACCACGACCACTATTTCCTTGGGTGCAGCGCTGGCTGAACAGGGTAAGAGGGTACTTGTCGTCGACCTGGATCCTCAGGGTAACGCCACGACGGGACTGGGCGTTGACGGACGTCGCTTTGAGCGGTCGGTCTACGACGTCCTTCTGAACGACGTACCGATGGTCGATATCGTGGAACCTACCGGTTTTAACAACCTTTTCGTGGCTCCCGCGACCCTGGACCTCGCTGGCGTCGAGCAAGAACTCACCCAGGTAATTTCTCGCGAACTTCGCCTGAAAAAGGCAATCAGCTCCGTAGAAGGCGAGTTCGACTATATCTTCATCGACTGCCCGCCGTCGCTGGGCCTCATCACCATCAACGCCTTCGCCGCGGCCACGGACATCATGGTGCCTGTTCAGACTGAATTTTATGCCCTGGAAGGGCTTACGCAGCTCCAGAGAATCGTCGAACTCGTCCAGAAGAACCTCAACCCTGAACTTAAGATCACCAAGGTCATCTTGACCATGTACGACTCGCGCAACACCTTGTCGGTGGACGTGGCCAAAGAGGTTCGGAAACACTTTGAAGCGGAACTTTGCAAGACCGTCATTCCGCGCACCGTTCGACTGGCCGAGGCTCCGTCTTTTGGCCAACCGATAACCGTATTCGATCCAACATCAAAGGGCGCCAAGGCGTACCGAGCTTTAGCAGAGGAGATCATTAATGGCTAGAAAACCGGGTTTGGGAAAAGGGCTCGGTGCCCTCATCCCAGACAACAGCAGTGCTTCAAGTGACCCCACCACCGAAACGCAGTCGTCCGGGCCACTAAGGATGGTGCCCGTCGACTCAATCCGTCCTAATCAGTTCCAACCGCGTAAGACCTTCAACGACGACAGTTTGAAGACGTTGGCAGCCTCGATCCAAGAACTCGGAGTCTTACAACCCATCATCGTTCGCCCCGTCGAGGGGGAGCCCGAGAAGTACGAGCTGATTGCCGGCGAGCGTCGCTGGCGCGCGGCAGCGATCGCGAAGCTCGAACTAGTCCCCGTTCTACTGCAAGATGACGTGAACGACCGACTGTCGTTGGAGCAGGCCGTGGTTGAGAACCTCCACCGTGTAGACCTCCACGCCCTTGAAGAGGCTGCCGCGTACCAACAACTGGTGGACGAGTTTGACTTGACGCACGATCAGGTGGCGCAGCGCGTTGGCAAGAGTCGGGCTTATGTTACGAACACGTTACGACTCCTGCAATTGGGTGACGTCGCCCAAAGTGCACTCGCGTCCTCGCACATCACGGCCGGACACGCTCGTGCGCTCCTTGCTGTCAGTGATCCAAACGCTCAAGCGACGATGGTTGCCAGGGTGATAAAGAATGAACTTTCGGTTCGTGCGACGGAGGAGACCGTCAAGACCTTCCTCGAACCGCGGCCATTGGTGACGGCGGAGGCCGCCGCTAAGACCCCGGATGGTGCGCCGAGGCTACGTCCCGTCCCGGACGCCAGCGTGGCGGAGCTCGAAGAACTACTCGAAAGTTACCTCGACACTCGGGTGCACGTGGACCTCAAAGGGCGCAATGGCCGTATAATCATTGACTTTGCGGACCTCGACGACCTCGAACGGCTCTACAGCGCTATCGCGAAGCCCAAGTGACCTTCAACCTTCAACCTTCAACTTAACCCTCTCGTTGAAGTTTTCCCCAAGTTGTGGATGAAGTTGTGGGTTACTTCCCTTTTGGCTTAATTCAAGGGTATTTGCCCTCTAAATAGGCAGTTTTGAAAAGGTAATTCTATTCAAATCTGTGGATAACCTGCTCCACGACGCCCTCCAAGGCGGTGATGACTTGGTGAAGTACCTGTTCAGCGATATCGCCATGCTCGATATGGAGCGTCGTCATCGTGGTCTCACGAAGAATCGGTAACGCCATACCTGTTACCTCCACCCTAGGGACGTCGGGTAGGTGGGCGAGGAACGAGGCGAGTGAGCTCGCGAGCACCTCTCCACGGTGAGAGTGCGAGCGGTAATTCGCCCAATAGTGCAGGTGGATACCCTCCACGTGGTCCAGCGTCTGGAACGAGAGAACCAAAGCGACGTCGTGACTGTTCGCGAGCTGGGCGGCCTCTTCTTGGCTGGAGTCGAGCACCACGTGGACGAAATCGTGCTTTCCGACCAATCGAGCGAGCTCGGTGGCCAGGGGACCCTCGCCACAAAGAAGGACTGAACCTACCCGAAGTGGGTCGAATCCCGCGAGATCGCGGGCGTCGGTGACGAGACTGCGGTTGGCGTTCGTTGCGCGCACCCTGCGTAGCGCCAACAACGTGGCCTTGGTTAAGGTGCCACAAACTTCAAGTGCACAGTTACGTTGAAACTCTCGTAGGGCGTCAGTCGAAGCCGCGCCGTAGATCCCGTCAATTCGGCCGGGGTTGAAGCCGAGTTGCGCGAGCAGAACTTGGAGTTCGGCGACGTCGTCGCCTCGCAGTGGGGGACTCGTGAGGAACAAGAGACGCTGGCCGAGTTGCCAACGTGCTTCTTCCAGCCGTTGCCAGGTCGTGAGGTCAACGACGCCTGTGAGGGGGAGTCCGCGCGAACGCTGGAACGCTTCCACGAGGGCCACCGTCTCCGCGTCGAAGACGTCATCGTCTTCGTTGGTTGACGTCAGCGCGAGGGCGCTCAGTCGTTCTTTGAGTTCGCGAACACGAGGGCCCGTGGCGCCAGGGCGAAGTGATTCGTAGGTCAGGTGAATTACAGGTTCGAAGTGATCTCTTGCAAGAGCGCGCCCTTAGGCTTGGCACCGACCAGTCGGGCGATGACCTCGCCGTCCTTGAACAACAACAGCGTCGGGATGCTCATGACAGAGAACTTGGTGGCCGTCGCGACGTTGACGTCAACGTCCAACTTGCCAATGGAGAACTTTTCCGACTGTTCTACGGCGAGCTCTTCGAGGATGGGAGCAATCGTCTTACACGGACCACACCACTCGGCCCAAAAGTCCACTAAAACAGGCTTTTTGGACGAACCGATGACCTCATCGAACGTGGCGTCGGTCAGTGTCGTGATGTTTTCGCTCATGTGTACCTCCTAGAAACGCCTCGTCGGCGTCGCATCAACCACTTTAGCGACGAGGCTTACATTCCCTGCACTTCGAGCCACCGTTCGGCATCAATCGCGGCAATACAGCCCGATCCGGCCGAGGTCACGGCCTGGCGGTAAACGTCGTCTTGGACGTCGCCCGCAGCGAACAGACCGTCGATGTTGGTGTACGAACCGAGACCCGTTCGTACGTAGCCGTTCTCGTGCAGATCGACCTGACCGGTGACGAGCGTGGTGTTGGGCACGTGACCAATGGCGACGAAGACGCCGGTCACCAAGAGAACGCGCTCCTCGTCGCTCAGCGTGTCGCGCACTTTGAGGCCCATGACCTTGTCGCTGCCGAAGACTTCAGTGACTTGAGTGTTCCACTCGAAGCGGATCTTCTCGTTGGCGAAAGCCCGCTCTTGCATGATCTTGGAGGCGCGAAGTGATTCACGGCGATGGATGACCGTGACGCTCGACGCGAAGCGCGTGAGAAAGAGCGCCTCTTCCAGCGCGGAGTCGCCACCACCCACGACGGCGATGTCTTGGCCGCGAAAGAAGAAGCCGTCACAGGTGGCGCACGTCGAGAGTCCGTGACTCAAATAACGCTCTTCTCCCGGCACGTTCAACATGAGCGATCGTGCCCCCGTCGCGAGGATCACGGCCTCAGCGGTGATGCTCGGTTCCTCGTCGCCCGCAAGCCACGCGCGAAATGGTCGGACGGTGGTGTCGAGTTTGTGCACCTTTTCGACGCGCAGGTCGGCACCGAAGCGCAACGCCTGCTCGCGCATCTTCATCATGAGGTCGGGACCGGTGATGGCATCGGGGAAGCCGGGAAAGTTCTCCACGTCGGTGGTGAGCATGAGCTGACCACCGGGCTGGTCGCTCGTCGACGAGGGTT
>Ga0208589_1000060_pt1 | contig 48829 bp, 39 predicted proteins | sample NGESurshal092012_2_FD_184486 | JGI IMG/M metagenome (GOLD analysis project Ga0208589, IMG submission 184486) | Arctic peat soil microbial communities from Barrow, Alaska - NGEE Surface sample F53-2 shallow-092012 (SPAdes) | ecosystem: Environmental > Terrestrial > Soil > Wetlands > Peat ...
CCTGCGAGGCCGGGCCGGCCGCCGATGCGGCCGCCGTCTGCGAGGGCCGGACGCCGATGCGGCGGCCGTCTGCGAGGGCCGGACGCCGATGCGGCGGCCGTTTGCGAGGGCCGGACGCCGATGCGGCGGCCGTTTGCGAGGGCCGGACGCCGATGCGCGAGGGCCGGACGCCGATGCGGCGGCCGGCCCGGCACCCGGAATTACTCGGCCGCGGGCTCCATCTGCGCCGCGAGCTTCATGGCTTCCTCGATGAGGGTCTCGACGATCTGGGACTCGGGGACGGTCTTGACGACCTCGCCGCGAACGAAGATCTGGCCCTTGCCGTTGCCCGAGGCGACGCCGAGGTCGGCCTCCCGCGCCTCGCCGGGCCCGTTCACCACGCAGCCCATGACCGCGACGCGCAGCGGCACGTCCATCCCCTCCAGCGCCGCGGTGACCTCGTCGGCAAGCTTGTACACGTCGACCTGGGCGCGCCCGCAGGACGGGCAGGACACGATCTCCAGGCCCCGCTCGCGCATTCCGAGCGACTCCAGGATGGCGATGCCGACCTTGACCTCCTCGACCGGCGGGGCGGACAGTGACACCCGGATGGTGTCCCCGATGCCCTCGGCCAGCAGCGCGCCGAACGCGACCGCCGACTTGACTGTGCCCTGGAAGGTCGGGCCCGCCTCGGTGACGCCCAGGTGCAGCGGGTAGTCACACTGCTGCGCCAGCTGCCGGTAGGCGTTGATCATGACCACCGGGTCGTGATGCTTGACCGAGATCTTGATGTCAGTGAAGCCGTGCTCCTCGAACAGCGAGCACTCCCAGAGCGCGGACTCGACCAGGGCCTCGGGCGTGGCCTTGCCGTACTTGGCCAGCAGCCGCTTGTCCAGGGACCCGGCATTGACCCCGATCCGGATGGGCACGCCGGCCGCCGAGGCGGCCCGGGCGATCTCCCCGACCTTGTCGTCGAACGCCTTGATGTTGCCCGGGTTCACCCGCACCGCGGCACAGCCCGCGTCGATCGCGGCGAACACGTACTTGGGCTGAAAGTGAATGTCGGCGATCACCGGGATCTGCGACTTGCGGGCGATATCCGGCAGCGCATCCGCATCATCCTGGGACGGCACCGCCACCCGCACGATCTGGCAGCCCGCCGCGGTCAGCTCGGCGATCTGCTGCAGCGTGGCATTGACGTCAGCGGTCAGCGTCGTCGTCATCGACTGCACCGATACCGGCGCGCCGCCCCCAACCGGCACGGCGTGGCTGCCCTTGCCCACCATGATCTGGCGGGAAATGCGCCGTGCCGCCACCGGCTCCGGCGGCAGCTGGGGAATCCCTAGGTCAACAGTCATCTGGGCAATCGCCTCACTGAGTCAGGTGAACCGGGTTGAAGATGTCCGCCGCGATGAGGATCAAACCGAGCCCCACCAGGACGGCGAATACGCCCACGCTGACCGGGATCAGCTTCTGCATGTTTACCAGGCCCGGATCCGGCCGGCCGCGGAGCCTGGCCAGCCAGGCCCGGATCCTTTCGTAGAAGACGATAGCGAGATGGCCGCCGTCCAGCGGCAGCAGCGGCAGCAGGTTGAACGCGCCGACGAAGATGTTCAGCGAGATGACGATGAGCAGCAGCTCGGAGACGGTGAACTGCCAGCCGCCGCCCGCCGCGACCACCTGCCCGGCGTCGTTAGCGGCGCCGACGATGCTGCTGACATTCCCGGCGGGCGTCTTGCCGCGGTTCTTGGCGAACAGGTCGGGCAGGGCCGCCGGAAGTTTCGCCGCCGCCTGCCCGGACAGCTTCAGCACCTGGCCGAATGTCGAGCCTGCGTAGGCCACGCCGGACAGCGGGCCGACGCGCTGGAAGATCTGGTTCTCGATGCCCAGGTAGGAGCCGTGACGGCCCGCGACGGTGCCGGGAGTCACGCTGACGGTCACGTCCCGGCCGCCGCGGTCCACGACCACGGCGACGGGCTGGCCGACCGGCTGGGCCCGGATGACGTTGCCGACCTCGGTCCAGTTATGCACCGGCTTCCCGGCGATGGAAACGACCTTGTCCTGAGCCCGGATCCCGGCCTGCCGGGCCGGGGAGGCGGGCAGGCCCTTCGCGCACGTGCCGGAGGCCAGCGCCTTGATGGTCTGCGGCAGGCAGGGGCTGACGGACCCGATCGTGGTGGTGTTGGTGACGCCGATGCCCACGGCGAGGATGAGCAGCAGCACGAACGCCAGGGCGAAGTGCATGAACGACCCGGCCACCAGCACGATCGAGCGCTGCCAGCCTGGCTGGCGGCGGAATGAGCGTGCCTCGTCGGCAGCGTCGACCTCTTCCAGCGCGGTCATCCCGGTGATCTTCACGAAACCGCCGAGCGGCAGCACCTTGATGCCGTACTCGGTCTCGCCGCGCCTGCGGGACCACAGGGTCTGGCCGAAGCCCACGAAGAACTGGGTGACCTTCATGTGGAACTTCTTGGCGGTCAGGAAGTGGCCGGCCTCGTGCAGCATCACCGAGATGAGCAGCGCGAGAACAAAGATCACCACGCCAAGCAGGAAGCTCATCCGGCTAGCTCTCCCTCAATGCTGCCAACACTGCTGCTCCGGCGCTCACGCGGTGCCGGTCAGCTCGCGCGCCCGGATCCGCGCCCAGTGATCCGCGGCCAGGATCTCCTCCACCGCAGTCACCGCCACGCCCGCCCCGTCATGCTCCGAGACTACCTGGGCTACCGTATCGACGATTCCAGTGAACGGAATGCGGGCGGTCAGGAATGCGTCAACGCACTCCTCGTTCGCGGCGTTGTAGACCGCCGGGACGGTGCCGCCGGCGCTGCCGGCCGCTCGGGCCAGGGCGACCGCCGGGAAGGCCTCGGTGTCCAGTGGCTCGAAGGTCCAGGTATGAGCCGTGGTCCAGTCGATCGGCGCCGCGGCGCCGGCAATCCGGCTAGGCCAGCCCAGCGCCAGGGCGATGGGGAGGCCCATGTCCGGCGGGCTGGCCATCGCGATGGTGGCGCCGTCGGTGAACTCCACCATCGAGTGCACCACCGACTGCCGGTGCACGACCACGTCGATGCGGTCAAATCCCATGCCGAACAGCAGATGAGCCTCGATGAGCTCCAGGCCCTTGTTCACCAGGGTGGCGCTGTTCACCGTGATGACCGGTCCCATGTTCCAGGTCGGGTGGGCCAGGGCCTGCTCCGGCGTGACGTCAGCCAGATCCGCCCGGTCGCGGTGCAGGAACGGGCCGCCGCTGGCCGTCAGGACCAGCCGCCGCACCTCGTCCGGGCTGCCGCCGCGCAGGCACTGCGCGATCGTGGAGTGCTCGGAGTCCACCGGCACGATCTGGCCGGGCGCCGCCCGGCCCGTCACCAGCTGGCCGCCCATGATCAGCGATTCCTTGTTGGCCAGGGCCAGCGTCCGGCCGGCATCGAGCGCGGCGAGCGTGGCGGCCAGCCCGGCCGACCCCGTGACCGCGTTCAGCACGATATCGGCGGGCCATGCGGCCACCTCCGCGACGGCATCCGCGCCCGCCAGGACCTTGGGCAGCTGCCGCGTGCCGCGCCCCGGCGCCGCGGCCGTCAGGGCCTGGAGGGCCTGCTGGACGGCCGGGGCCGCGCGCTCGCTGGCCACGGCCACGACCTCGACGCCGAACTCCATGGCCTGGCTGGCCAGCAGAGCCGGGTTGCCGCCGCCCGAGGCCAGCCCGGTCAGCCGGAACCGGTCCGGGTTGCGCCGGATGATGTCGGCGGCCTGGGTGCCGATCGAGCCGGTCGAGCCCAGCAGGACGATCTCACGCGAGGGGCCGGCAGTCCGGGCAGCATCCATGCCTTCATTGTCCTCTGCCGCTGCCCGGTGCCGCCAGGCGGATGTCCCGGGCGGCCACGCCCACCAAGCCAGAGCGCGTAGCGTGAGAGCGTGATCCGTCCGCAGATACCTGACGGCGCGGGGCTCAGCACCGGTGGCCCCGCATGACCGCCGCAGCCAGTGCGCTGGCGGGCAGCTGGGGTGATCGCCGGGCGGTGCAGCAGCCGGACTGGCCCGACCTCGAGCGGCTGGCCGCCGTGGTCGGCGAGCTGGCCGGATTCGCGCCGCTGGTCTTTGCCAGCGAGTGCGACCAGCTGCGGGAGCGGCTGGCCGCGGTAGCCCGCGGCGAGGCGTTCGTCCTGCAGGGCGGAGACTGTGCCGAGACCTTCGCCGAGGCCAGCCCCCTGGCCGTGCGCGCCCGGCTGCAGACGATCTTGCAGATGGCCGTCGTCCTCACCTACGGGACCAGCGTCCCGATCATCAAGATCGGCCGGATGGCGGGCCAGTTCGCCAAGCCCCGGTCGCGGGCCACCGAGGTCCGCGACGGCGTCGAGCTGCCCGCCTACCGCGGCGACGCGGTGAATGGCCTGGAGTTCACGGCAGCGGCCAGGACGCCGGATCCGGGCCGGCTGCTGCGCGCCTACCACAGCGCCGCCGTCACCCTGAACCTCTTCCGGGCCCTCACGGCCGACGGCTTCGCCGACCTGCACCAGGTGCACGCCTGGAACCAGGACTTCGTCCGGGACAGCCCGGCCGGCCAGCGGTACGACCGGGTGGCGGGCGAGATCGACCGGGCCCTGGCCTTCATGCGCGCCTGCGGCGCGGACCCCGACGAGCTGCGCACCGTCGAGCTGTATGCCAGTCACGAGGCCCTGCTGCTGCCGTACGAGCAGGCCCTGACGCGCCGGGACGACCGCACCGGCGGCGACTATGACCTGTCCGCGCACATGGTCTGGATCGGCGAGCGGACCCGGGCCATCGACGGCGCGCACATGGAGTTCGCCGCGGGCATCCGGAACCCTATCGGGCTCAAGGTCGGCCCCACGGCCACGCCGGACGAACTGGTCGCGCTCGTCCGCAGGCTGAGCCCGGACGGCGAGCCCGGCCGGCTGACCCTGATCTCCCGGCTGGGCGCCGGGCAGATCCGGGCGCTGCTGCCGCCGCTCGTGGCGGCCGTGCAGGCCGAGGAGATCCCGGTGGCCTGGATCTGCGACCCGATGCACGGCAACACCTTCGAGGCGCCGGGCGGCTACAAGACCCGCCGGTTCGACGACGTGGTCAGCGAGGTCCAGGGCTTCTTCGACGTGCACCGGCGCCTGGGCACGCACCCGGGCGGCATCCACATCGAGTTCACCAGCGACAACGTGACCGAGTGCGTGGGCGGCAGCTACGAGATCGCGGCCGACGACCTGCATCAGCGGTACGAGACCGCGTGCGACCCCCGGCTGAACCGCCGCCAGGCGCTCGACCTGGCCTTCACCGTGGCCGAGAGCTACCGATCCCTGCCCCGCTAGCAGGGCGGCGGCCGACAGCCGCGCCGGGGCGGCGGCCGGTTAGCGGGCTGGCAGCTCCCAGTCCGGCCGCAGCGGCATCCCGGCCGACCCGTCAGAGTCCAGCTTGACCCCGAGGATCTGGTGCAGCTGAATCTGGTTGCGCTCGAAGCCCAGCCGGGAGCCGGCCATGTACAGCCGCCAGACCCGCGCCGTGCCCTCGCCGACCTCGGCCACCGCCTCGTCCCAGTGGTCATCCAGGTTTGCGCACCAGCCCGCCAGGGTCATGGCGTAGTGCTCGCGCAGGTTCTCGGAGTGCCGGACCTCGAAGCCGGTGTCGTGGATGAGGGAGAACAGGTAGCCGGGGCCCTCGAGCTCCCCGTCCGGGAAGACGTACCGGTTGATGAACCCGTCCTTGACCACGGCGGGGCCCTTGTTGTCCGGGCGCGTGATGCAGTGGTTGAGCAGGCGGCCCCGGGGCTTGAGCTTGCCGTAGAGAAACGAGAAGTAGCCGGGCAGCTCGGTCTTGCCGATGTGCTCGGTCAGGCCGATCGAGCTGACCGCGTCGAAATCCGTCTCGGTCACGTCCCGGTAGTCCATGTGGCGGACCTCGGCCAGGTCGCTCAGGCCGGCCTCCTTGATCGCGCGCTGCGCCCAGGATGCCTGCTGCTCCGACAGCGTGACCCCGAGCGCCCGCACGCCGTACTGCCGGGCGGCGTGCATGACCATGCCGCCCCAGCCGCAGCCGACATCAAGCAGCCGCATCCCCGGTGCGAGCCCGAGCTTGCGGGCCACCAGGTCAAACTTGTTCTCCTGCGCCTCTTCCAGGCTCGCGTCCTGGCGCGGGTAACACGCGCAGGTATAGGCCATCGACGGGCCGAGCACCCACTCGTAGAAGGTGTTGGAGACGTCGTAGTGATGGGAGATGGCATTGGCGTCGCGGTCCTTGGAATGCCGCCGCCCCATCCGCCACCGCTTATTGACCTGGACCTCCTGCGGCGGCGGCGCCACCCGGGGTACCAGCAGGCGAGGACCGCCCAGATCGCTGAGCAGCCTGAGCCGCTCGCCGATGCTGACCTCCAGCCGCTGCGCGCTGGCCATCCGGGCCAGCGCCCCGTACATGTCCCCGTCCACGTCGAGGTGGCCGGACACATAGGCCCGGGCCAGGCCGAGAGCGCCCGGGGCCTGAGCCAGGTAGGCGACGGCCGTCCGCGACTTGATCGTGATCCGCACGGGGGAGCTCTCGCTCCCGGCCCTGCTCCCGTCAAAAGCGTGAAACTCGACTGGGGCATCCGGGCCAGCGACCCGCTCGAACACCTCGGCCAGCGCCATGTCAGCTACTTCCCTTCACAGTCCGCACCGTTACCTGCCGCGAACGCACTTGTCGTACAAATCGGACAGCCGCCCGTCAGGGTCATAATCTGCCTTCAGCACGGCATACCCCGGGCCGTTATAGCGCGCCCAGAACTCCTGCGGCGAGTAGAACGAGCTGGAGTACAGGCCCTTGTGGCCGCCGAGCTCACTGACGGTGGTCTCGATAGGCCGGTTGTAGTGCCCGTCGGACGCGCCTGGCGGCAGGGCCACCGTCCCCCAGAATCCGAAGTTGACGTAGACCTGAGCGGGCTGCATCGGGTACAGCGGCCAGGTCCGCGCGCCCCGCAGCCGCAGCGGGCACAGCCAGACCGGGCTCATCCCCACCTCGGCGGCGAAGAAGCGCAGGAAATCCGCGCCGCGGTCGACGGGAATCTCGACATCCTGGACGACGAACTCATTGGCAGGCTTGCCGCGGCGGGCATCGAGCGCGGCGGTTAGGTGATGCCGCCGGTCGAAGGCCACGAGCTTGCGGTACACGTCGGACCGGCGATACCGCCGCGGCCAGGCCCGGCGCACCAGCGGGCGCTGCACCCCGAACGGGCGCGAGCACCAGAACCAGTCCGTGTCCCAGCGCCAGAGGTAATCGGCGATGGTCAGGAAGTCCTCATTCGGCCCGCGCACGGACTGGTAGTAGATCCGCTCCCGGGTGTAATCGCTGCGCCAGGGCGCGACCTCGCTGAACGCCCCGACCGTCAGGTAGAGCTCGTCCAGGCTGAACATGGTGCCATCGACGAAATCGGCCTGGTGCCCGTCGTAGCTGCCAGCGTCCGCGATCTGCGAGATCGCCGCCATGCAGTCCTCCGGACTGGAAAAGCGGAAGTGCCGCAGGTGCACATACGGCGCGACCGGCTCTAGCTCGATGGTCAGCGACAGGGCGTAGCCGAGAGTGCCGTAGGAGTTGGGGAAGCCCCGGTACAGGGCATCGTGCTCGCCGCCGGGCGCGGCGGTGATCACCCGGCCGTCCCCGGTCAGGATCTCCATTTCCAGGACAGACTCGTGCGGCATGCCGCTGCGCAGCGAGGTGGACTCAATGCCCAGGCCGCTCACCGCGCCGCCGAGGGTGATCGTCTTGAGCTGCGGGACGACCAGCGGCATGAGCCCTTGCGCCAGCGTTGCGTCGACTAGGTGCTCGTAGGTGGTCATGCCGCCGACGGCCGCTGTCCTGGCCGCCGGATCGATGCGCAGCACGTGGTCGAATGCGGACACGTCCAGTCCCGGACTCGAGGTATCGCCGCGGAACCGGAACAGGTTCGAGGTGCGCTTGGCCAGCCGGACGGGTCTGCCGGGCGGGATGGCGGTGTAGGCGCGCCTCAGCTGCGCGACCGCGGCCTGGTGGGCGGGCAGCCCGGCCGGGCCCGCCGGAGCCGCAGCGCGGCCGGCCGGGGCGCTGCCTGGCCGCCCGGTCTGGCCCTTATCGGCGACTTCGGTCACGCGGCCTCCCCGGGACTGACGGCGAAGTTCCGCGCTCCGGACAATGCCACCGGGGCCGCCTCCGTCGTCATGATCAGCGCCGAACCAGGCGATCGGCTCACGAAGTTTATCTCCCGGCTGTTGTCCCCCGGCCGGCCAGGGGCCGCCTGTCCTGGCCCGCATCGCTGCCCTGGCCCGCCTCGGGCCCAGCCCGTATCGCTGGCCCAGCCCGTATCGCTGGTCTAGCCCGCAGCGCTGGCCTAGCCCGCAGCGCTGGCCTAGCCCGCAGCGCTGCCGGGGCGGCTGCCTAACGGGACCGGTCACCCCGCCCGTGCTGCGCAGGGACGAGGATGGCAGCTGAGCTGCCAGCTGGTGAGCACTGAAACGGCCAGGACCTTGAGTCCTAGCACTAGATCGTGCCCCGGCTAGCTGGCGAGGTCTCCTCGGACAGCTGCTGGATGTCGTGCTTCGAAGCACCGGCCTGGCCACCCTCGCTGGCCTCCGGCACGAAACGCGTCGTGCTCGCCCGGTATGCCGCACCAAGCCCGGACTCACCCAGGCCGCCTGACATCTTGCAGGCGTCGGATGTCTAGAGCGCATAGCTGGCCGCGACCTCCTCTGGCGTCATCGGCAGCCGGGCGGCCGACGGCGGCAGGCCGGCCTGGACCGCGTCGGCGATCAGCAGCGCCATCGAGTAGGCCGGGTCGGCGGCCAGCGCCCGCTCGACCGCCACGTTCGCCAGCGCCCCCTCGCCGGACTGCCAGGCGGTGAACGCGAGTAACGACGCCGGGGCCGGGACAAACTCGGGCGCGGCCCCGGTCAGCACGTCGGTCCACAGGCGCAGGTGTGCCGAGCGGTGCTCGGGAACCTGCCGCGCCCAGGCGTCGTCGCGGACCCGCAGGTCATTAAGGATGACGGCCAGGAAGGCGAGTCGGCTGCGGTCGGTGATCTCGGTGCCGGACTGGTACAGGCGGATGGCGTCCAGCACGGCGCTGCGGCCGGCCTCGGCCAGTGCCTCCGCCGGGTCCCGGCCGGCCCGCTGTGCCGCGGTGATCAGCTTGTCGATGCGCCGCAGGGCCCGGCCGGTCGCCTGCCGGGTGGCGCGGGCCGTGCCCGGCGGCGGCGTCAGCGTCCGGGCCAGCGCGGCCCGGTCCGGGTAGGGATCCGGGCCGGCCTGGCTGAGCGCGGCGGCGGCGGGATGCGAGCAGGGATCGAAGGCGACGCCTCCGGCCGGGCAGCAGTCCGGGTCCTGGCAGAGCGCGGACCAGTACCGGCCGCCCTCGGCGCGCAGGACTTCCCTGACCTCCAGGCCCGCCTGCAGCACTGCCCCGACCAGAGGGTCGACCACCGGGGCGACCAGCCCAGCCGGGCCGTAGCCGATGACGATGGCCGCCGGCACCTCCTGGCGGGACAGGACCGCGCAGGCGTGCGCGGCGATGTCGTCGGCGAGCTCGGTGTCCGGCGGGTCGGGCAGGTCGTACCGGAAGGTCATGATGATCCGGTCGCGGGCGCCGCTGACGCCGAGCACGACCAGGCTGCGGCTCGGATGGAAGCCGAGCAGGTGCGGCACGATGGCCAGCACCCCGTCGGGGGAGCCGACCTTGACCTGAGCGCGCGGGAGGGAGGGGCTGTCTGGCTGGTCGTCCGACTGCTTGTGATCTGTCATGCAGCCAGGCTGCGCCCGGGCCGTGCCGGGCAGCGATCGGGTAAATGACCAGGTGGGGACAACCCCGGCTCAGCGTCGCCGAGTGCTCCGGTGCATGCACAGGCCCGGCAAACCTGTTGACACCAGCCGGGCTGATGCCGCCGCGGGGGTGATCTGGCGTGCCAGCGGGGACGCGGCTTCACCGCGTCCCCGCTGTCCGGTCATCTTCCCGCCCCCTGGGATCAGGGAACGGTTGTGCTGTTTTGTGATGGCTGGCTTACGGCACGGGCGCCGCCCAGATCCGGGTACCCCAGTTGCTGTTGGCGTCCCTGGGCTGGGGTGCGGTGTACTCAGAGGCCATGTAGATCTCACCGTTGAAGTTTTGCGCCATGGAGTAGTCACCGTAACGGCACTGGCCCGACGAGAACGGCGGGTAGCAGGTGAAGTCGTCCAGCGGAGTGAGGCCGTGCGCGGAGATATGAATATCCCCGGTCGGGCCGCTGGCGCCGTTGAACACCATGTATCCAGTGCTCGGGTAGCGGCTGGTCGCCGACACGGCGAAGTTCATGTAACCGTGGCCGCTGGCGTTGACGCCGATCACCGGGTACAGCAGCTGCTGGCTGGTCTTGACGGTCCCGTCGCTGACCAGCGACGCGCTGACCGAGCTGCCGCCCGGCGTCGGGCGCAGGACGAACCACGCAGCACCCGAGTTCTGGCCCGTGCCGAAGTCGAACCCGGTGGACAGCTCGGCATACAGCCGGCCCCCGGCGTAGGTCACCTCCTGGACCGCGTCGAAGTCGGTCTGCAGCTGCCCGACGCCGGTCTGGCCCAGGGACTGGCCGAGCGGGAACGGCCCGCTCTTCTGGAAGGCGTTCGGCGGGGTCGAGTAGTCCTGGGTAGCGACACTGGTCATCACCAGGGGCGGACGTCCGCCGGCGTTGAGGGCACCCGTGCCGAGAAGGGCGTAGACCTCCAGGCCGGAGCCAAAATTAGTGTTGGCATTGGATTCGACGAAGTACTCGGTATTGGGGGCGGACGCGCCCTGGGTCACCGAGGAAGGCGACAGGTGGTACGCCCCGAACGGGTCGCCTGCGGACGCCACGTGGTAGGACTGCACCGCGGGCATCGGGCCGTTGCCCCGAGCCGCCGTGATCAGGCCGCCCTTGGACGTGGCGTAAATGACCGATCCATTAAAATTGGGCCCGTCCACGGAGAACTCGTTGGTCGCAATATAGAAACCGCTGTTGTCCGCCCCCACCTGGTCGAAGTCACCCAGGCACGGGCAGCCGCCGGCGGTGTTGCCGCTGTCAGAGGTATCGATACTGAACACCGTGAACGCACTGAACGGGCTGGTTGTCTGGCTCACCGCGATGTACTGGGTGCTCAGCGGAGCCGAAATACCGTCGCCGACCGTGAACATCGTCAGGAACCAGTGCCCCGTCTGCGGGTCCCAGTACGCCCGCGGGTCGCTCAGGAACGAGGCCGCCGGAATACCGAACACCTGGAAACCTGGTATCGCCCCCAGCAGGGACTTCCCGCTGGCGGAGTAGATGTTCAGCGACTGGTTGATGAACTCCACCACCGCCGTGCCGGCCGGGCTCGGACCCACGGCCAGGCCCTGGTCCGGCGGGCTCACGTCCCCGAACACCGGGTTGTTAGCAGCGTTGATCGCCGAAGTCAGGCCATCAAAGCCATGCTCACCAGCCACGTTACTGTTGGTGAACCCGGTCAGGCTGGCAGCCGCCGCGGCCTTCGCCGCGGCTTTACTTGCGTTGCGCGCCGACGGCGGCAGGCCCAGCGGCGTCTCATGTCCCCTGCCCGCTGTATTCGGGGCAGCTTTCCTGCCCTTACGGGCATCCGCCTGGGCAAGCGCGCGGAGATTGACCGTCTTCCCCCGGTGCAGGGTCACCCGGCCCGCCGGTCGCATGGACAACATGCGACCTGCTCGCAGCTATATGCGCCGACGCCGCGGCGGCAGGCACCGCGGCAGAAGCCAGCGCAACAGCCCCCACGGCCGTTTCAAGATCATGACGTGAGTCCGAGGATGGCGAAGGGCCTGTCGATGTAGCGGCTGGCCCAGCGGGTGGCTTCGGTAGTGTCGTGGCGTCCGGCCTGGTGGAGCGCGCCGACGGCGAGGTTCCTGAGCGCGGCCATGGCCCGTGGCCCGGACCGGGTGCGGACGGTGGAGTGGTCTTCCTGGTAAAGGGTGTCGCGCAGCCAGTGCAGAGACTCAATCGCCCACTGGCCGCGGACGAGCCCAGCCAGCCGGGCAGGGCTGGCGCGGGTCGCGTCGAGGCTGGTGACCCCGAGCGCGGCGACCTCCGATAGCGGCGTGCCGTCCAGGGCGGTGACGTGCCGCTCGATCAGGTACGCCTGGCTGACGTGCGGGAACGGCAGATCCTCCGGCGCGTCGAGGACCTGGATGGTGCGGGTGGTGATCCGGCCGTGGCCGCGGTCGGCGGCGGCGTGGCTGACCGGGACGTCGCGCCAGGGCAGGGCGTCGAGGGCATCGAACAGGCCGGGCTGGTTGTCCTTGACCGGGAACGCGAAGTCCGCGCCCCGCCCGCGCACGTAGTCCGCGGTAGCGCGCTGGGTATGGAGAGCATCCGCCGTTATCACTGCGCCGTCCAGGTCCAGGCCGTCCAGCAGCGGGATGATCATCGGGATCTCGTTCGTTTTCGCGCCGGCCTCGGTCTGCGCCGCGACGACGCCCCGCTCGCCGGCCAGGGCTGCCAGCAGGTGCACCTGGCTGCCGTCAGCGTTCCTGGCGCCCCGGACGGTCTTGCCGTCCACCCGGACCGGGATCAGCGGCGCCTCGCCGCCGCCGGCGAGATCCCCGGCGGCGCTGGCCCGCTCCGTCAGCCAGGCCCCGGTCGCCGCGTCCAGGGCGGCAGCGTCAGCCCCGGTGACCACCCGCCAGATCGTGGCTTTCGACGGCGGCCCGGCACCGGGCCGCGCAGCCCCGCACCGCCGGTACAGCTCCTCCAGCACGCCGGCGGGCACGTCAGCGGCCCACCCGGCGATCGCGGTGAATGACCGGGACCCGGCGACCACCGCCGCGGCGGCCAGCGCGAGCACCGCCGCCACCGGATGATCCCGTCCCTGGCCTGGCCGCCCGTCGGTCACTTCTGCGAACAATTCCAGCAGGTCACGGCAGATGGCCGGTGCCGGGCCGGAGGCAGCGGGCGGCCTGTCCGCCAGATCATTACCGAGCCCGGGTATCAGCTGCCCGTCCGGCACACGGCGGCCGCTGGCAATGGCACAATCGAGCACGGCGAAGCTCCGGCTGGCGAGGGTCCGTAGGAAGACACCTCGTATTACCGGGGCTTCGCCTTACTTCATGATCAGGCACGCCGGGCCGATACCAGATCGCCACACAACGTCACATCACGTCAGCCGGGAACGGCTAGCGCCGACCCAAGAACGATCTTGAAACGGCCGTGGCAACAGCCCCTGCCACACAGGCAAGGGCACGGAACCCCCGGAGCCTGCGTGCAGGCATGTGGTGCGGTTGTGTCACAACGTGCTCCCCTCGTCATTGAATGGGCTAGGACAATTGCGGCCCACAGGGCAAGCTAACAACAGCCATCCATGACAGCTAATAGCCATCTGAAGGTCGATATGCATATGCATGTCCTGGCGGCTCCGAAACGGCGACTACGTGATCATGAAACTGGCTCCGCGCCCGTAGCACTGATCTTCGGCCTGGCGGTGCACCCAGGTTTGCCGTTGTCCGGATGGGATCAGTGCTGGTCGGTGAGAATGGCGCGGGCTTCGCGGCTGGCGTAGTACCCGAGGACGTATCCGGGCAGGGTGTCGGCCCCCACCATTCGGCTGCGGCGTTCAGGGCGAGGCCTGCGAGGACCGGGGTAGCGAGGATGCCGTAGATGAGGGTGAGGCGTCCTTCGGTGCGCAGGACCGGGTTGTCCAGGGCCTTGCGGGCGCGGCTCTTTCCTGCGGCTCTTTCCTGCGGCCAGGCTGAACATGGGCACTGGTGTCATCGTCTTATCGCCAAGCCGACTGGATCTGGTGACAGACCGCTATCAGATCGGTGCGCTACCGAGCGCGATTATCAAGACACTTCTGGTAACGGACGGTGCGGGAGGTCGGATTCTCTTCGGGGAGCCGACCTTGACCTGAGCGCGCGGCGTCAGCCGAGGCCGGGAGCGAACGTCGTCGCTGGCCCGTTACTGCTGCTGGGACGACAGCAGGTGCCCAGTCACGTCGTTGGCCATCTTGACGGTGTCACTGAGACAGCAGGAGATGCCCGCTGACGTCGTTGGAATCTTGACGCGACCCGCGGGCGCGGCGGTAACGACCACGCCACGTTGCTGGCTATCCGACGCTGAGGTCCTTGATGAAGAACACCCGCTGGAATCCGTCCTCCTCGGCGCGGTGGGTCAGCCGGTAGCCATGCCGCGGATAGTAGGCCAGGTTCTCGGTCATGGCCGCGTTGGCGTAGAGGCGGACATTCCCGAGGCCGAGCCGCGCCGCTTCACGCTCCGCCAGTGCCAGCAGCCGCGTCCCGATCCCGCGGCCCTGGGCCGTCGGCCGGACGGCCAGGTTGTCCAGCAACAGGTGATCCGGACGCGGAATCAGGACGACTAGCCCCGCTAGCTCCCCGTCGCTCACCGCTACCGACACCTCGCGGCGGTCAATGGCGACGGCATAGTCGGCCGTCATCGGCGCCGGAGGGCGGTCCATGCGCGCGGAAGGTAGGCCGCATACGCCATGACGACGATCGCCCGCAGCCCGTCCAGGTCATCGGCGCGGGCCAGACGCAGCGTCAGCATCGCTCATCCGCGGCGGCGAGCAGGCACACCGAGGGCAGGTCAGTTGCGGGCCGGCAGCTGGCCCTCGAGGAAGCGCGCGACCAGCCCGCGGATCACGGTGGCCATCGAGAAGCCGTGCTCGGTGCACCAGGCCCGCAGCTGGGCATGCTGATCCGCCGCGAACCGGACGGGCACGACCTGCTGGCCGATCTGCTGAGAGCCCGGTGAGCCGCCAGCTCGCTGCAATGACAGCAGCTGACTGCTGACCTCGCGCAGCCGGCCCGGCAGCTGCCCCGTTCCGTAAGACCCGGGCAGGCCACGGGTCAGCAACCAGGCGTATACCTGGTCGCGTTCCCCGTCCGGAAGCATCCCGATGGCCTTGACCAGCAGCTCAACCGTTTCGGCCGAAGATCTGGCGGGCGTGGGGTCCTGCGATGCGGCGGCGGCGGCCGCGGTGCTCTCGGGGTCGGGTGCAGCCATGGCCGCCTCCAGGGAAAGAACTCAGTGCGATATCTCAGAGGTATCACGGTATCGCACCAGTATCAACTAGAACTGAGCTCATGATCGTCCGAGGCCGGAGCGCGGAACCGCGACCGTTTTTCCGCGAATAGCGCGGCAAAACGGTCGTGATGTTCTTCTCACAGCGCTACGCCCAGCAGCTCAGAGCGCTACGCCCAGCAGCGAGTCGACAGCAGCCCGCACGAGCTGGCCCGACCCGCCAGCCTGGCCCGACCCCCCCCAGCATCCCGACCCCCCCGACCCCCCCGAGCCAGCCAGCCGCTCGGCGGCCCAGCGGTCCACGACCGCGAGCGCGCCTGGGGCGTCGAGGTCGTCGGCCAGCCGCTCGCGCATCGCCGCCAGCACCTCGCCACCAGCAGCCGCATCGCCGCCAGCAGCAGCGGCCGTCGTATCGTCGCCAGCAGCCGCATCCCGACCATCGGCCAGGGTCACGGCCTCCCGCCAGCGCGCCAGCCGCTCGGCCGCCGACGCCAGGCCCGCGTCGGTCCAGTCCCAGTCCTCGCGGTAGTGGTGGGCCAGGATCGCGAGCCTGATCGCCATCGGGTCGGTGCCCGCGGCGCGCAGCTGGGACACGAAGACCAGGTTGCCCAGGGACTTGGACATCTTCTCGCCATGCAGGCGCACCATGCCGGCGTGCGCGTAGCGGCGGGCGAAGACGGTGTTTCCCCGCGCCGGACCCGCCGACTCCTCTTCCCGGCCCGCCGGGACCCGTCCGCCCAGCGCCACCCCGCCCAGCGCCACCCCGCCCAGTGCCACCCCGCCCAAGGCCACCCGGGCGTGCGAGGCGCTCATCTCGTGGTGCGGATAGATCAGGTCCGAGCCGCCCGACTGAACGTCGAACGTGGTGCCCAGGTAGTGGGTCGCGATGGCCGCGCACTCCACATGCCAGCCCGGCCGGCCGGGGCCGAAGTCCGAGAGCCAGGAGGGTTCCCCCGGCCGCTCGGCCAGCCACACCATGGGGTCGAGCGGGTCTTTCTTGCCGGGCCGCGCCGGGTCGCCGCCGCGTTCAGCCGACAACTCGGCCATCGTCTGCGGGTCCAGCCGGGACACCGAGCCGAAGTCCGGATCGGTCGCTCGCGCGAAGTAGACGTCACCCTCCAGGTCGTACAGGGCGCCGTGGCCGGCGAGGGCGCGGTTGAAGTCCTCGATGAGCGGCAGCGCCTCCACGGCACCGATCAGGTGCGCGGGCGGCAGCACGCGCAGTGCCGTCATATCGGAGCGATACCGCTCGATCTCGCGGGCGGCGAGCTCCCGCCAGTCGTCACCGTCGCGTTCGGCGCGCTCCAGCAGCGGGTCGTCGACGTCGGTGACATTCTGCACGTAAGTGACGTCGTGCCCGGCGTCCCGCCAGGCCCGGATCAGCAGGTCCCAGGCGACGTAGGTCGCCGCGTGCCCCATGTGCGTCGCATCGTAGGGAGTGATCCCGCACGCGTAGATCGTCGCCGTCCGGCCGGGCGCGGCCACGGCGAGCCCGTCACTGGCCGTGTCCCAGATCATCGTCTCCTGAGCCTGTCCGGGCAGATCAGGCACGGCGGCATCGGGCCAGGATTCCATGTCCGTAGGTTATCCTCGCGCCGCGGCCGGGCCCTGAACTGGCTGGCCAGCTTGCTCGACGGCATGGGCCAGGGCGATCAGCCGCGGCTCGCTCCAGGCCGGCCCGACCAGCGAGATGCCGACCGGCAGGCCGCGGAACTGGCCCGCCGGCAGCGTGATGGCCGGGTAGCCCGCGACCGCCGCCGGACTCGAGGTCCCGCCGGCGTAGTGGTCGCCGAGCACGTGGTCGGTCAGCCAGGCCGGACCGCAGGTCAGGCTGACGACCGCGTCCAGCCGCGAGCCGCTGAGCGCGGCATCCAGCCCGTCGCGGGCCAGCTGCCGCGCCTGCGCCCGGGCACTCAGGTACTCCGGGTCGGCAGGGCTTCCGCTGGTCGCCTGCGCCGCCTCGAAGATCTCCTGGCCGAAGTCCGCGAGCACGGTAGCCGCGTGCTGCTGGTTGAAGGCGATCAGCTCCGCCAGGCTGGCCGGATGGCCACCGGGCAGGGCGCCCAGGTAGGCGTTGAGGTCGTGCTTGAACTCCTGCAGCAGGGCCGTGTACTCGGGAATGCCTATCTTGTCGGCGCCCGGCAGGTCTACCGGGTCCACGACCTCCGCCCCGCAGGCGCGCAGCCGGGCCACGGCAGCTTCGAGAATCGCCACCGCGGCCGACCCGGCAGCATCCGTGCCTTCCCGCCAGACCCCGAGCCGGGCGCCGGCCAGCGCCCCCGGGTCGAGGAAGCTGGCGTAGTCGGCGGCCTGGCCGGCGTAGCCGGCGGACGCGGGATCGGCCGGGTCCGGGCCGGCCAGCGCGGTCAGCAGGGCCGCCGCATCGGCCACGGTGCGGGCCATCGGCCCGGCGGTGTCCTGCGCGGCGGAGATCGGCACGATGCCCGTCCGGCTGACCAGGCCGACCGTGGGCTTGATGCCGACGACCCCGCAGACGGCTGCGGGTGAGACGATCGACCCGTCGGTCTCGGTGCCGACGGCGAGGGGCGCCAGGCCAGCCGCGATCGCGACCGCCGATCCCGAGCTTGATCCGGACGGGTTACGGCCGGTCCCGTGCGGGTTCACGGCCTGGCCGCCGAGCGTGCTCCAGCCGCTGCTCGACGGGCGCGAGCGGAAGTTCGCCCACTCGGACAGGTTCGCCTTGCCGAGGATCACCGCCCCGGCCCGGCGCAGCCCGGCCACGATGAACGCGTCGCCGCCATCGGCCGCCGACAGGGCGGGCGAGCCGGCGGTCGCAGGCAGGCCGGCGACGGACACGTTGTCCTTGATCAGGACCGGAATCCCCTCCAGCGGGCCACGGGCCTGGCCGGCCACGCGCCTGGCATCGCTCCCGGCGGCGTCTGCGCCGGCGAGAGGGCTGACCGAGATGACGGCGCGCAGCTGTGGGTTGAGCCGCTCGATCCGGGCCAGGTAGACAGCGGCGAGATCGGCAGCCGTCAGGGTCCCGGCGGCCAGGGCCCCGGCCAGCTCCGCAGCGGTGACGGTCGCGGCGTCGAGGCCGCTGCCGCCAACAGGCTCGGCCAGGGATTCGATGATCGACATGGTGGAAGTATCGCGACCGGGGGCCTGCCGCCGCTACCTCGGCCGCCGCCGCGATCGCGAGACGGGCTCTCTAGACTGCCGCGGGTGACGATGCAACTTGGCCGCCTGGCGGCGGTACCCGCGCTCGATCGCACCGACCTGCTCGCGGCGCCGGTGGCTGCCGCGCTCAGCGCCCTGACCCGGCTAACCGGGCCGCCGCCCGCCGGCAGCGCCGCAGTCGCCGAGATCGATCCCGAGGTAGCAGACACCGCTGAGTTCTGCGGGCGTTACGACGTGGAGCTGGCCGAGTCGGCCAACTGCGTGGTGATCATGGGACGACGCGATGGCGAGGCGAGGTACGCGGCCTGCGTGGTGCTCGCTACTACCAGGGCCGACGTCAACGGGATCGCCCGCCGCCAGCTGGACGTCCGCAAGGCCTCCTTCGCGCCCGTGGAAACCGCCGTGGCGCAGACCGGGATGGAATACGGCGGCATCACGCCGATCGGCCTCCCGGCCGGATGGCCCGTGCTGATCGACGCGGCGGTGGCGGCCGCACCGCAGGTCGTGGTGGGCAGCGGGGTACGGCGGTCCAAGCTGATCGTGGCCGGGGCGGCGCTGGCCGAGCTACCGGGCGCGGTCGTGCTGACCGGCCTGGGGCGCTAGCGGCTCGCCCGGCGACACGCTCACGGGTCCGGCGGCTCCGGGAGCAGCAACGGATCGGGGAGCGTGTCCGGCTCCAGGTCCAGGGCCGGATCGGTGTCCGGCTCCAGGTCCAGGGCCGGATCGGTGTCCGGGGCCGGATCCGGGGGCAGGGGCGGGGGCGGGGGCATAGGGACCGGGGCCGGGAACGAGTGCGCGCCCAGGTAGGCCCCGAGCTGGGTGACGCGCGGGTCGGCCCAGAACGCCGAGTGGTAGTGGATGGGCGGCGGGGTCGGATCGAGGCCGGCCGCCACCGATACCGGGTCGCAGCAGGGCTGATCGACGCCCTCCTGGATCCGCAGCGGGTCGGCTCCGGGCCGGTGGTCGGGAACTGGCCGGCCAAAGACCCAGGAGCCGATGTAGTCGGTGGGCCGGACCAGGTTCTTCCACTTGCGGAACGTCGGAGCCAGCGGCCCGGCGACCGGCTCGGCAGCCACGGCCGGGATGTCGAGCAGCGTGCCGAGCGTCTCGATCGCGGCCTGGCCGAAGTAGGCCGGGAACGACCGTCCGTACAGGCGCCGGGCCGGGCAGGCCAGTGTCAGCAGCGCGACCCGCTCGCGTGTCTCGTCCGGCAGCTGCGCGATGACCGCCGGCGTGATGATGGAGCCCTGGCTGTAGCCGGTCAGCAGGACCGGGCCGGGCGGGAGGCTCAGGTTCGGGGACTGGTCCGGGCCGGAATTGAACCGGTGGGCCTCGATCTGCAGCCAGACCGGGTCGCTGGGCGATTCACGGACCGTCCCGGTGAGGATGCGCAGCCGGTCGACCAGCTCGGGGATCGCGCGCTCGGCGTAGCACGGCGGGGCAAACGGATGCGCGGCCCGCGGCCAGAAGGTCGCCACATCCCAGAGCGCGCCGATGGTCTTGCGCTTGGAGCCGTCGGTGTAGGCCGTGCGCAGCAGCGTCACCAGCAGCCCGGCCAGGAACAGGCCGATGAGGCTCTCCGCCGCCGCCAGCCCGTGCAGGCTCTGGCCCAGGGTCGTCCGCCGCGGCGCCTGGGCTGCGTAAATCTCCGCCCATGCGGTCGCGACGACCATCAGGCCGGCCGCCCAGGTGGCGACGACCGCGGCCTGGTCGGCTAGCAGCCCGGTAGCCCAGGCGCTCGCGATCTGCTTGCGCCGGCCCGCGTACGGCGCGGTGTCGAGGTCGCCGTACTCGGTGCCGTAGAACTGGCCCACCTCCGAGCGGGCCGCCCCGGCCTCCCCTGTCATCCGCGCGAACTCGCTGGCCCGGCGCCGCCAGGTGACCAGCAGCCATCCGCCCGAGATCAGGACGCCGAGCACCAGCCCGATAGGGGCGGCCGCAAACGCGTAGATGGGCCACGGAATCTGCAGTGCGTGCGCAGGAGGCACGGCGAACCGGAGGCCGCTGGGCACCGGCGTGCCCAGGAGCCGGGTGCCGAACAGGTCCAGGACCGCGCCGAACACCCCGCCCAGGCCCACCGCGAGCACGGCCAGCAGGGTCGTGAGATGACCGGCCGCCAGCGGTGCGGTCGGCGCCGGCTGCCGCGGCGCCCGGATGACCAGGACCGCGACGACGACCGCCAGGATTATCAGCAGCACGACCTGCCCGATCAGCAGGAACGCGCAGATATTCGTGAAGCCGGGCAACGTTCCGGGATGCGCGTGGGCCCCGGTCGGCCAGCCGCCGGTGAACAGCCCGCCCACGAAGACCGCCGCGGCGGCCGCCAGCAGCAGCCGGCACCACAGCGTGCCGCGGGTGCGGTCCCGGCTGGTCAGGCTGTCGCGCTGAGGCGCGGCGACCAGCGTCACTGCCTGCCGATCGGCCAGCGGCAGGCACAGGCTGACCAGGACCAGGGCCAGCACCAGCGCGGCCGCTGCCAGCACCGTCGTGCGGCCGGCGGTCAGGTCAGCCGCGGGCCGGGCGACGATCAGGGCCGTCAGCGCGAAGGCGCCAGCCGCGTGCAGGTTGCGGTGCCGCAGGACCAGCTGCTGGCCCTTCCAGAAGCCGGTCTGAGTCAGCGGCCACGAGCTGCTGACCTCGGGCCGGACCGGGCTGGTGCGGGACTCGTAGCGCTGCGCGGTCCGGACGCTGATCAGCCATATCAGCCCGATCACCGCCGCCACCCCGGCCATGGCCAGCGTGACCCGGTCGCCGGCTGGCAGCTGCGGGTACCACGACAGCCAGGACGGGAAATGGGCGCTGGTCGCCTGGACGGCGATGGTGCTCACCAGGAGCGCCACGATGGCGGTCATGAACTGCAGGGTGGCGGCGAACGCCAGCAGGCGCAGGACCACCTGGGCCCGGCCGTGCCACCAGTCCCGGCTGAGCAGCTCGGCGGGGCGCCCGGCGTCCGCGGCCGCCGGCGGCTCCGCGCCTCCCGCAGGCTCAGCGTCTCTCGCAGGCTCCGCCTCTCCGGGGATCCCCGCGCTGGTGGCTGGGCGCTGAGTCGGCTGGATCTCGTAACGCGCTGCCGGGGGCAGCGCGAAATGCGCGACGTTGTAGAGCATGAGCGGGGCAAACAGCACCCAGGAGGCCGAGGCCAGCGGCGCCTCGGTCATGCCGCCCCAGGAGTACGCCTCCAGCTTCCACGGAACGCCCGCGCCGCCGGATCCGGACGGGGACCAGCGCCGGTAGAACATCGTGGTGGTGTCGCCGGCGACCTGGAGCGCGGTCGGATGCTCCAGCATCGTGGGCCCGTCGGACCCGGACACCCCATGCACCCGCAGCTCGGTAAAGGGGGAGTCGGCGACCGGCGCGGTGCTGTCGGTAAAAGCCCCCGCCGCCGCGGCCCGCGCGGGACTGGTCAGGTCGCTGCGCGCGAAGCCCCAGCCGCCGCCCAGCCCGAATACGACATCGTCTTTCGGCATTTCGGGCATTTAATAAACCCCTCGGACCCGTGCAGGCATTCTGCCTGAAGGCACCTTATAGTTGGGCCGCCAGCGGCAGCCTGTCAATGCCGGGAAAGCCACCGGAATAGGAGCCGAGGCAGTGCCCGCACGCGCTAAGGCAGCCAGGACACCTTGCCGTGCAGGGCCGCGTACCCCACGAACGCGACCGCGTCGATCAGCGTGTGCGCGATGATCATCGGCATGCACCGGCCCCATCGCTTGTACAGAACGCCGAAGATGATGCCCAGCACCGCGTTGCCCGCAAAAGCCCCGAACCCCTGGTACAGGTGGTAAGACCCGCGCAGGACCGCGCTAAGGAGGATGGCCTTCCACGGGGTCCAGCCCAGCTGATCGAGCCTGCGCAGCAGGTAGGCCAGGACGACGATCTCCTCCAGGATCCCGTCGTGCGCCGCGCTGAGCAGCAAGACCGGGATCCGCCACCAGACCGCGGGCAGGCTTTCGGCCACCACATTAAGGCTGAGCCCGAGATGGAAGGCCGCGATGTAGAGCAGCAGGCCGCTGCCGCCGATCACGGCCGCGAGCACGGCGCCGCGCGCCGCGTCGGTCCCCGGCTGGCTGGCGTCCACGCCGAGATCGGAGGGCCGCTCTCCGGACCTGGCCAGCAGGTAGAAGACCAGCAGGACCGGCGCCAGGGCCTCGGCGATGCCGGCCAGTTGCAGGGCCAGGTCCAGCCAGGGATTGACCGCCAGCGGGCCGACCAGGAGCGCCTGCTGATGGCCGAGGGACTGCTTGGCCAGCAGGGAGCCGATCAGGTTCAGCAGCGCATTGAGCGCGCTGGCGCCCAGCGAGACGGCGAATACGGCGAAGATCTCCCAGCGCAGCAGCCGGGCTGGCGGCAGTTGCAGGCTGGGGTCTTCCACGAGAGCCACTCCAGGACTGTAGCCGGTGCCCGGCGAGGATCCCCGTGACGATGATCTGGACGCACCGGCAGGCCGCTCTCCCGCGCAGGCAGGGGGTCACAGCGGTAACCTTCCTACAGGCGGCGGCCCGGGACCGGGAGTCAGCGGATCGGCTTTGGGGCAATCTCGCCCGAAGACCCGGTCGCGGGGACTCGGACCAGGGGAAGGTCCGCGGGCAGGAGCGGGTCGCTGGCGCTCACCGGGCTCTGCGGCCGCACCTGAATCCCGGACCTAGCACCGCGAGTCACAGCACGCCGCCTGACAGCGATCCTGGGGGGAAAGCTAGCGACAGCGCACAGCGACAAGGTGGGTTCATGAAGCGAGCGGGCCGCAGTCATCGCGGCCGTGCCAGCTCCGGACGTGCCGGGACGGTGAGATCGCGTGTCAGCGTTACGCGGGAGGCCAGTCGTCCGGGCGCGCGCGGTGCGCACCGAGGGGTCGGGACGGCATGAGCGCTAGTAGGGCCGACGCCGCCGGGTCGGGCAGCGGCACGGCGAGCGACCCAGCGACCGTCGCCGCTCCCCAGCCCGGTGGCCAGTCCGCTGGGCTGCCCGTCGGAGCGCCGGTCAGCGCCCAGCCGGCGGCCGCTCCCGGCCAGGCCAGGCCCGCCCGCGGCGGGGCCGCCCAGGACGGACCCGCCCGGGAGGCACCCGCCCGGGGAGCAGCGTCGGTGATCCGCTCGCGGCTGCAGGCCTGGCGACGCCGCCCGGTGACGTCGCACCTGCTGCTGCTGGCCGGGTATATCGCCGCCGGGATCGCCGTGACGTGGCCGATGACCGCCCGCCTGGCCGGCGGCCAGCTGATCAAGGTCCCCGATGTCTCCAGTTACGTCTGGGCCCTGTGGTGGATGGCGCATCAGGTCGCGCACCTGGGCGACCCGTGGTTTACCACGTACATGGCCGCGCCCGCGGGCATCCAGCTCGGGTTCGACACCTTGATGCCGCTGCCCGGCCTGATCGTGGCGCCGGTCACCCTGCTGTTCGGGCCGACCGTGTCGTTCGCCCTGCTGACCATCCTGATGCCCGGCCTGCTCTGCTACGTGATGTACCGCGCGGCCCGGCTGTGGCTGGGCCAGCCGGGCGCTATCGCCGCCGGCGCCCTGTTCGGCCTGTCCACCATGGTGACCTGGCAGGACATTTACCACCTCAACATCTCCATCGGAACCCTGTTCCTGCCCCTGACGCTGGAGGCCGCGGTCCGGCTGCGCCGCCACCCGGGCCGCCGGCAGAGCCTCGTCCTGGGAGTGGTGCTCGGCGCCAGCGTCCTGGCCAACCAGGAGTCGGCCGTGGCCGCGGTGCTGCTGACCGCGGCCATCCTGCTGCCCCGGCTCGCGGAGCTGGCTATCCGCGAGCGCCGCCTCGCAGCCGCCGGCCGCCAGCTGCGGACGCTAGCCCTCGGGGCCGCCGTAGCGGTCGTCATCGCGGCCCCGCAGCTGATCGCGATGATCCGCCAGGTGACCGATGGCGGAGCCGCCATCGCGGCCGCCCAGGTTACCCAGCTCACCCAGAGCTACCGCCACTTCAGTGTCGGCCTGGGCACCTTGTTCGCGCCGTCGCCCCGGCTGGCGCGGTACCACCTCGGCCAGCTCACCTCGGCCTACCAGTTCACCGACAAGGTGCAGCGGGCTGAGGGCATCCCGACCTTCGGCATCCTGCTGGCCGTCCTGGCCCTCATCGGGCTGGCCGTCACCTGGCGACGGCGCTCCTCGTGGGCCCTGGGGCTGCTCTGGCTGGCCGGCACGGCGCTGGCGCTGGGCCCGACGCTGGCCATCGGCTCCAGCACCTACATCCCGCTGGCCTCGCGCTGGCACGGGGTAACGGTTTCCCTGCTGATGCCCTACACCTGGCTGATCCGCGTCCCCGGCCTGTCGGCGCTGCGCGAGGCCGACCGGCTGGCGCTGCTGGGCCTGCTCGGCGCCGCCGTGCTGGCCGGGGCGGCGATCCAGTGGCTGTGCCAGCATGCCCGGCCGGTGGCCGCGACGACGATCATCGTCGTAGTGGCGGCCGCCGCGTTCCTGGAGGCCGGCTGGTCGGCCTCGGGAGCGCCGACGATGCGCGCGACGATGTCCCGGGTGGACGGGGCCATCGCCGGTGACCGGTCCGGATCGATCGTCGTGGACGTGCCCTTCGGCCTGCGCGGCGGAGTAGGGCTCACCGGCTTCCGGATGCCGCCGCAGGCCCTGGTCCTGGCCACCGCGGACGGCCACCCGCGTGCGGTCTCCTACACATCCTGGGTGCCGCAACCGACGATTAACGCCATCAGGCGGTACCCGTTCTATCGCTTCCTCTACGAGGCTCAGGACAAGGCCAGGTTCCCGCCCGGCGGACGGGACCGGGCCGCCGCCCAGCGCAGCGTCCGCCAGCTGAACATCGGCTGGGTCATCGTCTGGCACACCAGGAACACGAAGGGGCGCCAGTCGGTGGTCAACTACCTGACCGCGACCGGCTTCCACATCGACTTCGGCGTCCAGACGAGGGACTCGGGCATCACCGTCTGGCGCCGCTAGCCGCCGGCCGCGGCCCGGTGCTGGCCGAGCGCTGGCGCGGGCGGCCCGCGCCTGGTGCTAATTTGAGGCCCGCGACCCGATAGGACAGGAGCGGCCATGGCCAAGCCGAAGCAGCCGACCGACCGACTGCCGAAAGCCCCGCCGGTGAACGCCAAGGCCCCGGCGAGCGGAAGGCCCCCGGCGGCGCCCAGGGCGCGGCCGGGGGCACCCCTGGTGACGACTGCACCGCCGATGCCGCCGCCGCCTGGCACGGTGCGCACGGCCGTCAGGCTCATGTACGCCGGCGCCGTGCTGTCAGCGGTGGACCTGATCATCACCCTGACGACGGTCGGGAAGGCCAGGAGCCTGCTGCGCGCGGCGCATCCGGGCTGGAGCGCGGCCCGCCTCACGACGACCGTGCACTCCGAGGTCGCTTACTTCGTCGTCACCTGGCTGCTGACGATCGGGCTGTGGATCGTGATGGCCAGGACCAACCAGGCCGGCCGCGGCTGGGCCAGGATCGTGGCCACCATCTTGTTCGTGGTCAGCACGCTGAACTTCGCCGTCTCGGTGAGCCAGCCCACCTCGGCGATCTACAAGGTGGTCCTGATACCGATGTGGCTGGTGGGCGCGGCCGCGGCCGTTCTGCTCTGGCGGCCGGCGACGAGCGAGTACATCCGGTCCGGACGGGCCTGACCAGCTCGGCCGTCACGGGCCGGTGGGGGCGGGCTGGTCAGCCGCCGGGCTCGGCCACCCGCCGGTCAGGCGCCAGGCCGTCCGGGACGGCCGACGCGAGCAGGGCGGTCAGCCGCTGCCACGCGAGCTCCGCGCCCGAGGCCAGGCAGCCGTCCACGACCGCGTCCGTTCCGAGCGCGCTGACCCGGACCTCGGGCAGGACCGGCGCCAGCCTGCTGAGCTGCGTGCTGACGGCGGTCGCGAACCCGGGGGCCTGGCCGATGCCGCCGCCCAGCACGACGAGCTCGGGATCGACCACGGTGATGATGGCGCAGATCGCCTTGGCGACCAGCAGGGCCTCGGCCGCGACCACGTCGGCCGCGCGCTCGTCCCCGCTGGCCGCGGCCTCGAAGACGCGCCGCGCCGACACCGAGCCGCGCATCCCGGCCCGCCGCGCGGCCCGGACGACCGCGGAGGCGGCGCCCGCGGCCTCCAGCGTGCCCCGGCGGCGGGCATCCTCGGGCGTGCTCCCCTGGCCCTCGGAGATCGGCATGTACGCGATCTCGCCGGCCACGCCGTGCACCCCCCGGTGCAGCCGGCCGTCGATGACCAGGCCCATGCCGATGCCCGTGCCGATGGAGACGAAGGCGAACGTGCCGGCCTGCCTGCCGTGCCCGTGCTCCCGCTCGGCGACCGCCGCCGCGTCGATGTCGTTCTCGACCACCAGCTGCGGCCCGAAGGCGTCCCGCAGCCCGGCCAGCACGGCCGGGCGGCCCCAGCCGGCCAGGCCGCCCGCCAGCGCGATCGCGTTGCGCCGCGGGTCATAGACACCGGGGCTGCCGATGACGGTCTGGGTGACATCGGCGCGGCTGATGGCCGCACCGGCGCACAGCGAATCGGCCAGCCGGACCAGCTCAGCCACCCGCCCGGCCACGCTGGACGCGCGGGACCGGACCGTCGACCGGCCGATGATCTGCCCGCTGAGGTCGGCCAGGGCCCCGCGCAGGTACTGCTGCCCGATGTCGAGGCCCAGCACGTACCCGGCGTCCGGCCGGACCTCGTACAGCAGCGCGGAGCGGCCCGGCACCCCGGTGCGCTGGCCGGCCTCCCGGACCAGGCCGGAGCGCTCGACGTTGGCCAGGGCGAGCGAGACGGTCGGCTTGGACAGCCCGGACAGCCGGGCCAGGTCGGCCCGCGAGCACCGGCCGAGCCGGCGGATGTGGCTGAGCAGCAGCTGCTCGTTCAGCGCCCGGAGCAGCTGGGGCCGGGCGGCCTGGCCGCCAGCGCTCGTCATCGTCATCTCCTCCGCCATCTGGATCGCGTCCCGGCCTACCGCAGGTAGGCAAGATGACGGCCGTGCCGCTCGCGGTACTCGGCGATCAGCTCACGGGCCGCGGTGATGCCTGGCACCAGCGGGTGTTCCGACAGGGCGACGGCCGCCAGCCCGGCGTCGCCGCTCATGGCCGCCTCGACGATGCCGCGCTCGTAGTCCTTGACCTGCTCCACCAGGGCCATGGCCGGCCGCGGCAGCGACGGCACGGGCAGCGGCGTCAGCCCGCCCGGCTCCACCCGGGCAGGCAGCTCGACGACGTCGCCCGGCTCCAGGCCCAGGGCCGCGCCGCCGGGCAGGTTGACGATGACCTCACCGGGCGCCCGCCCGGACAAGCCGTCGATCACCCGCAGGGCCAGCCCCTCGTAGCCGCCGATCCTCGCGGAGTCGATGGCGGTGGCCCCGGCCGCGGCGCGCTGCGTCCGCGCCTGGACCTGGCCGTTATCGCCGTCAGTATCGGTTCGCATGTAGGTGTCGCGGCGCACGCCCATCAGCGTGTCATAAGCCGACCAGGCGGCCTGCACATCGCCGTCGGCGAAGGCCTTGCTGACCGCGGCCAGCAGCTCGGAGTTCAGCGCCAGGACGTCCTGGCCGCGGCTGGTCCCGGCCCGCGCGACCTCGCGGACGTACCGGGCGGGATCATAGAAGTAGTAGACGTATTCGGCCGGTATCGCGCCAACCCGGCGGACCACGGCCGGGTCGAAGCCCGCGAAGCGGTGATCGAAGTGCTGCAGCTCCTCGAACCGGTCCAGGAGCTCGCCGAGGCGCTCCCGGCCGTCGGCTCGCAGCGAGCACACCCAGCCCAGATGGTTCAGCCCGGCGTAGGAGCCGGCTACCTCGTAACTGCCGGCGTCCACGAACTGCGACAGGCGCGACACGGTGCCACCCGGCGTGTCGCAGACGCCGACCGCCGAGACCAGGCCCTGGGCGCAGACCGCCTGGGTAATGAGCCCCGCGGGATTGGTGAAGTTGATCAGGACGGCGTCGGGCGCGCAGCGGCTGAGCAGCTCGCAGTACGCCAGCACCACCGGGATGGTCCGCAGCGCCATCGCGGCGCCGCCCGGGCCGGTCGTCTCCTGGCCCACGATGCCGCGCCGCAGCGCGACCTCCTCGTCGATGACCCGGCCCGGGTCGCCGCCGACCCGGATGGCCGAGAACACGTAGTCGGCGCCGGTGAACGCCTCGGCGGCGTCACCGGTGACCTGGACCACGCCCGGCTGGCCCAGGGCGGCCGCCAGCTCCGCGGCCAGCCGGCAGATCGTGTCCCGGCGCGCGTCGTCCGGCTCAAAGAGGCTGATCTGGTCAAACGTGCCCGGCCTGCCCGTCAGCACCGCCCGGACGAACGCCGGCATCCGCACGCCGCCACCGCCGAGGATTGCCAGCTTCACTGGTCCGCCTCCATCTCCGCGATCTCCTGCTCCTGGGTTTCCTGGCCCGTGGTTTCCTGGCCCGTGGTTTCCCGTGCCGCTGTCTGCTGAACCGCGGTCAATATCGCGCCCACCGTCTGCATGGCCGAGCTGAAGCCCGCCACCTCGACCTCGCCGACGGCACCGAGCTGGCTGACGGCCGCGGAGCCCGCGGCGTTGGCGGCGGCCACCGCGGAGAGCAGCGGGGCGCCCTGGACCAGGGCGCCGATGAGCGTCCCGGCGAACGTGTCCCCGGCCCCGGTCAGGTCCCGGACCTCCACCTGGCGGACTCCCGCGCTAACCTCGGTCACCCCCTCCGGGCCCGCGACCAGCGCCCCGGCCGCGCCGCGGGTGACGACCATCGTGGTCCCCCACGCCGCAGCCGCGGCCACGGCCGCCTCGGTGCTGCCGGTGCCGGTCAGCCGCTGCAGCTCCGCCTCGTTCGGGACGAAGAGGTCCGCCAGCCGGACGCACTCGATGACGGCATCGCGCCTGCGCTCGTCGCCGAGGGAGACATCCAGCATCGTCTTGGTTCCCTGGGCGCGGGCGTCGCGCAGGAAGTCAGGCACGCCCGCGCCGCCGTGCAGGTAGCACCAGCGGGGCCGGGTCTGCCGCAGCACGACCCGCCAGCGGTCGATCTCCGACGGCTCGCCAGCCGGCCAGGGCGGGTTGTGGGTGACGAAGGCCCGGTCGCCGTCGAAGTTCAGCACCACCGTGATCCCGGCGGACCTGCGGTGCACGCGCACGGACGGACTCAGGTCGACGCCGGCCGTCGCGCAGTATTCCTGCACCACGCCAGAGCCAAGGTCGTGGCCCAGCACCGTGCACAGGCCGGCCGTAATCCCGGTCCGGGCGGCGGCGCTCGCGCTGGTCACGGCGCCGCCGCAGGACACCGCGAACTCGTCAGTGAAGATTTCCTCTCCTGGCCCGGGCAGCGTGTGCACGTGGCCGAAGACCAGCTCGAGGAACACCGAGCCGAACGAGATCATGTCCAACCGAGCAGTCCTCCCCGTCCCAGGCAGCGATCCTCCAGCCAGAGCCAGTCAGCAATCAGCGCAGTCACCTAGCAGCGCAGCCCAACCAGGCAGCCCAGCTAAGCAGGCAGCCCAGCTAAGCAGGCAGTGCGGTCAACCAGCAGCGCAGTCAAGCTAGCAACGCGCCGCCACGGCCGCGAGGGCGATCCCCGTCGGCCGGTCACCGGGCCGCCCCGCGGGCAGCGCCCGCCGGGCGAGCTGACCGGCACCGGAACGACTGCCCCGGCAGGCACCCAGGCCGCCTGCGCGGCAGAGACCCGGGGCGACTTTGCGCAGAGACCCAGGCCAGCGTGCACGGCGGCCGCTCTGCCGCTCGTTCCGATGCCGGGTCACATTTCGGCTACGACCCTTGTGACCGTTTTGATAGTTAGGATACTGTCCTAACTATCTTGATGTAAAGCACACAGTCTGGCCGCTCCGGCCGACGATACGCACGCTTCCCGACAGCGCTGGCAGGTGATGGTGGGACGTCCCCCGGTCGTGCTCGGCCTGGACTTCGGCGGCACGAAGATTGCCGTCGCGGTCTGTGACCTGCAGGGTAACCGGCTGGCGTCCGCGACCGTGAGCACCGGAGCCCGACCGCCCGCGACCACCCGGCGGCCCGGCGGCCCTTCACGAGCCAACGCGGCGCCCGACGGCCGAGCACGTGTCCTGGCCGACGGGCGAGCGGGTGCCCCAGCCGACGGCCGGGCTGATTCCCTGGCCGACGGCCCCGCTGCCCTGGCCGACGGCGCCCCCGCCCTGGCCGACGGCGGCAGCGCCGCGCAGACCGTGTTCCAGCGCGGCATCCGGGCGGCGCGCGGCCTGCTGGCCACCGCTGCGCCGGGCAGCGACCTGGTCGCTGTGGGCGCGGCCACATTCGGCATCCCCTTCGACGACCGGGTCGAGCTCGCCCCGGCCATCGAGGGCTGGGAGAGCCTCGCGCTCGGCCGCGAGCTTCGGGAGGCGTTCCGCGGGGCGGTGGTCGAGATGGCCACCGACGCGAAGGCCGCCGCCGCCGCCGAGTTCCGGTGGGGGGCCTTGCGCGGCTGCGATCCCGGCGTCTACCTCAACCTCGGGACGGGCCTGTCGGCGGCCCTGGTAGCCGGCGGCCAGGTCATCGCGGGCGGCAACGGCGCCGCCGGCGAGATCGGTTACAACCTGCGGGCCCTGTCCGACGTCGGCCTGGAGCTCGGCCGGCGCACGATGCTCGAGGAGCGGGTGAGCGGGCTGGCCCTCGCCCGCCGGGCCAGCAACCTGCCCGGCCGGCCGCGGCCGCTGAGCGGGGCCGACGTCTTCGCCGCCGGGCCGGGCGACAAGGCGCTCAGCGAGCTGATCACGGAGTTCACCGACGAGCTTGCGTTTCACCTGGTCAATCTGGCCATTCTGGTCAATCCGGCGCGGATCGCGGTGGGCGGCGGCCTGGTCCGGTCCTGGGACCGGATCGGCCCGCGGCTCGGCGACGCGCTCCGCGCCGGGCCGCCGTTCCCGCCGGAACTGGTGCTGGCGCACTTCCCCTATGACGCGCCGCTGCTCGGGGCCGTGGCCCTGGCCGTCAGCGCCGCCGACCGGGCCACCGCTCCCACCACAGGTACTCCCGTCGCCACTTTCGTCCCAATCGTCCCGGAGGCAACAAAAATAACTCCGGACACGGACGGCACGAGAATCACGAGCGGGACTTTGAATAACAACACGCACTATCAGGCATGAAAGGTACGCTACATGCCTCCTCGCGGCGGCACAGAGGCCTCGGGCCGCATCATCTCCGGCGCCTGCGCAGCGCGGCCGGCCTCAGGCCAGCGATGGCCGGCCGGGCCTGCTGCGCAGGACTCATCCCCCCTGAAGGGCTAGGCATATGAAACGACTTATGTCGATCGGGGTCATCCTCGTGGCCAGCCTGCTGGCGGCCGCGTGCGGGACCAGTTCCTCCTCGAACTCGGGATCCGGCGGCTCGTCAGGCGCTAGCGGCGTGCTGACCATCGACAACGAGAGCGGCAGCCTGTGGACCTGTAGCTTCAACCCCTACAACCTGTCGGTCATCAGCTACTCGTTCGGACCCGTCTACGAGCCGCTGGTCTTCGTCAACACGCTGCAGAACGCCAAGGCCACCCCCTGGCTGGCCACGGCCTGGACCTACAGCAACGGCAACAAGACGCTCACCTTCACCATCCGCAACGGGGTCAAGTGGAGCGACGGGAAGCCGATGACCGCCGCGGACGTGGTCTACAGCTTCAACCTGTTGAAGCAGAACAAGGCCCTGGACATCAACGCGGTCTGGTCGGTGCTGTCCAGCGTGACCCAGAAGGGCGCCAACCAGGTCGTGATGACCTTCAAGGCCCCGGCCACGAACTACTTCTATTACATCGCCGACCAGGTCGCGATCGTCCCGCAGCACATCTGGTCGAAGATCGCCGACCCGGTGAAGTACCCGGACACCAAGCCGGTCGGCACCGGCGCGTTCACCACCTCGTGCACGGCCCAGAACATCGTCTACACGGCCAACCCGCACTACTACGTGCCCGGCGAGCCGAAGCTGAAGACGATCAACTACCCGGCCTTCACCAGCAACGACACCGCCAACACCTACCTGGCCAACGGCCAGGCCCAGTGGGGTAGCCAGTTCATCCCGAGTATCAGCAAGTTCTACCTGTCCAAGAGCGCCGACAATCACTACTGGTTCCCGCCGGTGGCCAACGTGTCGATGTTCATCAACCTGAAGAACCCGGTCCTGAGTAACGTGGCCGTGCGGCAGGCCATGGCGTACGCGGTCGACCGGTCACGCGCCTCGCAGATCGGCGAGTACGGCTACGAGCCCCCCTCCAACCAGACCGGCACCGTCACGCCGACGTTCTCCAGCTGGCTGGACAGCTCCGAGGCGGCCGCCTACGGAAACAACTACGCCTACAACCCGGCCAAGGCCCTCTCGATCCTCAAGGCCGCGGGCTACACCAAGGGCTCCGACGGCATCATGGCCAAGGGCGGCCAGAAGCTGTCCTTCTCCATCATCAACAACGGCGGCTTCTCGGACTGGGTGGCGGCGGTCAACGTTCTGCAGGCCAGCCTCAAGGCGGTCGGCATCCAGCTCACGCCCAAGAACCTGGCCGCCCCCGCCTACGAGGCGGCCCTGTACAACGGCAACTACCAGCTGGCCTACGGCAGCGAGACCGGCGGCCCCACCCCGTACTACGAGCTGCGGCAGTGGCTGTACTCGGCTAACTCGGCCCCCATCGGCCAGGCGGCCGGCTCGAACTTCGAGCGGTACTCCAACAGCTCGACCGACGCGCTGATCAACGCCTACGGCAACACCGCCAGCACGTCCCAGCAGCACGCCATCGTGAGCAAGCTGGAGCTGGTCATGCTGAAGGAAGTCCCGGTCATCCCGGTGACCGAGTCGGTCGACTGGTACCAGTACAGCACCGCCAACTTCAAGGGCTGGGTCACCCAGAGCAACCCGTACGCCCAGCCCGCGGCCTACAGCTACCCGGACTGGGGCCAGATGATGATGCAGGTCGGGCCGAAGTAACCGACGCGGGCCGGTGCGTGCCGCCGCGGCGGGGCGCACCGGCCCGGTATCCGCGCAATCGGAGGTAACGGATGAGGCGTCGATGATGGCCCGGAGGAGATCGTGAGGTTCGTTCTCCGCCGCCTGGGCTTCTTCGTGCTGACCATGTGGGCGGCGCTTACCCTGAACTTCTTCCTGCCGCGGCTGATGCCGGGCAACCCGGCGCTGGCCATGATGGGCAAGTTCCGCGGCCCGGTGACCGGCCAGGCGCTCAAGGCGCTGGAGGTGGCGTTCGGCGTCAACACCCACCGCAGCCTGATCTCGCAGTACTTCGCCTACCTGGGTGACGTGCTGACCGGCAAGTTCGGCACGTCGCTGTACTTCTATCCCGAGTCCGTCGGCCGGGTGATCCTCGACGCGATCCCCTGGACGATCGGGCTCGTGGGCGTGACCACGGTGCTCGCGTTCCTCCTGGGGACCGGAGTCGGCATCGTGGCCGCCTGGCGGCACGGCGGCCTGGCCGACAGCATCCTGCCGCCGGTGTTCGTGATCACCTCGGCGATCCCGTACTTCTGGATCGGCATGATGCTCATCCTGGTCTTCGCCGAGAAGCTGCGGTGGCTGCCCGCCTCGGGCAACTTCGATATCACGATGACCCCCGCGCTCACCCCCGCGTTCATCGGCAACGTCCTGCAGCACGCGATCCTGCCCGCGGCCGCCCTGCTGATCACCACCATCGGCACCTGGGTGCTGACCATGCGCAACACCATGGTGACCACGCTGGCCGAGGACTACGTGCGGATGGCCAGGGCCAAGGGCCTGCCGGGCCGGCGGATCATGCTCGACTACGCGGCCCGCAACGCCATCCTGCCCAACCTGACCGGGTTCGCCATGTCGCTGGGCTTCGTGGTCGGCGGCGCCATCCTGGTGGAGTACGTGTTCAATTATCCCGGCGTGGGCTACATGCTGCTGCAGGCGGTGAACAACGAGGACTACCCGCTGATGCAGGCCCTGTTCCTGCTGATCACCGTGGCGGTGCTGGTGGCGATCCTGATCGCCGACCTCGCCACCGCCCTGTTCGATCCCCGCACCCGGACGGGGGGGTAGGCCATGGCCATGGGACCCGTCTCCGCGACAGCGGGCCCGGCAGCGTCGCCGGACCTGGCGCTGATGCCCGCCGGGGCGCCCCGGCGGGGCGGCCGTCCGGCGCTGAGCCGGCTTTTCCGCGCCGTGCGCTCGAGCCGCAAGGCCACCGCGGGAACCGTGCTGCTGGTGATCTTCATCCTGGTGGCCCTGTTCCCCGGCGTCATCGCTCACGATCCGCCGAACGCCTCCATCTACCCACGGGCTCTCGGGCCGTCCGCGCAGCACCTGCTCGGCACGACCGCGCTCGGCCAGGACATCTTCGCCCAGGCCATCTTCGGGACCCGTCAGGTGCTGATCATCGCCATCGGGGTGGGCCTGTTCTCCACCGCCGTGGCCGTCCTGATCGGCGTCGCCGCCGCCTACCTCGGCGGCCTGTGGGACGGCAGCCTGGGTCTGCTGACCGACGTGCTGCTGGTCATCCCGCTGTTCCCGCTGCTCATCGTCATCGCCACCTACGTGCAGAACGCCGGCACCGCGGTACTGGTCCTGGTGCTGACCCTGACCGGCTGGTCGTATACCGCGCGGCAGCTGCGGGCCCAGGCGCTGTCGCTGCGCCACCGGGATTTCCTGGAGGCGGCCCGGGTGCGCGGCGAGCGGCGGCTGTACATCATCCTGGTCGAGATCATCCCGACGATGACGTCGCTGATCGTGGCCAGCTTCATGACCAACGCGCTGTACGCGGTGCTGTTCGGCTCCAGCCTGCAGTTCATCGGCCTCGGTGACCCGAACACGGTGAGCTGGGGCACGATGCTCTACTGGGCCGAGAACAACGAGGCCCTGCAGACCGGCCAGTACCTGTGGGCCATCGTGCCCGGCGTGCTGATCGTGACCCTCGGCGCGGCCTTCGCCCTGATCAACTACGCCTTCGACGAGATCGGCAACCCGGCCCTGCGGCCGGTGCGCGGCCGCCGTGGCCGGCGTGGGCGGCTGCCCGCCGTGGCCCGGCCGGCGCCGGCCGCAGCAGGACCGGCCACCGCTGACCTGGCGACCGCGCAGTCCCCGGCGGCAGGCCAGCTCACGGGCCCGGGAGGCGCGATCCTGGAGGTCCGCGACCTGACGGTGACCTATGCGATGGAACGCGGCACGGTCACGGCCGTGGACCGGGTCAGCCTGGACGTGGCCCCGGGCGAGTTCGTCGGGATCGTCGGCGAGTCCGGCTGCGGCAAGTCCACGCTGCTGTTCGCGATCGCGCAGCTGCTGGCCGGCCCGGCCGCGATTACCGGCGGCAGCGTGGTGTTCAAGGGCCGGAGCCTGGTCGGCCTCACCGACACCCAGCTCGCGGCGGTGCGCTGGAAGGACCTGTCGGTCGTCATGCAGAGCGCGATGAACGCGCTGAACCCGGTCAAGTCCATCGGCGCGCAGTTCAAGGACGCCATGCGCGCGCACGGCGTGTCGTCCCGGCAGGAGATCGCCGACCGGTCGGCCGAGGTGCTCAAGATGGTGGGCATCGACTCCGCGCACCTCAAGAGCCACCCGCATCAGCTGTCGGGCGGCATGCGGCAGCGCGCGATGATCGCGATGGCGATGCTCTTCACGCCAGACCTGGTGATCATGGATGAGCCCACCTCGGCGCTCGACGTGGTCGCGCAGCGGTCGCTGATGGTGCAGATCAAGGAGCTGCAGCAGCAGTACGGCTTCGCGGTCATCTTCGTGACCCACGACATGTCGCTGGTCAGCCACTTCTCCGACCGGCTGCTGGTCATGTACGCGGGCCAGGTGGCCGAGCTGGGCGCCACCCGCGAGGTGTTCGACTCCCCGCTGCACCCGTACACCGCGGGCCTGATGGAGGCCTTCCCGTCGATCCGGGGCCCGCGGGTCGAGCTGAGCGGGATTCCCGGCACCCCGCCGGACCTGAGCCGGCCGCCGGCCGGCTGCCGCTTCGCTCCCCGCTGCCCGCGGGCGACGACGCGCTGCGCGGCTGATCGGCCCGAGCTGTACCAGATCGGCGCCACCCAGGTGCGCTGCCTGCTGCACGAGCACGGCCGTAATAGCGGGATCGCCGACCCGGACCTGACCGGCCCGCAGGGGGTAAGCAGTGACTGAGCAGACCGGCGCGCCCGTGCTGCTGCGCACCGAGCGGCTGAGCAAGCACTTCAAGATCGGGAACGCGCTGTCGCGCCGGTCGCTGCACGCCGTCGACGACGTCAGCGTGACCGTCGGCGAGCGCCAGATCGTGGCCCTGGCCGGCGAGAGCGGCAGCGGCAAGTCCACCGTCGCCCGGCTGCTGGCCAAGCTTTACCAGCCCACCAGCGGCGAGATCTACTTCGAGGGCACCGCGCTGTCGGCGATCTCCTCGCGCGGGGATCGGCTGCGCTACAGCGGCCAGGCCCCGATGGTGTTCCAGGACCCGTTCGCCTCGATCAACCCGGTCTTCCGGGTCTCGCATGGGGTGCTGCGCGCGCTCCAGCTGCACCGGCCTGACCTGTCGGCCAGCGAGCGCTACGCCGAGGCGTGCCGGGTCTTCGAGGTGGTCGGCCTCAGCCCGGCCGCCGAGGCGCTGCAGCGGTACCCGCACGAGCTGTCCGGCGGGCAGCGCCAGCGGGTCGGCTTCGCCCAGGCGCTGGCCATGTCGCCCAAGCTGATCATCGCCGACGAGCCGGTCTCCATGCTCGACGTCTCGATCCGGATCGGCCTGCTCAACCTGATGGCCAAGCTGCGGGACGAGCAGGGCGTGTCCATCCTCTACATCACCCACGACATCGCCAGCGCCCGCTACGTGGCCGACCGGCTGATCGTCATGTACGCCGGGCAGATCGCGGAAGCCGGCCCGGTGGAGGATGTGCTCGGCAACCCGCGGCACCCCTACACCCAGCTGCTGGTCTCGGCCGTTCCCGACCCGCGGGCGGAGCCCAGCGTGACGGCGGAGTCCGACCGGGGCGAGCCGCCCAGGGTGATCGACCCGGCGCCAGGCTGCCGGTTCCGCTGGCGGTGCCCGCTGGCCATCGACAAGTGCGCCACCGTTACTCCCGAGCTGGCTCAGCTGGCACCTGACCACGATGCCGCCTGCCACGTGGCGCAGTCCGGCGCGGAAGTGAGGGCATTCACATGAAGGTCACCGTCGTGGGCGGCGGCTCTACCTACACCCCGGAGCTGGTCGACGGCATCGCCCGGCTGACCGGCGGGATCAAGGTCACCGAGCTGGTCCTGGCCGACCCCGACGAGTCCCGGCTGTCGGTCGTCGGGCCGGTCTCCCGGCGCATCATGGCCGCCTACGACAACCCGGCCGACGTGACCTGGACCACCCGGCTGGATGAGGGGCTCGACGGCGCGAACGGAGTCCTGCTGCAGCTGCGGGTCGGCGGCCAGGCGGCCCGGCACCGGGACGAGACCTGGCCGCTGGACTGCGGCTGCATCGGCCAGGAGACCACCGGAGCCGGCGGCCTGGCCAAGGCGCTGCGCACGGTCCCGGTCGTCCTGGACATCGCCGAGCAGGCCCGGCAGCGGGCGGCCGGCGACGCGTGGATCATCGACTTCACCAACCCGGTCGGCATCGTGACCCGGGCGCTGCTGGACTTCGGGCACCGGGCGATCGGGCTGTGCAACGTGGCGATCGGGTTCCAGCGCCAGTTCGCCGCCTTCCTCGGCGTCGAGCCCGACAGCGTGGCCCTGGACCACGCGGGCCTCAATCACCTGACCTGGGAGCGCGCCGCGGTCGTGGACGGCATCGACCGGCTGCCCGACCTGATCGACGCTCACGGGGCCGAGCTGGCGGAGCGGGTCGGGGCGCCGCTGTCCGTTATCAGGCAAACTGGCGCTATCCCGTCGTACTACCTGCGCTACTTCTGGGCGCACGACGCCGTCGTCGCGGAAGAGCGCGGGCGGCCGACCCGGGCCCAGGAAGTGGCCAAGATCGAGGCCGAGCTGCTGGAGATGTACGCCGACCCCGCGCTGGATCGCAAGCCGGACCTGCTCGGCCAGCGCGGCGGGGCGTTCTACTCGGAGGCGGCGGTGGCGCTGCTGGCGTCGCTGGTCACCGACGCCGGCGACCAGCAGGTGGTGAACGTGCGGAACGCGGGCACGCTGCCGTTCCTGCCCGACGAGGCGGTCATCGAGGTGCCGGCCACCATCGGGGCCGGCGGCGCTGCGCCAGTCCCGGTGGCCCCGCTGAGCCCGCTGATGGCCGGCCTGGTGGCGCACGTGTCGGCGTACGAGGAGCTGGCCCTGGACGCGGCGCTGCGCGGCGGCCGCGACCGGGTCGCGATGGCGCTACTGGCCCACCCGCTGATCGGCCAGTACGACCTCGCCGACCAGCTGGCGGACAAGCTGGTCGCGGAGAACGCGGCGTTCTTGCCGTGGGCCAGCGGCCTGTGAGCGAGCGGCCCGAGGTGCCGGCGGTCCTGGCCATCGACGGCGGGAACAGCAAGACGGACGTGGCGCTGGTCGCCGCCGATGGCAGGCTGCTCGCCCAGGCGCGCGGCGGACGATCGAACCCGCAGGTCATCGGCATGCACGAGGCGTTCGCCGTGCTGCGCGAGCTGGTTGAGTCGGTCGCCCGGGCCGCGGGCGTGCCCGGGGACGCGCCGGTGGTGGCCAGCCACGCCTCGGCCTGCCTGGCCGGAGCCGACCTGCCCGATGAGGAGCAGCAGCTGACCGACCTGGTCCAGGCCCAGGGCTGGACGGCCTCCAGCCTGGTCGTCAACGACACGTTCGCGGTCCTGCGCGCCGGGCTGGACGACGCGGCGGACCCTTCCGGGGCGGCTGGCCAGCCTGGTGACCTGCAGCACGGGGATAGCCAGCACGGGGGTAGCCAGCACGGGGGTAGCCAGCACGGGGGTAGCCAGCGCGGGGGTAGCCAGCACTGGGGGATCGGCGTCACCTGCGGCGCGGGGATCAACTGCGTGGGCGTGGCACCGGACGGCGAGACGACCAGGTTCCTCTCGCTCGGCGACATCAGCGGGGACTGGGGCGGCGGCCGGGACCTGGCGCGCGACGCGCTCTGGTGGGCGATCCGGGCCGAGGACGGCCGCGGGCCGCAGACCGAGCTGCGCGCGGCCGTGGCCGCCCACTTCGGGCTGCCGACGGTGCGGGACGTCGTGCTCGGCGTCTACCACGAGAAGATCTCCGGCGGCGATCTGCACGGGCTGGTGCCGGTGCTGCTCAGCGTGGCCGGGCGCGGTGACCAGGTGGCCCGTGACCTGGTGATCCGGCTGGCCAACGAGATCTGCGACATGATCATGGTCGCGGCGACGCGCCTGCGCCTGACCGGCACGGGGGTCCCCGTCGTGCTGGGCGGCGGCCTGATGACCGCCCGGGACCCGCTGCTCAGCGCGAGCATCACCCGGCGCCTGGCGGCCGACCTGCCGCACGCGGCGCCGCGCATCGTCGACGTCCCTCCGGTGGCCGGCGCCGCCCTGCTCGGCCTGGATCACGTCGGCGCGCCCCCCGCCGCCGCCCGCGCCCTCCGCTCCGCCTACCAGGACCCGGCCCCAACCCCGCCAGCCTGACCGTGCGCCGCCTGACCGTGCGCCGCCTGACCGTGCGCCGCCTGAGCCGGGCGCCGCCTGAACCGGAGCCGCCAGACCCGGGCAGCCGAGGCGGCCGGGGGGCCGGGCTACGCCGATTTGCCCGGCTGCGTCACACTTCCGGCGTACTCGGGGCCAGTGCAGTTCACCGGTCAGGCCGACGCGCTCGGCGGTGCTGCTCCGCGAGACTCGCGGTGACGGAATCGCCAGCGACCCAGCAGCAGGAGGAACGACGACATGGCTGAGTCACGTGCCCTGATCAGGCGCCATCAGGACCACCCCGCGCGACCGCGCAGCGCCAGCGCCAGCCCCGACCCAGCGACCCGGCTCTACGCGGCCCTGCCCGCCCCGCAGCTGATTGCGCTGCTGGTCGTGGTGCTGGCGAACTACGGTGCCCAGGTGCCGCACGCCGCGGACCTGTACGGGTTGCACGTGAATGGCATCGGAGTCGGCCTGCTGGGAGTCACCCTGGCCTGGTTCCTGGCCGGAGTCGTGCTGCAGCGGCGCGGCGGCCGCGCGGGACGCGTGGGGTACTGGCTGCTGCTGAGCTTCCTGATCACGGAGTTCCTGTTGTACTTCCACGGCCAGATCCTGCAGCTGGCCAACGGCTACGGGCTGGTGTACAACCTGGTCCACGCGCACGACACGATCGTGCGCTGGGTCTTCGTCGTCGGTGACCTCAACTTCGTGGCCGCCGGGTTCTTCGCCGCCTACCTGGTGTGGCACCGCCGGGCTTCCGCCAGGCCGGCCCCTGACCTATAGCGTGACGGCGTTTCCCTCGCGCTGGGGCCGCGCCTAGTCGCCGGCGACCCGGCTCAGCGCCCGCGTGAGAAGGTCCTGCTCGGCCGGCGTGAGCCGGTCCAGCAGCACCTCGCGGACGGTCCGGGAGTGCACCGGGATGGCGCTGGCCAGCAGATCGCGCCCGACCGGGGTGATGGTGATCAGCACGCCGCGCCGGTCTTCGGGCACCTCAGCGCGGGCCAGGCAGCCGCGCTCGGCCAGCCGGGTGACGGCCCGGCTGAGCGCCGGCTGGGTGAGCGGGACGGCGCAGTTCAGCTCGCCGAGGCGCAGGCCTGGCTCCGGGGCCCGGTGCAGCCGGAGCAGGATCTCGAAGTCATTGATGGTCAGGCCGCAGCTTCGGGCCAGCGCGATGCTCAGCCGCCCGGCGGTCCGGGCGTGCGCCGCCGTCAGCGCCGACCAGGCGCGCGCGCACTCGTAGCCGTCGCCGTGCGCTGCCTCAAGGGCCCGGTCCGGGCCCTGCGCCGCGCTGCTCACCAGCCCGGCCAGCCCGTCATGGCCCGCATGGTGTCGGCCACGTTGTCTTCCTCGTAGGCGAGGTGCGCCAGCAGCTCGGTGCTGAGGACTTCCAGGGCCGTGGTCAGCCGCTGCCGTACCGCCGGGTCCTCCTGCCGGGCCAGCTCGCCGGCCGCCGCCTCCACCTCGTCCAGCAGGCCGGCGACCCGGACGTGATCGGCTTCCAGCTTGTCGACGACCGGGCCAAGCGCGGGATTGATCCGGCGCAGGACCGGAAAGAGCATCACCGACTCCGCGTGGTGATGGGAATGCACGAAGCGGCAGTACTGCAAGCAGTTGATCTTGAGCTGCCACAGCGGGCCGCCCGTAGCCAGCGACCGGATGCCAGCCGCCACCCGGCCGGCGGGCAGGCCGCCGCGCACGTCGGCCGCCAGCTGGCGGACAGTGCCCAGGTCACGGCGGATCAGGTCGTGGACCCACTTGAGCTCCGCGACCATGGCCGCACCGCGAGAGCCTGGTGGCGGGGAATCGGTGCCGACCGTCATCGGGCGCCTCCGGCGGCCCCGGCCTGGCAGAATCCCGAGAATAGATACTTGCGCATGCATCTAAGATAGCAGTCACACGGGTAACGCCAGCCCCCGCGCCGGCTAGCTCAGCGCGCGATCGCCCAGTACGGTTCAGATATCCCCCCGCGGAGGCACATGTGCAGTATCTGGTGATCGGCCTGATCGTCGTGGTGGGAGGCGCCATCGTCCTCGGCGCCCTGCTCGTGCGGCACGAGAATAGCCCCGGTACTCGTCCGTCGCTGACGGCCGCGCGGCGAGTCATTCGCCAGTCGCGGACCGTTACCGGGGATCTGTGCGTCTGCGGCGGCACCCTGCAGCCCACCGGGGAGATCTCCGAGAGGTTCGGGGGGCTGCTGGGCTGCAGCAGCTGCCGCCGCCGGTGGACCGAGGACGGCCGCAAGGTAGTCCGCCGCCAGGTTCGCCGCGCTCAGCCGCGCCGGGCCCGCCGGGACATGCCGCCGTCCTGACGGCCAGGGAGGCCTCAGCGGTTGCCGGCCGGCCTCGCTGAGCCAGGCCGGCCGGTTCAGAGCTGGCGTGGCCGGTAGATGTCGGAGCGGTGCTCAATGGCGATGACATCGACGTGGCGCTCTTGGTCGCTGATGCGATAGATGACCCGGTAATCGCCCCGGCGAGCGGAGTGCAGATGTCTATTAAAAGTCACCGAAGAGGACGCGCAGAGGACCTTTCAGCGGCGATCCAACCAGGTGAGAAATGCTATCCGATAATTGGCGGGTCGCCCCCCGAGCTGTCGCGATTGCCGAAACCGCCAGTTTAGAAGGCTGGCTCGGTTCAACCTGGGGACGCACAGTAAGCAGCCTGCGCTCTGTGACGACGCACGCCGCGAGTTCCTAGCTGCGCGGAGATCGACCATCTCGTCCGCCAGCCGACCGCAGAGACTGGCAGGCGATCGCGGTGGCGGCCACCACGTTGAGAGAATCGACTCCGGCGGCCATCGCGCCGGGAGCCATCGGGATGCAGACCGCCTGGTCGGCCTCGCCTAGCCACCGCGACGACAGCCCGTCTCCCTCCGTGCCCAGCAGCAGCGCCGCCCGCGCCCCCATCGTCACCTGGCCGATCGGCACGGCCGACTGATCCGGCGTCAGGGCCAGCAACTGAAACCCGGCCGCCCGCAGCTCGGCCAGGCCGCCGTGCCAGTCGGTCATCCGGGCGTACGGAATCGCGAAAACCGCCCCCATCGACACCTTCACCGCCCGCCGGTACAGCGGATCCGCGCACCGGGGCGACAAGATGATCGCGTCCACGCCCAGGGCCGCCGCGCACCTAAAGATGGCCCCGACGTTGCCGTGATCCACCAAGTCTTCGAGCACGATGATCCGCCGGACCGGCTCGGTGTGTTGTTCAGCGCGCCCGACGTTCCCGTGGTCGACAAGATCCTCCAGCACGATGATCCGGCGGGCTGGCTGAGTGACTACGGCGCCGACGGCCGGCAGGGGCTTGCGGCGCATCGACGCCAGTGCGCCCCGGTGCACGTGGTAGCCGGTCAGCCGCTCGGCCACGGCCGGGGGCACCACGTAGACCGGCGCCGGGCAGTCCGCCGCGAGGCCGGCCGCGGCGGCCAGCTTGTCGTCAGACATCAGCATCGAGCGGACCGGGTACCCGGCCTGGATCGCGCGCCGGATGACCTTCTCGCCCTCCGCTACGAACAGCCCGTGCTCAGCCTCCAGGCTGCGCCGTAGGTGCACGTCGGTCAGGCTCGCGTAGTCGGCCAGCCGGGGATCGCCGGCGTCGCCGATCGGTACCGGGCTCGCCATCCGCCCAGTCTGGCCGGCCTAGCCTGGCCGGCCCGGGCAGGGCGCCAAACCGGGCAAGTCGCCGGTTCTGGTGCTACCCGGCCGATATAGTCAGCCCCCGGGGCCGGTTTCCCGCATTGAGCAAGGTCAAAGGACGCGGTGATGGCACGCACAGGGACGGCGGCGCGCGAGCCGGCGGGACGAGGGCCGGCCTCGGCCAGGCGAGCGAGGTCGCGCCGCGTCAGTACCGCGGCCCTGGTCGCCCTAGCAGTGGCGATCTCCGCCATCCTCATGGTCACCCTGAGCGCGCAGGCCATCGTGGCCCGGGCGTCCTGCACCAATCACCCCATCCTGCTCAACGTGGCCGTGACCAGCGACCTGGCCCCGGCCGTGGAGCGCGTGGGGCAGGCGTTCAACCGCAGCCAGCACACGGCGGGCGGGCGCTGCGCGCAGGTCCAGGTCACCGAGGGCCCGTCCGCCACAGTGGCCGCGCGGATCGACGGGCAGGCCAGCAGCCGGGGCATCCCGGCGGTCGACGCATGGATCCCCGACTCGAGCCTGTGGGTCGACGTGGCCCGCAGCTTCCCCCAGGGTGCCAGGGTGGTCCAGCCGACCGGCATCGACGTGGCCCAGTCCCCCCTGATGGTCGTCATGCCGCGCCTGGTGGCCAGCCAGACCCGCGCCTTCAGCTCCCCGGCGGGCTGGAATGTCCTGCTCCCCCCGGCCGACGGAGGGCCGCCCGCGTCCCTGGGCCTGCGGGTTGACCTGCCTGACCCCACCGACAGCGCGGCCGGCCTGGCCACCCTGGTCGAGCTGAGCAGGCTGCTCGGCCCCGGCGCGGCCGCCCGGGCCACCTTCACCAAGTTCGTGCTCAGCTCCCAGGCGACCTCGCAGTTCGACGACCCGGCGGCGCTGGCCTCGTTCGTGTCCACCGCGGGACCGCCCTTCAACAGCCGGCCGGTGACCGTCACGTCCGAGCAGGCGGTCATCGCCTATGACCGGTCCAATCCCAGCCAGCCGCTGGCGGCCCAGTACCCGGCCGCCTTCCAGTCCAGCCTGAGCAGCCCGGTCCTCGACTACCCCTACGTCGTCAGCACGTCAGACCCGACCGAGGCGCAGGCGGCCCGGGAATTCAGGCACGCGCTCCAGCAGCGGTACGCCGCCTCGGTGGTCCGCTACTACGGCTTCCGGTCGGCCGATGGCATCGTTGCCGCCACGCCTGCGTCCTTCGGGCTGCAGTCGCAGGTGCTCCAGCGGGCGGCCTCGGCCAGCGCCAGCGAGGCCCAGACCACCCTGGAGGTATGGGGCAAGCTCGGGCTGGGCTCCCGGGACCTGGTCCTCATCGATGCCTCCGCGGCTATGTCCAGGCCGGACGGGAACGGCACCCAGACCCTGGAGCAGGAGCTCACCAAGACCTCCGCCCTGGGCCTGGCGCTGTTCCCCGATAGCACGCAGATGGGCGAGTGGCAGATCGCCAACAACATCAGCAAAGGCCAGCCCTATGAGCAGCTCGTCGATGTCGGCCCGCTGCCGCAGAAGGTCGGCCTCATCAGCCGGCGCCAGCAACTCCAGCAGATCGACGAGACCCTGCATCCCGTGAACAGGACGCTGGCGCTGAACAACGCCATCCTGGCCGCCTACGAGCAGATGCTGGCCAGCTACAAGCCCAACTACTCCAACTCGGTCATCGTGCTCACCGCCGGCGTGGACAACGCGCCGGGAGACATGCAGGTCAGCGCGCTGATATCGCAGCTGCACCGGCTGTTCAACCCCAACCGCAAGGTCGCGATCGTGATCCTCATGCTCGGCACCGTCGGCAACTTCTCTGCCATGCAGCAGGTCGCCGCGGCTACCGGGGGCGCCGCCTTCGACATCACCAACCCCACGCAGGTCGCCAAGGCCTTCATCGAGGGCTTCTCCCGGCGGCTGTGCGACCCGCACTGCGCGGCGCCGTAACCGCGGAAAAAAGCTCGCGGAATCTGGGGAATCTGTGAACCACGGCTGCCGGCAGCGCGTCTTGCTTATGAGGCCCGGCGAGAGCGGGGCGCCGGGCCTCACTGAGGCTTCGCTGGCCGCCCTGGTCATCAGGACGGCCAGCGAAGTCAGTTTCGGGCCTGATCCAGCGGGCTGCTGTCCAGCATCTGATGCGCCCGCTCGATCAGCATCGGCACCGCCGGACCCTCCCGCTCGAAGCCCTCACCGACCGTCTGGTGCTGCAGGAACCGCGCGTGAATGCCCTCCAGCACGACGGCTAGCTTGAAGCATCCGAACGCCATGTAATACCCGATGCCGGACACATCCCGGCCGGTCAGCTCGGCATACCGGGCGGCGAACTGGCCGGGACTGTCAAAGCCCGGCAGCGCGGTCACCGCCGCCCCCACGTTCATCCGCAGCCACTCGCTGTCGCCCGGGTCAGCCCAGTAGCTCAGCGTGAGGCCGAGGTCGGCGAGCGGGTCCCCCAGGGTGGACATCTCCCAGTCGACGACCGCGGCGATCGCCGGCCGCGCGCCCAAAGTGACCAGCGTGTTGTCCAGCCGGAAATCGCCGTGCACCAGGGTGCCCTCGGCCGAGGCGGGCAGCCCGGCGGCCAGCCGCTCGACCAGCCGGTCGTAACCGGGCACCGGCCGGCTGTTAGACAGCTCCCACTGTCGCTGCCAGCGCGCCAGCTGCCGGGCCAGGTAGCCGTCGGCCTTGCCGAACCCGGCCAGGCCGACAGCGTCAAGGTCCACGGCATGAATGCTGGCCAGCATGGCCGCTAGCGCCGCCGACAGCTGGCCGGCCTGCTCCGCGCTGAGCTGCGCGCCGTCCTGCTCGGAGCGCAGGACCTGGCCGTCCACGTACTGCATCAGGTAAAACGGCGCCCCGATCACGTCGGCGTCGGCGCAGATCGCGACAGGCGCCGGCACGGGAACCGCCGTGCCGGCCAGCGCCGACAGAACGCGGTACTCGCGGCTCATGTCGTGCGCGGTCGGCAGGACATGGCCCAGCGGCGGCCGGCGCAGCACGATCGGCCCCCCGGCCATATCCAGCCGGTAGGTCAGGTTAGACCGGCCGCCAGCGATCAGCGTGGCCCGCCGCAGCTCGCCCAGGTCAGCGGCGGCATGAGCGGATATCCACCGCGCGAGACGCCCCGGGTCCTCGATCCCCGGGACACCGGCGACGCGGCTGGCATCCAGGCCATCGCTCTCATCACTCACTGCGCACCTCATCACCTGGCCATCACCGCGCCGCGCGCGCCCGCGCAGCAGCTCATCGTCGTGTCCCCATGATCCCTGCCGGTCCCTGGCCGCCGCAGCAGGGCTGGACTAATCACCAACCCAGGCGTAGGGAGGTAGGAGGGGCAACGACGCCGTTGATACAGCGGTTTCGGAGGGAGCACGGTGAGTGAGGCATGGATGCCCGGAGTGAGGTACGTCCGGGCAGCGGCAGACGGCGGCTCCCTGAAAGGCGGCGCGCCGCGCGTGGTGTGGCACGCCCTGGACGCCAATCCGCACACAGTCTCCGCCCGGTCCGCGGCGCAGCGCCTGGACAAGCACGGGCAGGCGAGCCACCTGGTCTGGAATCCGCTGAACGGGGAGATCATCCAGCTCATCCCGATCGTCCGGGCCGCCCGTTCGCTGGTCGGCTCGAGCGGCGGCTCCGCGGCCTGGTCGCAGCAGGCGGCAGCCGGCGAGGTGACCGCTGAGGGCCGCCTCTGCGTGCAGATCTGCGTGGTCGCCTTCGCCGACGACCCCTTCACCGCCCGGCCGATGGCTGGCCTGCGGGAGATCATGACCTGGCTGGACTCCTGGGACGTCCCGCGCCGCTGGCCAGCCGGCGCGCCCGCTTCGTTCCCGGACTGCCTGGCGCTCCCCCGCAGCCGCCGCCTCTGGGCCCGCGGCGGTCATTTCGGCGCCTGCCAGGTTCCTGGCCTGACGGCCGCCGGACCGGGCGCTATCGACGTGGAACGGGTGACCGGGTGGTCCGCGGCGCACGCGCGGGGCGAGGCGCTGCCGGTCGGCGCCAGCGTGCGCCGGCAGCGCCCGGGCAGTCCGCGGCCGGGAATCGGCTACGACCCGGCCGACCTGGGCGCGTTCCTGGGCAATCGCGTGGCCGGCGCGGCGTCCCTGAGCCGCGTGCGCTGACCCGCCGCACCTGGCCGCTGCGCAGGCTGGCCCGGCCGGGCCGCGCGGAAACTCGCTGCCCAGCGGTCCTGCCCTCCCGGTACGGTGAGGGATCATGAGCGCCGATCTGACCCTGTCTGCCACGCCGCGAACGACCCTGCACCGGCTGCGCGAGCGCGGCCGGGCCGACCGGGCGGAGCTCTACGCAGTCCTCGATGCCGGGCTGGTCTGCCATCTCGGCGTGCTCGTTGACGGCGTCCCCCTGGTGCTGCCCACTGGCTACGGCCGCATCGACGACACCCTGTACCTGCACGGTTCGTCGGCGAACCGCTCGATGCTGGCGGCGGCGGACCAGGAGGTCTGCGTCACGGTGACGCTGATAGACGGCCTGGTGTGCGCCCGCGCGGTCTTCCATCACTCGATGAACTACCGCAGCGCCGTCGTGATCGGCAGGGCCCGAGCGGTCACCGAGGACGGCGAGCGGCTCGCTGCCCTGCGCGCGGTTACCGAGCAGCTCGCACCGGGTCGCTGGGAGCACGCCAGGCCCCCGACCAGCAAGGAGCTGGCCGCGACGGCGGTCATGGCCCTGCCGCTGGAAGAGGCCTCGGTCAAGGTCCGTACCGGGCCACCCAAGGACGACCCGGAGGATTACGAATCCGGCATCTGGGCGGGCGTCATCCCGGCCGCGCTGACGTTCGGCCAGGCCGAGCCCGACCCGGCTCTGGGCCGGGGCACCGAGGTCCCCGAGCACATCGGCGCGATGGCCGGGCGAGCCCGGGGCGCCGCCCGGCCCAGCTAGCCGCAGGTGCGCGACCGCTGCCGGCCTGGCCTAGGGTGGGGGGATGACCGACCGGCTCGTCTGGATCGACTGTGAGATGACCGGGCTTGACCTCACCAGAGACGCTCTGGTGGAGATCGCGTGCATCGTGACCGACGGCGAGCTCAACGCCCTCGATGACGGCATCGACGTGATCATCAAGCCCCCAGCCGAAGCGCTGGATACCATGCCGGAGGTGGTGCGGGAGATGCACACCGCCTCCGGGTTGCTGGATGAGCTCCCCAACGGGGTGACCCTGGCGGCCGCGCAGGAGCAGGTGCTGGGCTATGTCCGCCAGCACGTCCCGGAGTCCAGGAAAGTTCCGCTGTGCGGCAACTCCATCGCCACTGACCGGGCCTTCCTGGCCAGGGACATGTCCGAGCTGGACGGGTTCCTGCACTACCGGATGGTCGATGTCTCGAGCATCAAGGAGCTGGCCAGGCGCTGGTACCCGCGCACGTACTTCGCCAGCCCGCCCAAGCACGGGGGTCATCGCGCGCTCGCCGACATCCTCGAGAGCATCCGGGAGCTGCGCTACTACCGCGCGGCGGTCTTCGTGCCGGAGCCCGGGCCGGACACCACGACCGCCAGGAAGATCGCGGCCCGCTACGCCAGCCCTGAGCCCGCTCCCGCCGGGCCAGGCGATTCCGGTCCTGCGCAGTGATCGGCTCCCGGTATGATTCTGTGAGCCGCGGCGCTGCTAGCTAGCCAGCGGACATGGTGGGTGTAGCTCAGTTGGTTAGAGCGCCAGGTTGTGGTCCTGGATGTCGCGGGTTCGAATCCCGTCACTCACCCCAGAGTTTT
>Ga0208589_1000062_pt1 | contig 48687 bp, 42 predicted proteins | sample NGESurshal092012_2_FD_184486 | JGI IMG/M metagenome (GOLD analysis project Ga0208589, IMG submission 184486) | Arctic peat soil microbial communities from Barrow, Alaska - NGEE Surface sample F53-2 shallow-092012 (SPAdes) | ecosystem: Environmental > Terrestrial > Soil > Wetlands > Peat ...
AAATCCAGCCACTCGATCCGATGCCCTCGATCCATCAGCCGATCAATCAGCGCCGTCGCCTTCTGCACGGCCAATACATACGGCTCGATCTGATACACCGGCGAGCCGATGTGAATATGAATCCCGCCCAGCCGCAGGTTCTTCAAATTCTGATATTTGGCGAACACCCGCTCGGCTCGGTCGATATCCACGCCGAACTTCGTTTCTTTTTTGCCGGTCGTGGTATGCCGATGGGTCTTGGGGTCCACATCCGGATTCACGCGCAGCGCCCCGATCGCAATTTTGCCCAGCGACGCCGCGATGCGGTCGATGTTCTCGATCTCCTCTTCCGACTCAATATTAAACGCCGCGATCCCCGCGTTGATGGCGTCGACTATCTCCGTGTCGGTCTTCCCCACGCCCGCGTAAATGATCTCGCTCGGCTTGGCCCCTGCCTGCAGCGCGCGATACAGCTCACCGCCGCTGGTGACATCAAACCCGCTTCCCGCGCTGGCCAGCATTTTTAGGATGTTGATATTGCCGCAACTCTTGATGCTGTAGCAGACGGTCGCGTTCACCGGCGCGAACGCCTGCACGATCTGCCGGTAGTGGTACAGGAAAGTACCCTGGGAATAGACAAAGGTGGGCGTGCCGACCTTCTCGGCAATCGCCGACACCGGTACGCCCTCGCAATACAACTCGCCGTTCTTGTAATTGAAGAAATCCATTGCCGCCCATTATCGCGGCAACCCCTCCGCTGGCAAACCCCGGCGCCCGACCCCGCCGCCCAATCATTCCGCCCTATTGCCACCCCCCATCCCCCGCCGTTATCGTGCGATGGTTATTCCGGAAGGACCGATAGACCTTTCATGGCCACACGTCTGATCGAAATCCTCGAATCTCTGCCGAACGGCAATGTCGTCCTTCTCGGCGACCTGATGGTTGACCGCTACCTCTACGGCAACGCCGAACGTCTCAGCCCTGAAGCGCCGGTGCCTGTGCTACATTATCAAAGCGAGGAAGTGCGACTCGGCGGAGCCGGCGGCGTCGCCGCGGACCTCGCCGTTCTCGGCAGCAAAGTCTCCGTCGTCGGAGTCACGGGCGCGGACGAACATGCCCAGCGACTGCGGCAATTGCTCTCGCAGCAACGGATCGAAGCGAGCGGCGTCGTCACCGATCCCTCGCGGCCCACTACCTGCAAACTCCGCCTCGTCGGCTCCGCTCAGCACCGCCATCCCCAGCAGCTTCTGCGGCTGGATTTTGAGCAGACGGCCGCCGTCGCTGAAACCATCGCCGCCGAAATCGTCAGCAAAACCATCATCGCCATGCAAGACGCCGATGTGCTGGCCATCGAGGATTACAATAAGGGGGCGCTCCCGCCGTCGGTCCTGCAACAGGTCATCGCCGCCGCCAGACAGCGCGGTCTGCCTGTCATCATCGACCCCGCCAATCTGTCCGACTACTCCCGTTACACCGGCGCCACCGCCATCAAACTCAACCGCGTCGAAGCGGCGAAAATCTCCGGCCTCCGCGTTGAAACAGTCGAGGAGGCTCAGGCCGCGTCGAAGAAACTGCTGGACATACTCCATCTCGACGCGGTGATTCTCACCCTCGACAAGCAGGGGGCCTACCTCGCCACCCGCGACGGGGAGCAGCGCCTCCTCGCCACTCGCCCGCGCCATGTGTTCGACGTCACCGGCGCCGGCGACATGGTCCTGGCGATGACCGCCGCCGCCCGCGCCGTCGGCGCTTCATGGCACGAAGCCGTCGAGCTGGCCAATATCGCCGGCGGCCTGGAAGTCGAACGCTTCGGGGCCGTGCCGATCCAGCCCGCGGAAATCCTCCAGGAATTGCTCGCGGAACACCGCCGCTCCCAGGGCAAACTCCGCACCCTCGACGAACTGACGCGCGAACTCGCCGGCCAGCGCGGCCTCGGCCGTAAAATCGTCTTCACCAACGGCTGCTTCGATCTCATTCACCTCGGCCACGTCAAATATTTTCAGTTCGCCCGCGCTCAGGGCGATCTTCTCGTCGTCGGCGTCAACACCGACACCGGCATCCAGAAACTTAAAGGCCCCACGCGCCCGATTATCGGCCAGGCCGACCGCCTCGGCGTCCTCGAAGAATTATCCAGCATCGACTACATTGTGACTTTCGACGAGCCCACCCCCATCGATCTGATCCGCGCCGTAAAGCCCGACGTACTGGTCAAGGGCGCCGATTACGCCAAGGAAAAAGTGGTCGGCTGGGATTTCGTGGAAAGCTACGGCGGCCGCGTCGCGCTCGCGCCGCTGGTGGATGGCCGCAGCACATCCAATCTCATCCGGCGCATTTTGGAAGCCTATCAATCGCCGGACAGGGAATGACAAAAGGCCGCGGAGAGGAATTTTTGCCACGGATGGAAATCAGATGTAAAGAAAGATAAAGGAAATGCGTTTTTGCCACGGATGAACACAGATTCACACAGATAAATGCAGTTCTTTCAAATCCCAATTTGAAATCTGAATTTGAATTCATCTGCCTTGCCATCTGATTTTTATCTGTGGCGAAAATTGAATTGAGGCGGAACGAATATGAGTGAGTCATTGCAATCGGAATCATCGCTGCCGATCCTCGCATTGGTGAGCGATCTGATGTTCAGTTCCCGAATCTCCGCCGAAGCGCGGGCGGCCGGTTCACCGCTGAAGATCGTGCGGCAGCCGGCACAGCTTGGCGATCTCGACGGCCGATTGCTCATCGTCGATTTGAATCAGCCCGGCGCGATCGCCGCCGCCGCCGCATGGGCAAAGATGCGCGGCCGGCCGGTGGTGGGGTTTGTCTCGCACGTGGATGCCGCCGCCATTGCCGAAGCCCGGGCGGCGGGCCTCGCCACGATCATGGCGCGGAGCAAGTTTGTGGAGGTGCTGCCGGAGCTGGTGAGAAGTTGAAAAAGTGTGAAGGTAAGGCAGGACAATTGTACATCAGGCACGGTTGGAGTGCGGGCGTTTTCGTCATGCCACAAAACAGGGCTACACACTTTCCGTCAGAAATCTCATCCGCACATACACTGCAACTCAGAAGGCCAGAATGGTCACGTCAAAATGAAAGCCCATGTCCTGCAAGTCGTCAGTGGCGTGTGAAAAATGCTTCGATGGCGCTCCCCAATAGATTCTCGCGTTGATCCGGTCGTTCGGCGTGTACGCCAGACCCAATCCCGCGCTGCTGATTAATTGCGGCTGAATTGTATTCCGCACATTCCACGCATACCCGCTGTCCACAAACGGAATCAGCGACAGCGTCGGATGTCCGTCGGCCTCAAACAGCGGCATCCGCAGTTCCGCCCCCGCGTTCACCGCGTTGTCCGTGACCAGTTGGTTCTCCCGATACCCCCGCACCGTGTCCACGCCCCCAAGGCTGAACTGCTCCACGTTTAGCAGCGGATCCGGCGTTAATTGCGTGTTCAGCCGCAACACCCCCTCCGTGTCCGCCAGCGGCTGATCCGTCCGACCCAGCGGCAGGCGATGAATATATTGCAACTGCCCCAGATACGAGAAAAACTGGCTGTCCGGCTGGCCGTTGCCGTTGTGCGTTGCATTGGGCCCTTCGATGCCGGCGCTGAATGTACTGCGTAACGCCAGCGCGTCAGTCTGGCTCTTCAGCGTGTATTCCGGCCCGAATCGCAGCGCCATCGCATCGCTCAGGCCGTCCCTCGCTCCAGGGGAAAAACTGAACGGCTCGTCCAGCAGAAATGTCCGGTTGTATCGGCTGCTCACCGTCACAAATCCCGCCAGCTCGCGAGCCGGATCACGGATGATCGGCTGCCGCAGCGTGGCTGCCAGATCGTCGGTCTTGCTCGTGATATTCACATCCGTGAACGGCGTCTCAACCACCAGGTCGCTGCTGCGCGTGTAATCCAGCAATAGCGTCAGATCATTCGCCGTCAGCGGCAGCGAGTAGTCCACGCTGAAATCATCGTCCTGCGCATACCGCATCGAATCGGCCGCGCCCTCCAAAACCGCCCAGCGCGCCGAGAGCGCATCGCCGTTGCCGGTGAGATCGCTGTCCGACGCCAGCATATCCAGACGATACGCCCCCACGCTCGGCGAGCGGTCGTTGGAAAAACTCGCGCCAAGCTGAAACGGGTTCCGCTCCGTCACCGCCAGATCGAGTTCGCTCTCGCCGGGCAGATTCCCCGGCTTCAATTCCGCGTTCACCGTTTTGACGTTGGGATCTTCGCGCAGCAATTCCAGCCGATTTTTCAGCCCGACAATATTCAGCGGCGGCCCCGCCGACGCGAAAACGCGGCCGGTCACATAGGAATCGCTCAGCAAATGAAAAGGCGCCGCCTCTGTCGCCGGCGGCGTTCCCGGCGCCTCGCCCGGCTTCACCTGCGCGTTGTAATTTGCCTCAGTCGGAGCGTGCATATTCGCCATGCCGGGCATATTCGCCGGCCCCTCATTCGGCAACGTCGTCGGCGCCGACGATCCGCCCATCTCCATCATTCGCGGCTCGCCGTGCGTGAGCTTCACCGTGGTCAGGCGGCCTTCAACAATCTGAAACAGCACTACGCCGTCGTCTCCAACCTTCTGGTCCGGCAGCACCGCGCCGGAATTGATATAACCGGCGTTCACATATTTCAGCGTCAGTGCGTTGCGAATCTGCTCGAGGTTTTCCGAAGTCAGCCATCCGTCGGGATGAGCTTGCAAAAACGGCCGGGCGACCGCCGACATTTCCGTGCCGCTGAAAACCGTATTGCCCGCAAAGCGAAAGCCGCCGACTTTAAGCCGAAGCTGCGCCGAGAGCTGATGGCCCTCCTCTTGCGATACCAGCGGCAGGGTGGTTGGAACGGCGGGCAGGGTCACCGGCTCATCGCCGCGGGCCGAAGCCAGCCATGGGACAGATGTGAAGAAGAGGCCAAGTGCGAGGTGGATTGCGCCTGCCGTCGAGCAAACGCAACGGCCAATCCCGGCATTACGCTGGTGCGGATAAAACTTCTGCCTGCTCGAATTCACAAAATGTCCATCCTGAGTGACCGGCCCATCGACGCGAACGACGCGGCGGATTCTATGAATGCGCGAATTGGAACACAAATCATTTCAATGTGAATCCGCCGGCGCAATCCAGAACACAAATCCCCCCGGCTCCGGCGGTAACCCGCCGCGGCCGGCGCTGATGAACGAACTGTCATCGCTGCCCGCCGAGTCCGCGCAGGTCGGCTGTAATCCAACCGATTTACCTGCAAGATCCGCCCGCAGCGGAACCAGCGACCCCGCGATATCCGTATCCGGCGAACTCACCAATACCGACCCCGCCACTCCAAATTGCGAGGAGACATTGATCGTCGTGTCGAAGCTCAAAAACTGCCCGGCGGTGATCGACACATTTCCGCCGTTGCCGTGGACCGCGTCGGCCGCCAGAGTGCTCCGGTCCAGCACGACCAGCGCCGGATCAATCGTGATATTTCCCCCGTCCCCAAACGCCTCGGCGATCAGAGAGCTTTCGCGCACCAGCACCGTGCCGGGCGAGCGAACAACAATGCTGCCGCCATTTTCACCTGCGTTGGCCGTGATCACGGAGTCATCTATGTCGATATTGGCGCCCGCAACGCGCACCGAGCCGCCGTCCGCGGCCTCGGCGATGACTTCGATGCCGGAGGTATTCTGTAAAGTCACCTTGCCGCTTGTCCGCAGTCGAACAGAGCCGGCCGCGCCGGCGCCCAGTTGCTTCAGCTCGCTGCGCGCCGCAATGAGGCCCGTTTGCAGGTTGGCGTCGTCGGCCACGATCCTGACCGAACCTCCCGCTCCGGCGCCGAACGAGCTGGCCTCCACCGAACCCTTCATTACCGAGAATGGCCCGGAGATCAGCAGCGCCACATCGCCGCTGTTTCCAGTGCCGCCGGTGCTTGTGGAAATCGAAGCGCCGTTAGCGACGGTTAATGACTGCGCCCGGATGGTTACTTTGCCTCCATTGCCGCCGCCCGCGAAAGCGCTCAGGTTGCTGTCGGCGCTGATGAACGTATTCACGTTTGTGCTCCCCATCCCGTCGACGAGCAGAGGCCCCGCGATATTCAAGTTCACATCCCCGCCCACCCCCGTCCCGAAAGTATCGGCATCCACGCCGGCCCCGTCTGTGACCGTCATGGCTCGCGCCGACACGTTCACACTTCCGCCCGCCCCTCCGCCCGATGAGCCGCCAAATTCGCTGTCGGCGAATATCCCCGTGGTGTTGTCCCCATGCCCGTTGTCCACGATCGAGCCTGCGATCTGAATCGTGATGTCTCCGCCCGGTCCGCTGCCGAACGAAGCCGCCCCAATATTCGCCTCGTCGATTTGCAGTGATCCAGCCGAGAGAAAAATATCGCCTCCCTCGCCGCCGCCCGCGCGCCGGAGATCGGTTTCGGCGTCCAATCCGGTGATGCTGCCCGGGGTTGCGGTTCCGTCCAGTACGATCGCGCCGCTTACCATTACGCTCATATCGCCGCCGCTTCCCGTGCCCGAGGTGCTGGCATCGATTGTCGCGCCGTTGGTGATGTTCAACGATCCCGCCCTGACAATCACCCGCCCGGAATTCCCTCCGCCCGCCCCGGCGAAACTGTCACTTACAATCCCTGTGCTGCCCGATGAATCGCCGTTTCCGTCGAGCAGAATGTTCCCCGCCACGTTCACATTCAAGTCGCCCGCCGCGCCGCTGCCGGACGTGTCGGCGGAAATGCTCGCCCCGCTACGCACAATCAGCGAACCCGCGCTAACGCTCACGCTGCCGCCGCCGCCCGCCGCCGCGTCGTCGCTGTCGTCCGATGGCGCACGGATTCCCGTGACCGTAATGCCATGACCCTGAAGGAGGGCATTTCCCGCGACCTCCACCACAACATTTCCGCCCGCGCCCAGGCCCTCGGTTCCCGCGGAAATCAAAGCTCCATTAACCACCGCTAAACTACCCGCCGTCAGGGTTACATTCCCGCTCTTGCCGCCGTTGATCGCCTGGCTACTCGCACTGATTCCGGTAACGCCATCGAAACTACCTAGTCCGTTCAGCACGACGGGGCCGGATACATCGACGCGAACATCACCACCCGCGCCTCCGCCGAAGGTGCTCGCCGAAATGCTCGCTTCATTTTTCACCAATAGCGATTCAGCCGAATCCATCACTTCCCCACCCGCTCCGCCGCCGATGTCCAAATCGGAGCTTTGCGAGCCGATCCCCGTGTTCGGCGCCCCTGCGCCGTCCATCAGTTCCGGGCCTCGAACCGTTACGCCGAGCGATCCGCCGTCGCCGGTTCCAAACGTATCGGCGATGATCAATGCCTCTTTCAATGTCAGAGATGCCGACGAAAAAGCCAGATTGCCACCGCGACCGCCGCCCGGCTGCGTGGATTCGGTTGATGCACTCAATCCGGTAAACGAATTCGGCGCGTCCGTGCCATCCAGCGTGGCCGCGCCGCGGATGGCAATGGAAACGTCCCCGCCATCACCGCTCGCCACGGCCTCGGAATCAATCACGCCGCCATTGTGAACCGACAATGTTTGCGCCTGGATATTCAAATCCCCGCCGCGCCCCGATCCACTCGTCCCCGCGCCGAGCGTGCCGTTTGACACCGACAACTCGCCGCTCACTTGCACATCAATCCCCGCGCCGGTCCCTGCGCCCTGAGTAATCGCCGTAATATTTGCGCTGTCCAACTGGAGTTGCCCGGCTCGGATCACAATTCGTCCGCCGCCCGGCCCGTCCGCGATCAGCCCTCCGCCGCCGGTAATTGTGACCGGCCCCAGTGTTTCGATGGCACTTGCGTCGATCGGGTTTGCGGCGCTGCCCGTCAGAACCGCATTTCCCGCCGAGCCGGCAGAGACCACATTAATTTCCCCTCCCCCCGCCTCGATGCGCCCGCCACTGATCGCCAAATTCCCGGAGGCGATCGTAAATGCCTGCCCCGCGGGAACGGCCAGCGTCGCCCCATTCACACTCACTCCCGCCGGCGACGCAGATAAAAATCCAAACGCCGTTGGCGCGGCCGTCGATAATGTTGCGTCAGCGGTTCCGGGAGATCCAAACGTAGTCTGATCAGCGAATTTGATCTGATCCGCCGTTGTCACCGCGAACGACCCCATGACATTCAGCGCCGCATCCGGCCCAAACATAATTCCCGCCGGATTGATTAGATAAAAATTCGCCCCCGCGATCGTGCTCTGAATCGTTCCATCAATGCTGCTTGCCCCGCCCGTCACGCGCGTCAGGATATTGGCAACCGACCCCGGCCCGGAAAATTGCGCCGTCTCACCCTTGTCGAGATTGAACTTCCCCAGACTGAAAAAAAGATTGCCGCCGACCTGTTTGCCACTGGCGGGCGTAAGCGAATACAGCCCGTTATTGCTCGCCACCGGCCCCGCCGCATGTCCCAGCGAGCCATCCAGCGTAATCGACCCGCCCTGTGCCGCCGCACAGATGCCCGTCGCGCCGGCCACAAACCACGCACAAATTTTCTTCGCCGGCATGATCATGTTGATTTTCGCCCTTTCTGAAGGATTCGGGCGTGGCGATATTTTGTGGCGCAAAGGCAGAATCCCCACGCCAACCCTTCCCCAGTGTACTGGGGGAGGGGGATAGGAGGGTGACTTGCCACAAAAAAAATGTCCACGTCGAAGGATTCTATGTCACTTGGCCTCGTATTCAATTTGTGGCAGAATCCACCGGTACATTGGGCGTGGCCATTTTCCACGGCAAGCCGCCCCTCTTTTCCCCCTTCCCTAGTACACTTGGGGAGGGTTGGGGTGGGGGTTCTTGCTTTGTGCCCCAGATGATGGCCGCACCCGACCCTCCGAGTTCCTACACCATAGAGGTCCAGGTGAATCGCACCACGTTGATTCCAATGAACTGCATCCGGCGATTCGCCATCCTGGCGGCGATTGCCCTGCTCAGCCAGGCCGCGCAAGGCGCCTCCCCAGTTCAATCCGCCGAAGCCTTGATATCGCAAGGCGACGCCTCCGTCCGCACCGGCGATTTCGCCGCGGCGGCCGATGATTATAAAAAGGCCGCCGCCGCTTATATAAACCTCAATCTCCCCGCACGGCGATGCGCCGCCCTCAGCGCCCAGGCCTCCGCCCTATGCGGCCTCGGCCAATACACCGAAGCCATCCAAACGCTTCGCACCGCCGCCAATGACGCCGCGACCGCCAATGATTCGCGGCTGCAAACATTTACTCAAATCCATCTTGCCGAGGCCATGATCCTCAGCCGCAACGACGAAATGGGCTACAGCCGCCTCCCCGAAGCGGAGTCCATTTTGCACGCAGCCTCCGCCTCCGATCCGTCATTGCAATCCTCGATCTTCGCCGCACTGGGAGACCTGCAACTTGCCAGGGGCCAACCCGATCAGGCCGCGGAAAATTTTCAGCAGGCCCTAACCGCGTCTATCTCCACGCATGACACCGCCTCCTCCGCGTCCGCCGCCGCCAACGCAGCCCTGGCCGAACTGTCTGAATTGCATGCCTTGCGTGATCCCAACCACGTCGCGCCAACTCGCGCCATTCGTCAGCGCCGAGCAGCCGATGCGATCAGCGCCGGCGATGCAATCGTCGCGTTCAACGATCAGGCCCGCGCCTTCGCCGCGCAATTGCCCGCCAGTCATCAGACCGCCTATCTATGGCTCACCATCGGCCAGACCGAAGACGGCCTCGCCGACGCCGATAAATCCGTCTCATCCTCGCGCCAACCTGATCCGCATCTGGTCGCCTACGCCGCCTATCAATCCGTGCTCAATCTCGCGGATGCCATCGGCGACATCCGCGCCAAAGCCTACGCGATTGGCTACACCGCTCATCTGTACGAACTCGCCGGCCGAACCGACGAGGCCATGGTTCTCACGCGCCAAGCCGCCTTCTTAGCCCAGCAAATTCAAGACTCAGATTGCCTCTATCGCTGGCAGTGGCAGACCGGTCGCCTCCTCCGCGCCGCCGCCGACCAGTTCCGCGCCAAGGGCGACATTCCCTCTGCCCGCCAGTCGGAATCCGCCGCCATCGATTCCTATCGCGCCGCCGCCAGTACATTGCAAACCATCCGCACCGACATCAGCGCCGGCGGCGGCAATCAACCCGCCGGTGGTTCATTTCACGGCGTTGCTGAAGGCGTCTTCTATGAACTTGCCGATTTACTCCTGCGTCAGGCCGACAACGATGCCGGCGCCACCGAACTTGCCGCCCAACATGTATTGCTCGAAGCCCGCGACACTGTCGAGCAACTCAAGACCGCCCAGGTTCAAAACTATTTCCACGAACGCTGCGATGCCCTCATCCAAAGCAAAGGCGTCGATGTCGCCACGATCGATGCCAAAACCGCCGTCATCTACTTGATCCCACTTCCCGACCGCACCGAAATCCTCGTCGCCGAACCCACTGCCATCTCACCGCAAGCGCCCAACGGCTATGTCGTCCGCCGCTTTCGCGCCAATGTCTCCGAAGCCGAACTCACTTCAGCCATCCGCAACTTCCGCCTGCAATTGATGGATGTCACGACCAATGATTACGGCCCCACTGCCGCCAAACTGTACGACTGGCTTATCCGCCCGATGGACGCTTATCTCCAATCGCGCGGCGTTGATACGCTCGTCTTCATTCCCGACGGCCCTCTCCGCACCATCCCCATGGCGGCTCTCTACGACGGCAACAAATTCCTCATCGAAAAGTACGCTGTCACCGTCTCCCCCGGCCTGCGCCTCACCGAACCGCGCCCCCTCACCGCTTCCAAACAGCGCCTCCTCACCAGCGGAATTTCCGTCAGCCGCCGCTCATTGTCGCCCCTTGCCAACGTTCCCGCCGAATTGAGCAACCTCCATGCCTTGTACGGCGGCGAATCGCTGCTCGACTCCGCCTTCAGCGTCGCGGCTTTCGACGAAGAACTCTCCCGCAACGACTACTCCATTATTCATATCGCCTCCCACGGCCAATTCGGCGACGATCCTTCCCAGACTTTCATTCAAGCCTTCGACGGACCCATGGACCTCAATCATCTCGAACACGACATCGAACCCAGCAAGTACAAAGGCAATGCCGTCGAATTGCTCACCCTCAGCGCCTGCGAAACCGCCGCCGGAAATGACCGCGCTGCATTGGGTCTGGCCGGCGTCGCCCTCAAGGCCGGCGCTCGCAGCGCGCTGGCCACGCTTTGGTCGGTGAATGATCAGGCCTCCGCCGACCTCATCGCCGACTTCTACCGCCGACTCAAATCCGATCCCCATCTCACCAAGGCCCAGGCTCTCCGCCAGACCCAGATGCAACTCATCGAAAACAATAGCGATGTTCGCTTCCAGCACCCATTTTTCTGGAGCCCCTATCTCATCATCGGAAACTGGCTCTGATTCGCCCCACGCAAACAAATCGCAGATCAAACGCAGATGAATCGCAGATAAATAAATGTCCCGACGCTCCTCACCTCTCCTGCCTGCTTCCCTCGCGGTCCTGCTGATCGCCGCCGTCGTCTTCGCGCCCATCGCCTGCGCCGCCGAATATGGATGGCTGCTGCGTCTTGAATTGCTCGCATTTGATCTCGGCACGCGCCTGCTTTCCGCGCCCGCGAACGACAAGCCCAATGTCCTGGTCGTCGGCGTCACCGAGGACGACATCCACAAACGCCGCGACTACCCCGTCAGCGATGAATCGCTCGCCGCCGTTTTGGAAAAGTTGGAAGCGCTGCATCCCTCCGCCATCGGCGTCGATATCTACCGGGATTTTCCAATCTACTCCCAGCGCGACATCAAGACTCCCGACACCTCCGGCCCTGATCATCTCAACAAAGTCCTCGCTGGCAATCCCAACATCGTCATGATCTGGAAGGCCCGCGACAACGGAAATTCCCCCACGCCGCCGCCTGAAATCCTTCTCAACAACCCCCGCGCTTTCTATCAGATCGGCTTCGACGACATGCTTCCCGACGCCGACGGTGTTTTCCGCCAGATTCTGCTGGCCATATCCTCCGACAAACAAACCGACGACCAGCTCGCCCCGCTAAAGCAACACCCCACGCTCCCGTCGCTGGAACTTTCGCTCGCCCTTCCAGCGCTTCGCGCCCGGAACCTGTCCATTAAATTTGACGGCCCGGATAAATCGCTCGATCTGAACGGCCACATCTGGCCCGCCCTGATTGACGGCAATTCGCCTTACGTCGGCGTCAACATGCCGCGATATTGCATTCTCGCCGATTTCCTGAACCTTTCGCCCATCCCGCAAATCAGCTTTTCGGATTGCCTTCTAAACCAACTTGCCGAAAGCGATATTAAGGGCCGGGTTATTCTCATCGGCGGCACCGCTCCCAGCACCGGTGATCTCAAACTGACGCCGCTCGGTTCACCTGATTATGGCGTTGTGCTTCACGCCCGCGCGGTTGACCAGCTCATTCGCGCCGCGCGCGGGCAGATCGCTGCCCCGCGGTTTTGGACCACCTCCGGGCAATTGGGTTGGCTGGCCCTCTGGATCATCGCCGGCTCATTTTCAGGCCTCTTCATCCGCGGCCCCATTCGCTTTGGCACCGGCCTCACAGGTGGCCTCGCATTGCTTGCTTTGGTTTATCTGTTTGCCCTCCATCACTGGCTGCTGATTCCCCTCATCGCCCCAGCCCTGGGCTGGGCCGTCTCTTCCGTATTAGTGACGGCTTATCTCTTCCTCCGAGAGCGCAACGACCGAAATGCACTCACCCGTCTCTTTGTTACCCACGTTGATCGCGCTGTCTTTGACGTACTCTGGGACCAGCGCGACCAGCTCCTCGAAGAAGGCCGCATCAAACCCCAGCGCGCCATCGCCTCCATCCTCTTCACCGACCTCAAGGGCTTCTCCGCCGCCAGCGAAACCATGACCGCCGACGAACTGATGCAATGGCTCAACGAATACATGGAGGAGATGTCCTCCGCCATCACCCTTCACCACGGCGTGATTCTCAAATACATCGGCGATTCCATCATGGCAGCCTTTGGCATCCCACTTTCGTCCGACGATCCCGCCAAACACGCCGCCGATGCCATCCGCTGCGTCGAAGCCGCCTTGGAAATGCGCCGCTCGCTGGCGCGGCTCAACGCCCGCTGGCAATCCGAGGGCCGCGCCCTTGCTCAAATGCGCGTCGGAATCTTCACCGGCCCCCTCGTGGTCGGCAGTCTCGGCAGCGAACAGCGCCTGGAATACACCTGCGTTGGCGAATCGGTTAATACCGCCTCGCGTCTGGAAAGCTATGATAAGTCGCTGATGGACCCGGACATCGCCGCCGACGGCTGCCGAATTCTCATCAGCGAAAAAACCGCCGAACTGGTGCAAAAACTCTTTTCTCTCCGCGCCATCGGGAAAATAGAATTGCACAACATCTCCAGTGGCATCAAGGCTTTCGGCGTGATCGACCGATTGGAGCAGGGGCCTAAACCATCCGTCCCGGCCCCCAATGCGTAATAATGTTCAGAATGAGGGTATGTACAATGAGGGAGCAGTCTATGATTGATTCAAAAATGAATTTACGTTTGTCAGTTGTATTCGTCGCCGCCATGACAATAGCCATCACCGCCCCGATGGCCCTTGCCGCCGATCCTCCCGCCACTCAGCCGGCTCTCGCGCCGTCTGCCGATCCCATGGGCATGGATAACATGAACGCCGGCGACCCCATCGGCCGCCAGGGCGGCGGCGTCCGCAGCAGCCGCTCCACATCCGATCCCGCCTTTTGGATTTCAATCATCGCCCCCTTGCGCGTCGGCAAAACCACACTGGCTTCCCCCAGTCTGGTCTTCTATCTTTCCAAGGCCACCGACAGGCCCGTCCTCGTCACCGTGACCGAGCAGCGTAACAACCAGGCCGCCGCCGTCATTCACTGGGTCTCCGACGGCACAACCGCCGCCGGATTACACGAAATCGATCTGGCCAAAATGAACGCCACGCTAAAGCCCAACGTGCTCTATCGCTGGACGGCCGCCGTTCGACTCGACGATCAAAACCCCGCCACCCAGCTATTCTCCTCCGGCCTGCTCCTCCGCGTTCCCGCCGCCGCCGCGCTTCCGCCCGCCGACTCCTACGACGGCAAGGCCTTCTACGATGCCGTCGCGGCAACCTACTCCGCGATGATCGCCCACGGCTCCGACCCCGCCGCCCCGCGAAAGGCCCTGGCAGATTTGCTGGCCAAAGTCGAGATCAAGGATGTATCCGTCGATGTAGCCCACGATCCTGAAACCCCGCCCGCCAACGGCGCGGGAACACCATGAACGATCTGCCGCAGCATCGTCTATACAGATTTCAATTAATTATTGCGCGATGATCACCCACCCATGTGATAAAAGAACTCTTCCTGCGCGATCTTACCGTTCTTTACGGTATACAGCGCCGTCTCGTCCATCGTCATCCGTTTCCCCGCCATCGGCCCGACTTTCGGCGTTACTTCGTACTTGAATCGCACAATGAATCGGTCGCCATGCGGCCACGGTCCTTCGGCTACCGCGCTGTGTACTTCATGGTTATTCAGCCACCACTCGGTCTTGCCCTTGACCGCGGCCAGGCCTTCCATTCGCTGCGGCATGGGCGGATGCGCCTCCGCCTCAATGCTTACAATTGTCTCGCTGTACAGCGTGCTGATCGCCTCCAGCGACTTGCCCGCACGGCACAATTCCACCAGTTTTTTCCCGACTTCAAGTGTGCTGCCCATCGAAATCTCCTTTCCGAGAATTTGTGTGTCCGGCAATCATAGCCGGCGCTTCTTTAATTGACATCACCGCTACGAAAACTTACCCATTTCCTTACATATGCAAGTCATCCTAATGTGCCCCAGCCCGTTGAGGTGCCTGCCAATCGCTACTCCGTGATATTCGTTCCGCCGCCCGACATTCCGCTCGGAGGCAATTCGATGCCGGCATAAACCTCCCTCAATGGAAGTTCGATGTCCAGTGACCGCAGTCTGGCCATGGATTGGAGGCCGGAAATGGGATTCAGCAGCCAGGTGCCCTCCGGCTGCCGGAAGTACGTTTCGACGCGGTGCGTGTCTTGTGAAACCAGCACATACTCAGCCAATGAGTCCAGCAGACGATAGCGGCTGAATTTTTCGCCGCGATCATACGCTTCGCTCGACGGCGAGAGAACCTCGACGAGAAGGCGCGGATTGGTGAACGTTTCTCCATTTGCATCATTCGCGTCCGTTTCGCGCGGGCCGCAGATGACGATCACATCAGGGTAGGTGTAAAGGATGGATTTTGGAATCCGAATGCGAAGATTGCTGTCGTAAACATGGCAGGGTTTGCCTTCCAGGCGGTTGCCGATGCTGCGAATGGTGTTGGCGACGATAAGACTATGATTGCCCGTTCCTCCCGCCATCATCAGGATTTCGCCATCGCGGTATTCGTGTTTTTCCAACGCCTCACGCTCGCGGCTGAGATACTCAAGGATGGAGTATCGATGTTTTTCAGCGGGCAGGCCCATGGAACGATTATAACGGCATGCCCGCTTACTGGAATGCCCTCCGTCTCTCTCATTAATCGCTCCGTGCCGAAACATTGCAGCCGCGATTCCGTCCCATAATCCTTCCCATGTCCAATATTAAACCCACTCAACCACCCGCCAACCCGCTTTTCCCCTCCGCGATTTGCTTCCCAACCTCCTCAATTCGATATCCCACTCGTACCCGCCATCTGTGCTTTTGCGGGGGGAATTCACTGAGGGCTCCCATCATGTCCAATCGCCGCACTCACTCGCTTTGTACGCAGGATCGTTCGTCGAATCGCCGCTCGATGTTCCTTGAAATGCTTGAAACCCGCCGGCTCTTATCGGCTTCGCTCACGGACAGCGGCCAGCTCGTCGTCATGGGCGATCAAGAAGCCCCCAACTCCATCACTGTCGGCCTCAGCACCGACGGCTCATCCGTCGACGTCACCGTCAACGACGCCACCGTGCAGGCCTTCGATTCCTCCGCGGTTAGCAGTCTCGTCATCATCGGCGGCAATGGCGACGACGTCATCAAAATCGACGAAACCAACGGCGCTCTCGCCATCCCCACCAAAATATTCGGCGGCTCCGGAAATGATTACATCACCTCCGGAGCCGGCAAAACCTTCATCGACGGCGGCGCCGGCGCCGATACCATTCTCGCCGGCAGCGGTAATTCAAAAATAGTCGGCGGTGGGGGGGCTGACAGCATCGTCGCCGGCTCCGGCAACGACGTGGTTTACGGTAACAAAGGCAAGGACAGCCTCGACGGCGGCTCCGGCTCCGATACCCTCGCCGGCGGAAAAGGCGGCGACGATCTCCATGCCGGCTCCGGCAATGATTTCCTGAGCGGCGGAAAAGGCCCCGATGTTCTCAGCGGCGGCGATGGCAGTGACACCCTCATCGGCGGCAAGGGCAGCGACCAATTCAACGGCGGCTCCGGTCATTGCGACGTTATCGGCGGCGCGGGACACAATCAGGTTAACGTCGGCGACGGCGACCTCACCCTCGGCGGCAACGCCGACCGTGACCAGGTCAATAACACCGGCAGTGGCACCTGCACCCACGGGGACGTAACCCCGCCCGTCATTCCGGCTCAGCCCAATCAAACCGCGCCGACGGATACGCCCGTTGCCACCGCGGTCGGCGCCATCACCGGAACCGTCACCGACTCCAGCGGCAATCCGGTCGCATCCGCGACCGTCGTCCTCTGCACCACCGAGGGGGACGCCGGCGGCTACACGATCGCCAACTCCTTCGGCACCGGCACCGACGCCAACGGCAACTTCACTCTTTCCGATGTCCCCGCCGGAACCTATGTCGTCCTCGCCGGCAGGCACGGCGTCGGCATCGCCCATACCACCGTAACCGTCACCGACGGCACGACCACCAACGTCTCGCTACCCCTTCAAGCGCCGCAAAACCCCGGCGACGGCAACGGCTCGCTTTCCGGAAACGTCATGGATTCCCAAAGTAATCCCATCTCCGGCGCACAAATCATGCTCGTCAGTTCCTCCTCGTCCGGAGTCGGCTCCGATTCCGGCGACAGCGGTTCGCCCGGCACCATCTATAAAGCCACCTCCAATTCCAGCGGCAACTTCGCCTTCACGAGTCTCCCCGCCGGCAGCTATGTGCTGATCGTCGTGGATCAGGGCGTAGGCTTCTCGCAATCCAACGTCACCATCACCCGACAGCAAACCGCTACGACGCAAGTCACCATTCAAACCAGTTCGCCCACCATCACCAACGGCGGTACCGTCTCCGGCGCCATCGTGGATACCAACACCGATCCCGTCGCCAATTGTTCCGTCGGCCTTGTGAATACCGCAACGGGCCAGGTCTTCGGCGGCCATTGCGACGGCTCGGGTAATTACACCATCGTCGCCCCCGCCGGAACGTATACACTCATGGCCGGTCTGCATGGCGTCGGCCGCGCTTCCGTTACGAACGTCGTTGTGACCGAAGGCGGCACCGTCACCGAAAATCTCACGCTCACCCAGCCCAACCCCGAACCATCGCCGTCCCCGACTCCCACGCCCGATCCCAGCACCGCCGGCTCAATCACCGGCGTGATCGAGGATTCCGGCGGCAACCCCGTGGCCGGCGCTTCCGTCGGCACCAGCATGAACGGCCAACAATACATCACGCAAACCGACAACAGCGGCAACTACACTCTGAACGTGGCCGCCGGCGACTATCACCTCTCCGCCGGCAAAGACGGCGTAGGCTCCATCAGTGTGAATGACGTGGCCGTAACCGCCGGCAACGCGACCGAGGAAGACCTGACGCTGGCTGCCCCGCCGACTCCGACGCCCCCGCCCGCGCCGACGCCCGCTCCTGCCAATGGAATGGTCTCCGGTGTCATCACCGACTCCATGGGCAATCCCGTTGCCGGCGCGTCGGTCGCCCTGGTCCTCAACAAACACGAAATCTTTGGCACCACCGACGCCAACGGCAATTACTCCCTGAGTGCCCCGCCCGCCACCTACACGCTCTACGCCGGCGTCAGCGGTTTGGGCTACGCCAACGCCAACAGCGTAGCGGTCACCAGCGACACCACCGTCACGGAGAATCTAATGCTCCATGCGCCCACCGGCGATTGATTCTGAAAGTGACTGCTAATCTGAAACCCCACTCGTCCCTCTCCCGCTCAGGCAGGAGAGGGATGAGCGGCATAGGGAGGTGACACGTTGACAAGGTGAAGGGTTGACAAGGTGAAGAGGTGACAGGGTGAACAGGGTGAACAGGGTGAACAGGGCAATTGAAGGTTTCAGCTTTCCATTGGTTGAGCGGCGGCCCTTGGGCCGCGCGCCCGAGCGCTCGTTCCCTCTCGTTTACATCCCCCCAAAAAATCCTTTCATCGCCTGGAAAAGTTGCGGATTATAAAACGCAAAATTGCCGTTATATCCCGTAATCCCAAGCAATATTCCCAGCACCGCCTGCGCGCCAACCACAATCCCCGCTCCCCAACAAACCGCCCGCCTCACCGCAACTCGCGGCGAGGTCAGCACCCGCCAATACCCCATCGCCGCCAGAATCGTCCAGCAGGGCACGCCGTCCAGCAGGTATCGCATCGTCGCCCCCTCGAAGAACAATGCCGGCGCAAATCCAATCACTCCCGCCGCGCACAAGCTCCCAACCAGCCAGGTGTTGAGTCGGCCAACTTCCTCCATCGGCGTCGAAACCGGTCGCGATCGATTCAGTCGCGATCGCTCGCCCAACAGCGCAAACATCAAAAACGGCTGCGACCAAATTAACCCCACCAGCGGCTCCAGCCCAAATCCGTCCGGCAGCCTCGACGCCCCCATGAACGGCGGCTTTTGCACCACCGCATGAACAAACGGAAAAGCTCCCAGCCACGCCGGCACATTCAGCAGATAACACCAGGCGTCAATCGCAAAATACCAGAGGCGAAAAAGATCGTGTGCCGACTGAGTCGACGGGTTACGCCCCGCAAGCTGCCAGCGCAGGCCGAATTCCGTAAAACTCCCGAAGCGCACTCGATTGTAAAAACAGAGCAAAGCCACGGTCGCCGCCAACGGCAGGACAGGGCCGGCGAACGCCGTCAGATTCAGCCGCCCGCGCCGGCGCAAATGCCACAGCGTCACCGCCACCGCCGCCGCGATCCCCGGAATCAGGCTCAGCCGCGACGCCGCGCTCAGGGAAAAGAGTATTCCCGCCAGCGTCAGCCATCGATGCTCGCCCCGCCGCGATTCCGCGGGCGCGGCCAGGGCTTCAAACGCCGCCAAGAACCCGGCCAGCAGGAAAAACTGCCCCGCTGTAATCGTCGCCTCATATATCGCCGGCCGAGCCAGCATGAACAGCGCCGGCGTCCCCATCCCAAGAGACAACACCGGCGGCACGATCGCCCCAATCCCCAGCCCCGGAAACAACCGCATCTTGATTCGCAGCATCAGCACTGCCGCCAAGATCACCATCCCGACCATGAATGCAAACACCAGATACTGATCCCCAAAATCCGGCCGCAGCCGAAGAACTTTGCACACCGCCGCCGTCAAAATTGCCGGCGCCGGCCCCCAATACAGATAAAATTTCCCGTGATACAGAATCGCATCCTGCATCCGGTAGGGGCCATTGGCCAACGGATCATACGGATCAGGCAGCGCCAGCAATTTCGCATCCGGCAATTTCATCAAACTAAGCCGCCCATGCACAAACGCATCCGCCTGCATGGCGACATAATTGCTCCCCCGCGACCACGCCGCCCAGCCCGCCGTTGAAATCCAAAGTTGAATCACGCCGATCGGAACCAGCGCCAGCAATGCAAACCAAATGGTTCGCCGCAATCGTCCGTGATTTTCCAGACCCACCGTCATGCGAGATTCGCCACCGGCGCCACGCGCCGCCCGCTCCCCCTCCGCGCCGCCAGCAACTCCATCCACTCACTCATCCCCGCCCCTGTCCGTGCCGACACCTCGATAATCTCCATCCCCGGCCGCACCGACTCAATGCTCTTCCTCGCCGCCGCGTTGTCGAATTCCGTCGCCGCCGCCAGATCCATCTTTGTGATGACCGCCACATCCGCGGTGTTAAAAATCGGCGGATATTTCAACGGCTTGTCTTCGCCTTCAGTCACGGAAAACAAAACCAGCCGCATGTCTTCGCCCAGATCGTACGTCGCCGGGCAAACCAGGTTCCCCACGTTCTCAATAAACAGAAAATCCAGTTCTTCCAGCTTCCAACCCTCCAGCGCCTTGAGCACCATCTCCGCTTCGAGATGACAAACCGTGCCGGTGACAATCTGCCGCACCGGCGCCCCGCTGCGGGCCAGCCGCTGCGCGTCGTTGTCGGTCGCCAGATCACCCACCAGCGCCGCCACGCGATACTGCTTTGCCAGCAAAGTCAAAGTGCGTTCTAAAAACGTTGTTTTCCCCGACCCCGGCGAAGAGACGAGGCTCACCACAAATACACCGGCGTTATGAAAACGCGTGCGCAGCGCCCGCGCCGTCACGTCATTCTGCTTCAAAACTTTTTGTCTTACTTCAACCAGTCGTGTTTGCTGAGTCATCATTCACCTCTAATCCCACAATCTCAATCTCGCGCCCGCCGCACAATCTTCCCGGCGAGCCGCACACCGAGCAGCATACCCGCTGGATCGAATCTGCCAGCCGCTCTCCCCCGCATTTCTCGCAGAATACAAATAGCGGCAACTCCTCCACGATCAGTCCGCACCCGGCCAGTTCAGTTCCCTCCCGCGCCATTTCATACGCCCCTACGAGCGCCTCCTTGATGACGCCCGACATCGCCCCCAGCCGCAGCCGGATATTGACCGGCGCCAATTGATGCTTCCGCGCCAGTTCGGTTGCCGCATCGATCAACTCAAGTGCAATCGAAAGCTCGTGCATGGAATCGCTCAGCAAATCCGCGGCAACTGTTCTCCCGCCAGCATCATCACCACGCGCTCCCCGCCGATCAGCGACTTCATAATCACTCTCCCGCGATGCTTTTCGGTCACTTCGCCAATCATCGCGGCATTCTTCCCCAGCGGATGCCCCTTCATCGCCGCCAGCAACCGATCCGCATCAGCCGCCGCAACCACCGCCAGCAGCTTCCCCTCATTGGCCACATATAGCGGATCAAGCCCCAACATTTCACACGCCCCCTTCACTTCTGCCCTTACCGGCAGCGCCGCCTCATATAACATCACGCCGACGCCAGAAGCCTCCGCCAGTTCATTCAGCGCGCTCGAAACCCCGCCGCGTGTCGGGTCGCGCATGCAGTGTATCGACCCAACCGAATTCAACATCGTTTCGCTCAACGACGCCAACGGGGCACAATCGCTCAGCATGGCCGTATCAAATTCAATCCCCTCGCGCACCGACATGATGGCGATGCCATGATCTCCAATCGTCCCGGAAACTAAAATCTTATCGCCGGGCCTGGCATTCCGAATCGAAAGATTCCTCCCGCGCGGCACCACGCCGATGCCGCTGGTCGTGATAAAAATCTGATCTCCCTTGCCGCGATCCACGACCTTTGTATCGCCGGTAACCAGCTTAATCCCTGCCTCCGCGCACGCCGCTCGCATCGAAGCGACAATCCGCTTCAAATCTTCCAGCGCCAACCCTTCCTCAAGAATAAACGCCGCCGACAAAAACATCGGCTTGGCCCCGCCGACGGCCAGATCATTCACCGTCCCGCAAACCGCCAGCTTCCCGATATCCCCGCCAGGAAAGAAAATCGGCTTCACAACAAACGAATCCGTCGTAAACGCCAGGCGGGTTGAATCAGTCCCCTCCAGCGAAACCGTCGCCTGATCTTCCAACATGCTCAATACATCATTATCAAACCCCGGCACAAAGACTTTGCGAATGAGTTCCGCGCTCAGTCCGCCCCCGCTGCCATGGCCGAGCAATATCTGCTCGTAATCCGATTTTGGGACCGGACAACTCCCCAGAAGTTCGCTCACGCTCACCGCCATCACGGCACGCCCACTTCCACCAACTCATCCTGCAAATGCCGCCCATAATTGAAATATGCCGCACACGCCCCCTCGCTGGAGACCATGGTCGCCCCCAAAGGCGACTGCGGCGTACACGCCTTCCCAAACGCCGGACATTGGTGCGGCTTCTTCACGCCGCGCAAAATCTCGCCGCTAATGCAGATCGCCGATTCGTGCGTTTCGATGTGCCCAACCTCAAATATCTTCGCCGCGTCGTGCGCCGCGTATTCCTCGCGCAATCGCCACCCGCTCTGCGGGATATTCCCCACGCCGCGCCATTTGCGATCGCACACCTCAAACACTTCCGCTATGATTTTCTGTGACGGCAGATTCCCTTCCATCCGCACCGCCCGCGCATACTGATTTTCCACGCGCGCCTCGCCCGCCTCCAGTTGCCTGACCGTCAACAATACGCCTTCCAGCATGTCCAGCGGTTCAAACCCGCACACCACAATCGGCACCTTATATTTCGCCGCAATCGGCTCATATTCATGACATCCCATGATTGTGCACACATGCCCCGGCCCAAGGAAACCCTGCACCCGGTTGTCCGGCGCGCTCATCAGCGCGTCCAGCGCCGGCGGCACCAGCACATGCGAAACCAACATGCTGAAATTCGTCAGGCCCCTTCGCTTCGCCGTCCACACCGCCATTGCATTCGGCGGCGCCGTCGTCTCAAACCCAATCGCAAAGAAAACCACCTGCCGCTTGGGGTTGTCCGCCGCCAACTTCACCGCATCCAGCGGCGAATAAACGATCCGAATATCCGCGCCGCTGGCCTTGAGCTGCAGCAAATCCCCTCTTGAGCCTGGCACGCGAAGCATGTCCCCAAACGAGCAAAACGTCACATTCGGCTTCATCGCAATCGCATGCGCCCGATCGATCGTCTCCAGCGGCGTCACGCATACCGGACACCCCGGCCCATGCACCAGTTCCACCTGCTTCGGCAGCAACTCATCAATGCCGTACTTGACGATCGAATGCGTCTGCCCGCCGCAGACCTCCATCAGCGTCCACGGCCGCGTCACGGTGCGCGCGATTGACTCGGCCAGCTTTTTGGCCGCCGCCGCGTCACGATATTCATCCAGATATTTCATGGTGATGCCGCCCCCGTTTGGCCCATATCGGCTTGGCCCACATCAGTTTGACCCACATCGGTTTCCCCCACGCCCAGTTCGCCCAGCTCATTCATCTCCGCCAGATATTGGAAGACGCGATGCGCCTCCACCTCGTCGATCAGCGACAGCGCAAACCCCACATGAACGATCACATACTCCCCGACCTTCGCCTCCGGCACATACGCCAGGCAAATCTGCTTGGAAACCCCGCCGAAATCCACCTTGCCCGTGAGCAGTTCATTCTCATGGAACGTGCTGACGATCTTGCCGGGAATTCCAAGGCACATGACTACTCCTTTTCATCGCCGATCAAAGCGGCCGCGACAGCCAGTTGGCCCAGACTCAGTCCCCCATCATTCGGCGGCACGATCCGCTGGCGGTAAACCGCGAATCCTTCGTCCGTCAATCGGCCGGTCGCCCGCTCCGTGAACAGCCTATTCATAAAGACCCCGCCACTCAACACGATTCGGTTGATTTCAGTCGCTTTCCGCAGCCGCACGCAAACCGCTTCAACAATCGCCGCCATTGTCTCATGCATCCGATTGGCAATCGTTCCGATAGGAGTATGCTGCGCAACCTCTTCAACGACGCCACGAATGAGCGAACGCGTATCCACCTCCCAACCAAAGCCGTCATCAATTGGCGATAAATCAAAGGAATAGTTCTTATCCCCTCCCTTGGTACGCCGGGGGAGGGCTAGGGTGGGGGCCTCTTGTTCGCCGCGGGCGGCCGCCCATTCCAATTCAATCGCCGCCTGTCCTTCATAACTCACGCGATCGCGCACGCCCGCAATCGTCGCCACCGCATCAAACAATCTCCCCGCGCTGCTCGTCAGCGGACTGTTAAATCCGCGATCCATCATCTTCAACGCCGTCCTCCATGCAGCGGGATCAACCCGCCTCCGCAACGCTTCACATTCACACCCCGCATCCATCAAATACCCCGCCGCCATCCGCCACGGCTCTCGAATCGCCCGCTCCCCGCCCGGCATCTTTACTCGTCTCAAATATCCCCCGCGCCGAAACAAGCGATATCCGCCAACCAAAAACTCGCCGCCCCAGACGGTTTCATCCGTCCCCAACCCCGTTCCGTCGAAGATGACGCCGATGACTTCGCCGCTCAGTCCATGCTCCGCCATGCAGCTTGCAAGATGAGCGTGATGATGCTGCACCGCGATCGTCTTCGCCTTCAGTTCCGCGGCCAGCATCATCGCATAGCGCGTCGATGCATAATCCGGATGCAGATCATGCGCAATCACCGCCGGCGTAAACTCGAAGAGCTTTCGATACAACTCCACATCCCGCTCAAACGCCAGCAGCGCTGCATAATGATCCAAATCCCCCAAATGATGACTCACCATCGCCCGCCGCCCGCTTCCCAGCGCGAACGTTGATTTTAATTGCCCGCCCACCGCCAGCACTGGCTGCTTAAATTCAAACCCCACCGCAATCGGCTGCGGCGCATATCCGCGCGACCTTCGCAGCGGCGATTCCTCCCCCAACACGATTCGCGTCACTGAATCATCGCACCGCACCTGAATCGCCCGATCATGCGTCAGAAAAACGTCCGCGATGCCCGCCAGGCGCCGCATCGCGTCCTCGTCCTCATGCGCAATCGGCTCATCCGCCCGATTCCCGCTCGTCATCACCAGCGGAATCCCCAAATCCCGCATCAATAAATGATGCACCGGCGTGTAAGGCAGCATCACCCCCAAATAAGGATTCCCCGGCGCCACTGCCTCCGCCAGCGAAGTGACCTCACGCTTCCGCACCAACACAATCGGCCGCCGCCGCGACTGCAACAATTCCGCTTCCGCGTTGCTAATCTCGCCCAACGAAGCCGCCATCGCGGCATCCGCGACCATAACGGCAAACGGCTTCTCATCCCGCTCCTTGCGCTTCCGCAATTCCGCAACCACATCTGCTCGCCGCGCATCACAAGCCAGGTGATATCCGCCCAATCCCTTGATTGCCCCAATCTTCCCATCGAGCAAAGCCCGCCCAAACTCTTCCAGCGCACCCGCGCCGTCGCGCTCTTGCCCCCTCTCCCGGTACTCTGGGAGAGGGTTGGGGTGAGGGTTCCCATGTCTTTCCCAAGAAATCCGCAACCTCGGCCCACACCCCCCACAAGCCGTAGGCTGCGCATGAAACCTTCGATTGCCCGGATCCTCATATTCCCTGCGACACTCCCCACACATCTCAAATGAAGCCATCGTCGTCCGCTGCCGGTCATAGGGCGCGCCGGTGACAATCGTCAATCGCGGCCCACAATTCGTGCAATTCAAAAACGGATACCGATACCGCCGATCTAAAGGATCAAACAACTCCCGCAAACAATCCTCGCATGTCGCCAGATCAGCCGAAATCACGATCTCGCCAATGCCTTCGCCCCTGCTCTCTTCAATCCGAAACCCCGCCACCCCGCGCGGCGCGACCACCGACCAGGAAACCCCATCCACAATCGCCATCGGCGGCGGCGACGCCCGCAATCGCCGCAAAAACTCTTCCAATTGCATTGTTTCCCCTTCAACTTCGATATGCACTTCCCCCGTCTGATTCCGCACCAACCCCGCCAGCCCCAGTTCCACCGCCAGCCCATAAACAAACGGCCGAAACCCCACACCCTGTACAGTCCCGCGAACAAGAATGACGCGACGCTCAATCATTGCCGCGCGATTGTATTCGGAGTCAATCGGTATAAATATCAATCCAACTCATAACTCCATCTCCATTGTAATCAATTGCCTTACCCTTCATAATCCGTTCAGGAGAGTTGTGAAACAAAGGGGAATGATCTGACCGGAATCCACGACATGTCCGAAGCCGTCCGCATCGAAGCCCTCACCAAGGTCTACCCCGGCAAGACCGGCGTCACCGCCGTTGATAACCTTTCGCTCTCCATTCCCACCGGCGAAATCTTCGGCCTTCTCGGCCCCAACGGCGCCGGCAAAACCACCACCGTGCGCATCCTTTGCGGCCTCATCGCCCCAACCTCCGGCTCGGCTTACGTCGCCGGCATTGATGTTCGCCGGCATCCCGACGCCGTCCGCGCCACCATCGGCCTCGTCCCCGAAGACGCCGGCGATTACAAAAATCTCACCCTCGCCGAAGAACTCGAATACCACGGCGCTCTGCACGGCCTCGACGCCGATGTCGTCCGCCAGCGCAGCGAATCGCTCATTCGCCGCCTCGACCTGCAGGGCCGTACCGGCGACCGCCTCAAAACCTTCTCGCGCGGCATGCGCCGAAAGTTCCATCTCATCCGCGCCCTCATCCATCAGCCAAGATTGCTGCTGCTCGATGAACCGACCGCCGGCCTCGACCCCTCCATCGTCGAGGAAGTCTGGGACCTCCTCAAAGCCCTCACCGCCGAGCATCAGGTCACCGTCATTCTCTGTTCCCATCACCTCGAGGAAGTCGAGCGCCTCTGCACGCGCATCGCCATCCTCAACAAACGACTCATGATCAACGGCACGCTCGCCGAACTCTCCGGCGGCGACCGCCGCTATCGTATCCAGCTTCACGGCGACTCCAGCGCCGCAACCGCCGCCGCCCAACTCGCCGCCCAAATCCCCGGCGTCGAAAGCGCCGCCGCCGACGGATCAGTCCTGCGCTTCGACATCGCCCAATCCGCCGAAGCCGTTGTCCCCGAAGTCGTGCGGCAGCTCGCCGCCTCCGGCGCCAATATTCTCACCCTCAATCGCGACGGCCGCGACCTCCGCAGCCTATACCGCGGCTGCATCGACAATCCATCCTCCAACGGCGGCCATAATGGTAGCCACAGCGGCGGTTCCCCCGCGGGAGGCCCAAATGTCTAACCTCAAACTTCTCCGCGTCATGGTCATCAAGGAATTTCGCACCACCTTCCGCGAGCGCTCCCAGATTCGCGCCCTCTTAATCAGCGTCGGACTGATGGTTCTCGTCGCCGGCAACACCTTCTATCAGGTCTCGCGTAACTCCCCCGGCCGCCGCTCGCGCCCCGGCATCAGCCAGATCGTTGAGCACGCGTTCATTCCATCGACCCACGACATCTGGCAGGCCCGCTGGCTCGCCATCCTCGGAACCGTCGGCGTTGGATTCTTCTTCTCCATGGGCTATCTCATGTCCGCCGTGCTCGCCTGCTTCGTCGGCGAAAAGGAAGCCCGCACGCTGGAAATCCTCCTCGCCTCTCCTCTCAGCAACGACAAGCTCTTCATCGCCAAATCCACCAGCGTGCTGCTTCCGTCTGCATGTATCGGAGGTCTATTCACGCTGGCCATCGCCATCCTCGTCACGCTCTTCGGCTCCGGCCATGTCCTGAATGTCCCCGCGGTTCAGATTTTCATCGGCCTGACCATGGGCATCCCCGCGCTCCTCATGCTCCAGCTCTGGTTTGTGGGCCTCGGCGCCGCCATCAGCGCCCACGCCGAAACCATGAAAGGCGCCGGCCAATCCCTCGGCGGCGCCATTACCCTCCTCATCTTCGGCAGCGCCTACGGCATGCCGCTGCTCTGGGGCGCGATCCCATCGATTCACGCCCCGGTCCTCGCATTCGTCCGGCAGTTACTCACCTTCCCGTTCGTCGCACAATACGGAATCTTCCTCCTCGCGCTGGCCATCCCCGCCTTCCTCCTCATGAGTCTCGGCCGCGCCTTCTTCCGCCGCGACCGCATGTTGACGTGAGGGCGGGAAGTGCTGACGACTAAGGACTAAGGACTGAGAGGGAAGACGGAGCATGCCGAAGCGCTCCCGCATTTCCTCTCAGTCCTCAGCACTTCCTTTCGGCATCCCCAATAATCTCCCCACCCCATGTCGCATTTCCCTCCCCGCGCGCATCATACCTTTGTGACCGGAACCGAGGCCGCAACCATTGAATCCGACGCCGACCTCGTACAGCGCACTCGCCGCGGAGAGCGCGACGCCTTCGGCCGCCTGGTCGAACGCTACGAGCCTGCCGCGCTGGCCGCCGCCGGGTCGATCCTGCGATCATGGCACGACGCCCGCGACGCTGTGCAGGACGCCTTCGTCATCGCCTTCGCCCGGCTCAACCGTCTCTGGTCGCCGCGAAAATTTGGGGCATGGCTGCTGCGCATCGTTCGTCGTCAGGCTCTGCTCTATCTGCGTCGCCGGGCAACGCTATCGCGCCGCCTCACGCCGCTGATTGAGGAGCCACCCGCGCCGCCGCCGCCCGATGAAGTGAAATATCCCGACGCACTGGCTCTGATCGCGCGTCTGCCCGAGGCTGAATGCGTGGTGATCACACTGCGGCATATTCAGGATTTGTCGGTAGCCCAGATCGCCGCCGTCACCGGACGGCCGCTCGGAACCGTCACCAAACAGCTATCCCGCGCCCATGCCCGCATGCGCGCCTGGATCGAGAATCAGGACTGAACAATGCCCGATGAACCCACACAATCCGACCGCGTGCAACGAGCGATTGAGCGTGCCCGCACCGAATTAGCCGAAATCCCTTCGGTTAAATCACAAGTGCTGCGACGAATCGCCGCAACCGAAATCAAACCTCACCCGCTCGCCCGCCGGGCTTTGGAAGTCGCCGTCACCATGGTCGTGATCTTCGCCGGCTACTTTCTTCTTCATCCCGCGGCGCATAGGTCGCAGCGCGCCGAACTCGCCGCCCCCATCAGCGACGTAAGTCTCAACGTCAACGGCGTCGATCTCACCGAGCATCTCGCCGCCATCATGGCCAACCGCAACATCGTTGTCGTCTGGAGTTGCCAGGGTGCCCAGGTCCAATCCGAAAACGGCTTCCGCTCCGGCAAATACCGCCTGATTTATCAGCGTCACGACGCCCTCGCCGACGGCCGCACGCTGGTCTGTTCAATCTTCGCCGCCGACCCCGGCGTGTCGTTGGTTTGCGAGCCGCCGCTCATCCATGCGACGGCTGCTGATCATGAAATCGTCGCCCTGACTGCCGCCCCGCGCCGCGCCTCGTCCAACGATCTCGCCGCCGCCATCCGCAACGCCGGCGGCGCCGATGACCTGGTTCGTGATATTCAAATGCAATCCCGGCAATGAATTGGAAGTCGCAGTTCTTCGTAGGGTGGGCACTGCCCACCTTTGATAAAAAAACCGGTGGGCCGTGCCCACCCTGCAAGAAGGGAATTCACATGATTCGTTCCATTCTCATCGCGTCACTTTTCCTCGTCTGCGCTGCTTCCACCACATTCGCCGACGATGCGGCTGCCACGACGTGGAAACTCATTGCCACGGCCACGCAGCGCGGCAATGTCATCACTCTCAGTATCGAGCTTGCCAGCACCGGCCTCTCCAACGACGTGCCCCCGGGTGTCACGGGGCCGGTCGTGAGCACGCGGTCCAGCAAAGCCGGCATCGTCATCAAACAGGGGCAGAGCGCCATAATGATTGTTGACGCCCCCGACGCCCCCAAGGACTCGAATTTCGACAGCCTTTCCGACGGCACAAAAATTGAAGTGATGAGTATTGTCGATCAGAACAAAATTCTCGTCATCGCCTCGCGCATCAAAGACAGTCGGATCATTTGGGCCGATGCCCAAACCATCGAATCCACCCCCGCAACCCAACCATCGAAATGAATTAGCTGAAAACTGAAAACTGAAAACTGAAAACTCCTTCTTCATCCCGCCTTCCGCACCACCGTATGCTTGGCAATAAATGACGTCGCCTCATCAGCCGGAATCGGCCGGCTGATGTAAAATCCCTGCACAAAATCGCAATCCAGGCTCCGAACCGCTTCCAGATGGCTCTCGGTTTCCACCCCTTCCGCGATCACGGCCAAATTGAGCGAATGCGCCAGCGCGATAATCGCCTGCACGATTGACCGGCTCATTGTGTCCCGGCACATCGGACCAATAAACCCGCGGTCGATCTTCAGCGCATTGATCGGCAGCCGATGCAAATAACTCAGCGACGAATACCCCGTCCCAAAATCGTCCACGTCGATCTGTGTCCCGACGGCATTCAGTCGCGCCAGCGTCTTCAGCGTCTCTTCGACGTTCCTCATCGCCGCCGACTCCGTCACCTCCAGATGCAGACATGACGCCGGCAACGCCGTCTCCGACAGAATATCCGCCACATCATCCGCCAGCCCCGGCGTGGCCAGTTGCCGGCTCGACACGTTTACCCCCACCGACAAATACCTCTGGCCCGGAAACTGCGCTCGCCAGGCCTGTAGCTGCCGGCAAGCCGCCCGCATCACCCATTTCCCCACCGGCACAATCATCCCCGATTCCTCGATCATCGGGATGAAGGCCCCCGGCTGCAGCAATCCCCGATGCGGATGCTGCCAGCGGATCAACGCCTCCAGCGAAGCCAGCCTCCCGTCGCCCGTCATGATCGGCTGGTAATGCAGCACCAACTGATCCTGGTCAATCGCCTGCCGCAATTCCGTCTCGATGCGCAGCCGCATCATCGCGCGCTCGTGCATCTCCGGATCAAACATCCGCGTGCAGGCCTTGCCGGCTCCCTTCGCCTGATATAAAGCCGTGTCCGCGTCACGCAATATATCGTCTGCCCGCTCATAGCTCCCGCGACTCACGGTTACGCCGATGCTCACAAACGTGCAGACCTCATGCCCCTCCAGATCAAACGGCTTGGCCAGCGCCTCGTGAACCCGATTGGCCACGCGCAGCGCATCGGCATCTCCGCCGATCCCCTCCAGAAGCAATACAAATTCGTCCCCGCCGATGCGGGCGACCTGGTCGATCCCCGGCCGCGCCAGCGTGTCGATCTCCCGCGCGCACGCCGTCAATCGCATCCCCACCTCCACCAGCAGACGGTCTCCCACCCCATGCCCCAGGCTGTCATTGATCACCTTGAAATGGTCCAGGTCCATGAACATCACCGCGAACCGGAACGTCGCATCCCGCCGCGATCGCGCCATGCAATGACCAAGCCGCTCGATCAACTGCGCGCGGTTGGCCATCCCCGTCAGCGAATCATGCTGCGAGTCAAACCGCATCTGATCTTCCGCCACCTTCCGGTCGGTGATGTCCGAAAAGCTTCCCGCCGCCCGGATGGCCCGCCCATCCGCATCCCGCACCGCCACGCCGCGGCACAGAATCCACAAATACCGCCCGTCCGCATGGCGCACCCGGTACTCGCCGCGCAATTGCTCGCTCTCCCCCTCAAAATGCCGCCGCTGGTCTTCCTTCAGCCGGTCCAGATCATCCGCGTGAACTCGCGAATACCATTCGCCCGGCGAATCGCTGATTTCGTCCTCCGCGCACCCCAGTATCGTTTTCCATCGGCTTGAGTAGTACACCTGCCCGCTGAGCAAATCCCAGTCCCACAGCCCGTCGTTCGCCCCTGTCTCGGCCAGGCGATAACGCTCCTCCGAATTCTTTCGCTGCTCGATCTCCTCGACCAGCTTCTGATTCGTGTTTTCCAGTTCGCGCGTTTGCTCATGCACCATCTCCCGCATTTGCGTCAGCTTGAGATGCGCCTGCCGCCCCAGATGCCACTTCTCCGTCAGCGAGCTGACAAGTTGGCAAACCTCCAGCGTGTCAAACGGCTTTTTCAGAATCAGCAGCCGGTCACACGCGCCGAACCGTTGGTGAATTTCCTGCCACGAATAATCCGAATACGCCGTGCAGATCACCACCTGCAATTCCGAATCCGCCTCCCATAACTTCTCGATCGTCTTCAGCCCGTCCCATCCCGGCGGCATTCGCATGTCGATGAACGCCAGCGCAAATCGCCGGTCTTCCGCCACGCTTTGCAGAACGACCTGATAGGCTTCCTCGCCCTGCAGCGCCGACGCCAACTCGCACGGCTCGGTCGCCGGCGCACGCTTCGCCGTCGCCGGATCATCCTTTCCGAAAATACTTCCTTCCATATTCCGAAGGCTCTCCCCCGGATCCCTTGTTCCCAGAATCTTCCTGAAATCATCGTGGATCGACTGATTGTCATCCACCACCAGAATCCGGCGATTACGCGCACTATTCATGAATTCCTCCGAACTTCAGCCATCCCCGTGCCCATAGATGTGCCCCCGGACCTATCCATAACCGTGCCAGCCCCGGTCACAACCCCGCCGTCGCGGCTTCCCGCCAGCGGCAACTCCAATGTGAACCTCGCGCCCTTGCCCAGGCCGTCGCTGTGTCCCACCAAAGATCCTCCCATCCCCTGCGCCGCCAGCGCCGAGGTATGCAATCCAAATCCATGCCCGTCCGACTTCGTCGTAAACCCATGGGAAAAAATTCGTGTCAGATTCTCCCGCGCGATTCCGTCACCGTTGTCCTCGACCTCTATGACAATCCTCGACCCATTGGCTGAAACCCCCGCCCGAATCACCATTGCCCGATTCCCCGGATTGTTTCGCATTGCCTGCTTCGCGTTGCTCAGCAGGTTCACCAGAATCTGCAACACCGCGTGCTTGTCCACCATTACCTGCGGCAGCGGCTCGATCTGCCGTGTTACCGTCACCCGATGCCGCCGCAGCGATTCCGCGTTCAGGCGCAACCCATCCTCGATCAGTTCCGCCACCTCGACAGGCTCCGCCACTCCCGCCGCCTTCGCGAACCCCTGCTGCATCGTCACAATCTGCTTGATGTGTTCCACATTGTGCGCCAGGGATTCCAACTCTTTCAGCACACCGTCCTGATCGCGCGACATATGTTCCGCCAGCGCGCTCAGGTATTCCGGAACGCGCCGCCCGCGTTCATCCTCGGTGAAAAACCTCGAAAGCTGCCCGGCCTGCTCCCCGATCAGTCCCGCCAGCTTCACCAGCCCCGCCACCCTTAATTCTCGGATCCGTTCCGACGCCACCGCCACCGATACATTCACGCTATTCAGCACATTCCCCACATTGTGCAACACCCCCGTCGCAATCTCCGCACGCCCCGCCTGCCGCGATGCATCCAGCAGCCGCTGCTGCAGCGCTTCGCGCTCGGCTTCGGCCTTCTTCCGCCGCGTGATATCGCGCATGGTTCCCTGGTAATACAAGAGCTTTCCATTCCCGTCCCGCACTGCCCGCGAATTGATTGCCGCCCACGCCACCGTCCCATCGCGCCACCGAAACCGCGCCTCCCAATTGGTTACATATCCATTCCGTATGATCTCCTCGAGCAATTCCTGGCGTTTGCTCGGCTCCACCCATATCTGCCGGGCGATGTCCGTCACCTCCCGCATCAGTTCTTCCGGCGAGTCATACCCCGCCAGTTTCGCCATCGCCGGATTCGCCGACAGAATCCGCCCGTCCTGCGTCGACTGAAATATTCCCTCGTTCACGTTCTCAAAAATCGTCCGGTATTTGTTCTCGGCCTCCGCCAGCGCCTGATTCCGCTCCATCAACTTCCGCGAATTCATCTCCATTGATCGTTCGATCATCACCCGCTCCAGATCGTTCGCGATATAAAGCGCATCCACCGTTTCCAAAAAGCGCGTCATCTCCCCGACAAACCCGTCGGTTCGCCCGAAGCATGTTTGAAGCTGGCACTGCAGCAGACCGTGCATTTACGCCGCCTCCGCGAAAGTCGTGATCGTCATCGTCTGGTTGTGCAGCGCGCATCGCCCCTCCGGGCTAAACGGCGAAATCTCCCCATAGGAATAAAACCCCGTCGCCGCCACCGTCGGCCCCAGCACCTCCATCGCCGCTTCCACTTCCTCTTCGATCCGCTGCTTCAGCACCAGCTTCCGCCCCACGCAACTGATCAGGATCGCCAGTTCCGCGCCCCCGGCGCTGCTCAGCTTCCGGCACTTCCGCGCCGCGCTGTTGGCCCCATCCACCAGCCGGTCAAAATTCGCCCGCATCAATCGCGCCAATGAACCTTCCGGCATGTCGCCGGCAAACGTCAGGCTCTGATTCTTCTCATTGACCGCCAGGATCGTGCGCACCAGACTCTCCTCCGAATCGTCCCGCCGCACGCTCAATGGAAACAGCAGTCCGCTCGCCGGCAAACCCGCCGCGTGCTCGCCGAGGTACTCCTTGTACAAATCCAGGGCCGATCTCCCATCCAATTCATACAACACATTGTTTTTGGATCGCGTGACCCGCCGCTCCGGCCCGAACGGGTCCCACCCGCCCATCGAGCCATACCCCACCTTGATCTTTTCTCCATAGAAACCAACCAACGCGATCTGCTTCGCCGCGCATACGCCGTTGGCACACACCAGAGTCTCGGCAAACCGCGACCCATCCCCCGCCAGCCCGCCAGTGATGGCCACCCCGCCCGGCAGCCCGCTGGTTATCCCCTGTACCAGTTCGCTGCCATTTACCGACAACCCATCCGACAGCACAAACACATGGGCCAGATTCTCCCCCGGAATCGATTTGGCCAACCGCTGCCCGGCCGCGAAGCTTTCGCCCGCGTCTTTGACGGTTGTTTCCGCCGCTCGAATCTTTGTCTCCTCGAATTTCACTGCCGTCACCACCAGCGAATCATCCGACACCCGCTCCCCAGCTATCTCCCCCGCGGTGGAACAGCCGCAGACATACGCCTTGGGATGCAGCCCGCGAATCTCCGCCAGAACCGCCGGATCCTTCATCAGACCCGTGGCCCCGAATGCAAAAACCAGGTCCGCCCTCATGTTGTTAGGCAGCGGCTCAATCTGTTGAACCCACCCCGACGCCTTAGACCACGATGCGCGTGAAATATTCATGCCAAACCCTCAAAAATGCCCGCCAAATGCGCGGAACGGCTTCATCCCACGAGAACAATGCTGCAATATGACGACGCATCACCGGCCACTCGGCGACAATGCGACCAAATTAAGCATCGACCATGCTTTATGAGGCCTGAAGGAACGACACCAACCACGAACATGCGCCAACATTATCGGGCGACCCATTTCCGCCGCCGTTTAGCCGCGGCATTTATGCCGCGCGCCCGACCGCTCCTCGCTCCCACCTCGCGCAGATGCGCAATGGCGCGGAGACAACAGTTCGTAGATGACCCTCGTTTCAGTGAATAGCTTCCAGTGATAACGGCCTGTCCTTCGCTGAAAACTGAAAACTGAAAACTTCAAACTCGCCCCAAATCCCGCACTCCCAACTCCTCTCTGCAGTTCCATCCCCCATCCGTCCGATAAACCCCAAGTCGGCCCGCGCCGGCTCTTATGGCCAAGACCACCAAGCTCAGCTTTTCCTCCTGGCTTCCCCGACTGACGATCGCGGTTCTAGGCATTGCCACCGCCGTCGGCCTCGTCGTCGTACTGCGCGATCTCGTCGACCGGCGATATGCCGGCCCGCCGGTTACGCCGCGCGTCGTGCTGATCAATCAGCCGGCCTGGATGACCGGCGCGCTGGCCGATCAGATCATCGACGCCGCCCGCCCGGTCGGCCTCCATTCGGTCTTCGATCAGAAACTTCTCATTGACACCGCCCGCCGGCTTACGATCAACCCATGGGTGAAAGAGGTCCGGCAGGTCCGCCGCGCCTATGTCCATCGGCCGGGCGATACCCTCGAAGTCGATTGCTCCTACCGCGTCCCGACGGCTTTGGTCCAATGGCAGAATTACTTTTGGCTCGTCGATGGCGACGGCTACGCCCTCCCCAGCCAATACACGCGGCAACAACTTCCCAAGGCCCTCATCGGAGCCGATGGCAAGCTCATCCTCCGCGTCATTGAAGGCATCTCGCACGGCCCCGTTGCCTCCGGCAAGCAATGGCCCGGTTCAGATCTGGCAGGGGGGTTGGAACTCGTCAAGCTCCTCGCCGGCCGGCCATTCGCCGAGCAGGTGCCGATCGTCGATGTTTCCAATTATGATGGCCGCCACGACGCCCGGGGCGCCCAGATCGTCTTGCTCACCAAGTACGGCACCAGCATCCGCTGGGGACGCCCGCCAAGCTCGAAAGACTATTTCATGGAAGTCCCCGCCAGCCAGAAGCTGCAAGTCCTGGCCGACATCGACCAGCAAATGCACCGTGTAGACGGCGGCCAGCCATGGATCGATATCCGATCCGATCAAGTCACCTACCCCAGCCCCGTCCCCGCGTCGGCGACCGAATCCGCCACCCAGCCGGACATTGCTCAGGCCAGGGCGGACCAGTAGGGGGGCAGGAAATTATGAATTACGAATTATGAATTATGAAAAAAGGCCGGAATTTGCCCCTCTTCCCTTCATAATTCATAATTCATAATTCATAATTGCCCCCATGCTCGTCCTTTGGCTACTATCACAATTGGGGGCCTTGGCTCTTTCCGCCGGCGGTGTCCGCTTCTGGGCGAGAATGCCGCAGCCCACCACGAGCCTGGCTGTTCACGAAATGCTGGTTGTTCAGGTTGCCGCCGCCGCGCTGCTTTTCCCGCTGCTCTTTGCCCGTCGGCGAAATACGCTGATCGCAGCCGCCAGTATCTGGCCGATGTTGTTGCTTGCAAAAATGCTCGGTGACGAGCCAACCCACGCTGTGGCGGCAAGTGGGGCGTTTGTCACCCTCTGGATGCTGGCTCTGGCCATGTTGGCCCAAATCCCCCGAAGCGACCGCGCTCGACGAGTTGCCGCGACAATCAATTTGCTCTGGACATTCGGCGGCCCGCTGCTGATTTACCTGCACGCCGAATACGGTTCAGGGCAGGCGATCTATCCGCGAGAGTCAATTGAAATCTGGTCGATCATCGCCGGCCCGATTTGGGCCGCCCTCTCACATCTTCAAAATCCATTGGTTCTACAGTGGTTTGACGCGATTCCAGCGGCGATAGTTCCGGCCGTGATTCTGCTTCAACGCCACCGGCACATTAAATCACGACAATTTTTCCACACCTTATCCACAAATATTTTGTCGTAAAAGTCCTTGGCCGCGTCCCACAATTTGTCGTCATTACCCTCGGAAACGCGGCTGGCAAGGGGTTCTCGCCATACAAATTTATCCATCGCCACGACAATCTATCGTCTCGGATTCTTGCTTCAAAAAATCTTGAGAAATTTTACTTCCAATCTATGCCACTGAGCGGTATTATCTGGGAAGTAATGTCACTTGCAGGGAAAGAATGGTTTGAAAGCTCCCGTCTTTCATAGTTCGTATCCATTACGGTTGGATACCAAGAACCGGATTTTTGTGCCCGCCGAAGTGCGGCGACAAATTGATCCAGAGTTGCATGGCAGTGCATTTTTTGTGGTTTCGGGAAGTAATCAGAGGCCATGGCTATTCCCAGACAAGTATTATTTGTCGCTGCTCGATGGAATACCGGCTGGTGAATTGGACGAGTCGCGCGAGATGAGTGAGTACAAGCACCTGAAGATTTCTTGTCTGACGCGCTGCGAATGGGATGAGCAGGGAAGAATGGTGTTGCCGCAGGAAGTGGTCGAAGAGGCCGGCGTTGGGACAGAGATATCGCTCGTCGGATCATTTGAACACCTGGAACTGTGGAATCGGGCCGAATGGCTGCTGCATCTGAAGGAAATTAAGAATAACAGGACCGAAATTGAACGCAAGGGAAAAGAAGCAATAATCAAGATAAAGGCCGACGCTGCCGCCGCCTTGTCCGCGGCGAATGGAATAGCGAACGCCGGCGTCAGCCGTCCGCAGAATGGACATTGATTGCTTTTGGGTTAAGGAAAGGAAGGTGACTTACACCTCTTAACCTCTCGGATTCAGAAAATAATGAATAAGTGCCATCGCACCACCCCGTCGCCGGATGGTTTCGCCCAAGATCATGGATGATCGCAGGCGGGTCCGTTCAGCGATTCAAGGCTCGCCATGCAGGAAGCGGAAACGAGCCGAGCGGTTGGGATAGGCAAGTATCGGGCGGCCCGCGATGGCCCAAGCCGCCCCACTGCGACGTAAGAAGGTAGTCAGCGAAGGTCTGCGACCGCGAAGCTGGTCGGTAATCAGTGAGTCGGTACCAATCTCGGACGGCGTGCCTTCGGGGTGCAACCTGAAGGTGGGCATGGATGCCCCGCTCTTTTTTATCGTCCAGAACGGATCGGCCTGTGAGGCGCTGTAGGGATGCATCGCCTCGCGGGTCGATTTTTTTTTTACATCCGCACATTCGCCATGTCAATAACAGTCACCGATGCACTACTTTTCTATCTGCTTCTGAACCCTAATTGTACCCTTACAGAAATGGCCTGTCAAGACAATTTTTTGCAGGGCCTTTCTCCCTGCTTGCTAGGGTAATTCGCATAACAGGTCTTCATGTCGCCAGCCGCTGATGGACATGATCCAGTCTTGCTCGCCGAGACGCTTGGCCTGCTGAATCCACAGCCGGGCGAAACCGTCATCGACTGCACCCTCGGCCGCGGCGGTCATGCCTCGGCGATCGCCCGAAGGCTCGGATCAGCCGGCCTGCTCATCGGCCTGGACGCCGACCCGCGTAACCTTGAGTTCGCCGCCCAGCGCCTCAAGCGTGAGAATGCCTGTCCCGTTCGGCTGTTTCACGCCAACTTTGCTGAACTGGCCGAAGTCATGAAGCTGGTTGGGCGGGATCGCGTCCATGGGATTTTGGCCGACCTGGGCCTGAGCACCAATCAATTTCTGGATGATCAGTACGGCATGTCGTTCGACCGCCCCGGCCCGCTCGATATGCGGATCGACCCGCGCACGTCGAAGAGCGCTGCCGATCTCGTGAACCAGTTGCCCGCCGATGATTTGGCCAACGTCCTATATGAACTGGCCCAGGAACGTCATTCGCGGCGAATCGCGCGAAAGATTGTCGAAGCGCGAGCGATATCGCCGATTCTAACATCTGACCGATTGGCTGAAATTGTTCGTCGCGCCATGCCGCCGGGCAGTCACACTCATATTGATCCGGCGACACGCACTTTTCTGGCGTTGCGCATGGCTGTGAACCATGAAACGGCCAATCTGCAAACCCTGCTGGAGCAGGGGACGCGGTATCTGGAACCCGGCGGCCGGATGGCTGTCATCAGTTTCCAGTCCACCGAGGACCGGTTTGTGAAGCACGCATTCGCGGCTTTGAAGCAGGTCGGAGCGGTGGAACTGCTGACGCGAAAGCCGGTCACTCCGGGCGACGCGGAACTTTTCGCCAATCCGCGATCGCGGTCGGCCTTGCTGCGAGCCATTCGAAAGTTGTGAGGATTTACATGACAAAAGAGACAAAAATCGGCCTGCTCGTCGGGCTGGCGTTCATTCTGTTGGTTGGGATTCTCCTGTCGGACCATTTCCGCGGCACCATGGAACCGGCCACCGCTCCGCTCGATCACGCCGGCGCCACCGTGCGGCAGGCGGTGAATTCGCCCGGCAGCAACGTCGATCCGCAACCAGTGGTGATGGCCCCCGCGGAGGTCAATCCGCATTCGGCCATTCAAACGCCGCGGGATATCACGCCGCTCAAGCCGCCGGTGGAGTTTATCCCCGTAGCCAATGGCAACGGATTGCCGGTACAAACCGGAACCCCCGGCACCCTGCCGCCGAATGACCCGCTCGTTCGCGCCGCCCAGGCTCAAGGCGAGCAGATCGTTCCCGCCGACCCCGCTTCCGGTTCGGTGAGCCAGCCGATTCAAATCGCCGCCCAGCGAACCTATACCGCTCAATCCGGCGACAGCGTATCGCGGATGGCCGCCCGATTGCTCGGAGCCAATACCGCCCGCAATCGGCAGGCGATTATCGCCGCCAATCCTTCGCTGCAAACCGACCCGAATAAAGTCGTCACCGGCCAGTCTTATGTGATCCCCGGTTCCGGCCCCGCCGCTGCGTCAGGCGGATCCTCGACCGCACTGTCCGCGACCGCCGGCAGCCAGTTCATCTATGTTGTCAAGGAAGGCGACACCCTCTGGGGCATCGCCACCGGCCAACTCGGCAAGCCCGGCGCGGTCCAGGCCATCAAGGAGCTGAATCGCGACCAGTTGCATGGAACCAATACCCTGGTGCCGGGAATGCGGCTGCGGCTGCCCTCGGCGCCCGTGGCGATTGCGGAGTAGCAGTAGGACTGAGGACTGAGGATTCAGGTCTGAGATGAAATGCAAAAGGCGTCGGCCGGTTAAGAGTGCTGAAGATGGTAAAGCTGCTCCTATGTCTGGCTTTCGGACTCGGCCTTAGTGCTCTGATGCTTCAGCTTCGCCAGGAGTATCTGAACCTGAACTACCAGACCAGCCGATTGCACAGCCAGATCGAGGCAAGACAGTCTCAGCTTTGGGGCCAGCAACTGCGCATCGCCGAGGCGACGGCTCCCAACGCCATCGCCGCCAAGGTGCGCGAACAGATGATCCCGCTAAGACCGGAAGCGCAGGGCCTGCCGCCAGCGGCGCGACCCGCGGCCCGGAACTGGCTCGCGCCGGCGGGACCGAGTGCATCAGCGTTGGGTGTGGGGGAGTGAGAGAGGACTTGAGAGTTCAGTGGTCCACGTCCAGCTTGTCCTGTTTTTAGATTCTGCCATCCATTTCTTGTCTTGTGCCACAAATTGATCCCGTCAATAATTTGAGGCCATGCTCCTTTCAGAAGCCATTAAGGCCAGTGACCATTCATATTCTGCGAAAGATGTCGCGGGTCATGAATTGCCGGACTGGTACGAGATTGGGAATCTACTCGTGGAATCGGGCGGAATTGAAGTAGTCGATCCGTGTTGCCATGCCTCCGTGCGCGTTCAGACCCCAAATGGCGTCTATGCAGCCGAAGCACGACTCATCGATTTTGGCGGAAATCTGCGTGTTTCAAGGCTGCGGGCCAGGCTCGAAACGGTGGCCGCGCCAAGCCGCAGCGCAAAATCTGGCACGGTGCCGGTCGAACTGGCTTGTGTATTGGTCGCTGACATGCAGGCCCTTTACGCCGGGCTTACAAGTCAGGAAATCGAAGAATCGTATGGATTGATGTGCCGCTTTGCAGGTTGCCCGGGAAGCATGTGCCAGCTCCGGTTCGAAAGTAAGACAATTCAGTTTGCTATATGTTCATCGGGCTGGGGCGACGGAACGTATCCGGTATATGGCCTGAATTCCGACGGACAGACAATCGGGTTGGAAGTTGTGTTCATCGTGGATGGCGCTATTCGATCCTGAATATCATTCTGACGGGAAGTCAACATGGAAACTCTGATGACGACTTGGGACGCGACACTTAAATTGACCGAAAAATCCGGCCTTACCATCGATCAAACAAAAGCCTTCTTGCAGACGCAGGCCGAATTGTCCTACGAGCATGCGAAAGGCGGCTATCCGATCGCGGGGATGGGCACTTTGGAATTGGTGGCGCGGCCGGAAAGAAAAATGACAATATTGTTCGGACCGAAAAAGGGTTAGGAGATCATGGTCCCTGCAAAACGAGTATTGAAGTTCCGCGTTGCCAAGGTTGCCAAAGATGCCGTACTTGGCAGTAAGAAAGTATCGGGCGACGTTACGAAGGTCGAACTTCAGTTTGACGAAGGCGAAGTGGAGTCGTGACGCGCACTGGATAAGGAAATAATCTCTCAAGGTCAAAATTGAACGGGCCGCGTGGCGTGAATCCAACTCCGAGTGCGCCGAGATTCGCAGAGACCGATTTAGACCGCGACGTTTACGCCGCGCCTTCGCGGTCGCCGAGGGGGACTGATTTGGCGGGATACGTTTCGAAGCGCATCGAACAAACAGCACAAAAGCCGTTGTCATTGGAAGAAATCAGCGGCCCGGTTTACCAGAAGTTTCTTGAGAGCGGTATGTCGGACGATGAACCTGGCGATCTCCTTGAGAAGGAAAAGCACGCGGCCCGCTTAGAGCGCCGCGCTCGCCAAGGCACATGATTTCACCCCCTCAACTAAGAGCATTGAGGGGGACTTGGTATCATCGTCAGCGATGACCTCCGGCCAACAACCCGCGCACGCCGCCACCTCCTTTGCCGCGACGCGTTGGACGCTGGTGCTGGCCGCCGGGGAGACGGCAGACCAACGGCATGCCGATGCATTGGCGGAATTGTGCCAGGCTTACTGGTATCCGATTTACGCGTATGTACGGCATTGCGGGTATCCGAACGAAGCGGCCGAACCTTACGCAGGGGTTCTTCGCACGACTCATCGAACATTCTGATTTATCGGCAGCCGATCCTTCGCGCGGTCGATTCAGAACTTTCCTCATGGCGTGCCTGCGGAACTTCATGGCCAATCAAACGGATCGCCAGAAGGCCCTCAAACGGGGCGGCGGTGTACGCGTCTCGCCGCTTGAATTTGGCGCGGCCAACGAATGTTACCAGCGTGAACCCAGTCACGATCTGACGCCCGACAGGTTATTTGAGCGCCGATGGGCGCTAACCGTGCTGGACCGGGTTTTGACCCAGTTGGAGGGGCATTACCGGCAGGCGGACAAACTGGCCCTTTTTACGGCAATCAAGCCGCTTTTGACGCAAGACGCAAGCGAGAAAAGTACCGGCGCCGACATCGCCTTGCGTCTGGGAATGACTCCCGACGCGGTAAAGTCCGCCGCATATCGACTGCGTGTCCTGTATCGCCAGACCCTTCGGGCGCAAATTGCCGAGACGGTGGCCACGGAAGACGAAATCGACGAGGAAATCCGCCATCTTCTGGCGGTGCTGAGTGACAAATAATTTCCGTTACCTTTTTGAGCCGTTGCTTAATCTACTGGTGGAACCGGCAATTTCACTGGAGGTAATTACGCCATGGCCAGATGCTCACAATGCTTCACTGAACTTCCGGCAGACGCCCCGGAAGGAATTTGTCCGGCCTGCCTGATGAGGGGAGGATTAAGCCCCGCCACGATCCCCGAGGGCCAGACCTCGCGCACAGAAGCGATTCTCTTCACGGATATCGCGGATTCCACGGGATTTAAGGCTCGCGCGGGTTCGGCGGTCTACTCCCGCAACCTCAAGCTGCACAACGCGCTCTTCGAGCAATCGATCAAGGAATCAACCGGCGGCTCCATCATTAAACACACCGGCGACGGCTTTTTCGCGCATTTTACTTCCGCGGAGGACGCGGTTGTTTGTGGCCTGCGATTCCAGCGCGCGCTGGCCGCCGAGGTGTGGCCCGCCGAGGCGATTCGCGTTCGCATCGGCATCAATATCGGCGAGGTCGAGCCGATCCGCATGGCCGATCGAACGGATCTTGTCGGCAGCCCGGTCGATGAGGCGGCGCGGATCACATCGATTGCCGCCGGCGGGCAAATCCTGCTCTCGGGTGATGTCGCGCTCATGGCGCGCCCGCCGATCAAGGATCATTCGGTTCTCTGGAAGCGCCACGGGCTTTACAAACTCAAGGGCATCGACCTGCCGGTTGAGATTTGGCAGGTTGCCGACGCCGTTCCGGGACTGTTGCCGGCCCCGCCGGGAGCGGTGGACTCGGCCATCCCCACGGAAATCGGTCCCTACCGCATCCTCGAACAACTCGGTGAAGGCGGCATGGGGACAGTCTACAAGGCCGAGCAACGCAGACCGGTCAAGCGCATTGTCGCGCTGAAGGTCATTAAACTGGGCCTGGGGAGTGCCGAAGTGATTGCGCGATTTGAATCGGAACGTCAGGCCCTGGCGCGAATGGATCATTCCAACATCGCCAAGGTCCTGGACGCGGGCCAGACGGAAACCGGGCAGCCGTATTTCGCGATGGAATATGTGCCGGGCGTGCCGCTGACGAAATTCGCCGACGACAAGAAGCTGTCGGTCCGGCAGCGACTGGAATTATTCAAGGACGTATGCGCCGCCATCGCGCACGCTCATACCAAGGCCGTCATTCCCCGCGACGTGAAGTCTTCGAATGTGTTGGCGTATTTGTCCGACGAGAAGCCGTGCGTGAAGGTGATTGATTTTGGCATCGCCAAGGCGCTGACGGGGGACCGCCTGACGGACCAGACGTTCAATACCGATCGCGGGCGGGCGATCGGGACTTTTGACTCGATGAGCCCGGAACAGGCGGAAGGAAGCCCGGACATCGACACGCGCACCAATGTCTATTCGCTGGGCGTGCTGCTGTATGAATTGCTGACGGGCGCGCCGCCGTTCGACCGGGCCACATTGGCCAAGGCGGCCGACCTGGAGATTCGCCGGATCATTCGCGAGGTCGAGCCTCCGCGACCGAGCACGCGGCTTTCGTCGCTGGGGGATGCCGGTAAAAAGATCGCCGAATCGCGGCGTGAGAAACTGGGCGTTTTGGAGCGCGAGCTGAGGTCGGAATTGGAATGGATTCCGTTGATGGCGATGCGGAAGGATCGGGACCGGCGATATGCGAATCCGCTGGAATTTTCGGACGACATCGAAAACTATCTTGAGGGCCGGCCGCCGCGGGCGGGGCCGGAGAAGGTGAGCTACCGATTGCGAAAATTCCTGCACCGGAACCGGGGAACCGTTGCCGCGGCGGCGGCGATTGTGCTGTTGCTGGTCGGCGGAATCATCAGCACGAGTCTGGGTATGTCCTGGGCGCTGCGCGAGCGAGCCGTCGCGGAGACGGCGCGGCAAAGCGAAATGACGGCGAAGGATCGGGCCATCGCCAGTGCGCAGGAGGCGCGCGATGCCCGGGCCCGTGCCGATCAGCGATCTCTGCTGGTTGCGCAAGGGCAGGTTTCGTTGGGCGATGCGCTGGCCAGATCCGAACGATGGGCGGAGGCAAAAACGGTATACCACAAAGCATATGAGAGTTTCGTCGATCTGCAGGTCTCTCCGCTGAGCGCCTTGACGGCGGGTTTGATGGCGAACGACGCATCGCCGCAGGTATTGCTCACCCTCGCCGGTCACCAGGGCGAGGTACGGAGCGTGGCGATCAGCCCCGATGGGCGTACCGCGCTTTCGGCAAGCGATGACATGACACTCAAGCTCTGGGATCTGGCGACCGGGAAGGAACTCAAAGCGTACGCGGGGCACACGGGTATCGTCGACAGCGTCGCCTTCAGCCCCGACGGACGGACCGCACTATCCGGCAGCGAAGACAAGACGCTGAAACTGTGGGACCTGTCCGGCGGGAATGCGATTCGAACATTCACCGGGCACACGGCCTCGGTTCGCGGCGTCGCCATTAGTCCCGACGGCCGCTCCGCTCTGTCAGGCGGCGACGACAAGACGCTGCGGCTCTGGGACTTGGCCAGCGGCAAGGAAATCCGCGCGCTCAACAGTCACACGAAGGCCGTCGATAGCGTGGCGTTCAGTCCGGGTGGCCGCACCGCTCTGTCAGGTAGCGAGGATCACACGCTCAAGCTCTGGGATGTTGCCAGCGGCGGGGAAATCCGCACTCTCACCGGGCACACCGGTGAAGTTTGTAGCGTTGTTTTCAGCCCAGACGGCCATTCGGTGCTTTCCGGCAGCAAAGACAAAACACTCAAGCTTTGGGATCCGGCGACAGGCAAGGAAATCCGATCCTTTGGCGATGACATCGACATTGTCTTTACCGTCGCCATGACCCCCGACGGTCAATCGGCCTTCTCGGGCGGCTTCTTCGCCCATTTCATGGTCTGGGATTTGAACACCGGCAAACAAATCGGCCGCAATGACTCGCATACTTCTTTTATCTGGAGTCTGGCGGTCAGCCCCGATGGCCTCGCCGCGGTCTCGGGCAGTGCCGACAAAACGCTCAAGGTCTGGGATTTCTCCCGCGCGACAACGTATTGGGATTTGGAGCCAAAAGTTCAACAGGCGCAGCGGACACTGCAGAATACGCCCGATGATGCGGCCGCTTTGGCGATACTGGGCGACTGGTACGCTTTCCGCGGCGTCAACGACTGGGGAGCGGAGTTTCTAGAAATGGCCCGCGCCGGCGGCGCGAAGGTATCGTCGCTGACGCTGGCCCGTTGTTATTGGAGTTTGGATAAGCTCGTCGAAGCGAGGCGGGAATTTCAGAAGGCAATGGAAGCGGGAGAAGCCTCCGCGGACTATCTCAACCTCTGCATCGGGGCAGTCGGCGATTCGATTCCGGCCACGCAGCCGAATTGAAGTCGATTGCATTCCGCGAAGGTTGGATCGAGCTGTGCCTCAAGTTCGCAAAGCAGTTGCCCGCGAAGGGCTGCTCATCGCGATGAACAATGCGAGGTTCATCGCCCATCCGGGAGGCCGCGCAAACCCAACGCCGCCCGCCGATGATTCGGGCGGAGGGCCGGGTGGCAATTCCACGCAACTGCCCATAATGAATCATACGGCGCTGCGGTGATAATGTTTCGCTTTGTGGGCGAAATAGCCGGCGGAGATGGCCATCCGCCGGCTTTCGGGGTGGAGATTGCGCCGTGTTTCCGATTTTCGCGCGGCTGGCTATTGAGGGGATCGCACTGTACCATGACCTTGGTACGTTCGACGATTGAGATCACTCCTTCGCCTGCCCTACCTTTTTCGCGTTGATTTTTCCGGGCTGTTTTTCACGCGGTTTGAGTATGAATATTTGCCGCCTCTATATTCAGAACGGGAATAACGCCGGGTTCTGGGTGCAGCATCGAACGTGGCAGAACATGTGCGCTCAAGTACAGAGCGTGGCCGGACAGCGAACCGGACGGCTGGTCGCCGACGCGGCGGGCGAGGTCGAAGTGCGGGTGCAGTGCTTCGATGTGCGGAGCGGGCGGCCCGTGCCGTCTGTGGTTTCCATCGGTCAGCCGCAGGATCAGGCGTTTGTACTGATCGCGGAGCCGTCGTGGTACAAGCGGACCAAGCGGCAGGACGTGAAATCAATTGCTTGACGTTGGTTAAACGGGGGGATGCGCCGCCCCACCATGGTCTAATGGCGTGCGGTCATTATGCGGGGGTGTTGAACCGTTTCCTTTTTGCGGGGGCGGTCTTATTTTGAAAGGTTAAAGATGAGCCAATTTGCCAAAGAATTGAAGAGCTACGCCGAACAGGGACTGCGAACCGAGAAGGACTGGTTGTCGGTCGGACGCCAGGTTGAGAATGGCAGCAAGCCTCGCACAACGGCGGCGTTTCGCGCCGAAGTGGTGGAGCTTTTCACCCGCGATCAGACGCGGCCGGCGGATAAGTCCGCGCGGTTTGCGGTTGCGACCTGATTTGGGTTCCCGCGATTTTTGAGAATGCCGGAAGAATCGCGGCGCAGGCGCCGCCGGTGATCGTGGGGAAGGTCAATCTGCATTTCTTCGCGCTCTTTGCGCCTTCGCGGTAAATTCAATTCTGTTCACCGCGAAGGCGCGAAGAGCGCGAAGGAATTCAAAACGCGGATTCAATGGATTTCCCTGTTGATCCAAGCGGCCCGCCACCGCGGTGTTGAAACCTGGCGGTTCAAATTCTTCTATGCCGAGTTTTTTGTCACCCCCGCCCCCCGTGGGTTTTGCGCCGGGGCGGTTGATTGACCTTCCCACTCACATTCCCTACAACATCCGCATGGCTCCCATGAGTTACGACGCGGCGGGCGTGGATTATTCGGCGCTGGATGCCTTCAAGCGGCTTTGTCAGCGTTACGCGAGCGAAACGTCGGGCGATCTTTCGCTGCACGGACTGTCGGAAGTTCCCGGCTCGCGCGGCGAGAGCGCGTTTCTGATGGAGACGCCGGATGAATATCTGGCCCATGTCGAAGAAGGCCTGGGGACCAAGAATCTCATCGCCGATGCGGTCTATAGCGAGACGGGCCGCAGTTTTTATACCAACATCGGCGTCGATACCGTTGCGACAATCGTCAATGATTTAATTACAACCGGGGCGCTGCCGATTTCGGTGGCGATGCATGTCGCGGCGGGCGATTCAAAATGGTTCGCGGATTTGAAACGCGCGGAGGATTTGGCGCGAGGATTTGCGCGCGGCTGCCAACTCGCGGGGGCGGTGTGGGGCGGCGGGGAAACGCCGGCGCTGCGCGGCATGGTGCAGCCGGATACGGTGATCCTCGCTGGATCGGCGATCGGTCGAATCAAACCAAAAAATCTGCGCATCAACGGCCAACTTCAATCCGGCGATGTGATCATCATGCTGGAGAGCCATGGGCTGCACGCCAACGGGCTGACGCTCTGCCGTGAAATCGCGGCGGCGCAGCCGGACGGATACGTGACGAAACTCGACAACGGCCGGACGTACGGCGAATCGCTGCTGGACGAGAGCCGGATTTATGTGCCGTTTGTCGCGGCCTGCCAACGCAAGGGGATCGAGCTGAAATACGCGGTGAACATCACCGGTCACGGCTGGCGGAAGCTTATGCGGCCCGTTGAACCGTTTGTGTATGAGATCACGGACATCGGGCGGCCGCCGGAGATTTTCTGGTTCATCCGCAAGGCGGGGCCGGTGACAGAAGAAGAGGCCTATGCGACGTTCAACATGGGGGCGGGTTTCGCGGTGTATGTATCGCCGGCGGATGTTGCGGCGACGATGTCGGCGGCGCGCGAATGCAAGATCGGCGGGTGGGTCGCCGGGGCGCTGCGGCGAGAGAGCGGGCGCAAGGCAGTGGAGATTGTGCCGCTGGGGATTAGGTACGAGGAAGAGAGTTTGCAGATTCGTTAAGTGGTGATTGTTGATTGTTGATTGAGGGAAAATAGGACAGGTTTTCGCTAAAATGGGGCGGGACAAAACGGGACGAAACGGGACACTTTTGAGGATGATCATTTTCGTGCTATTTTTGCAATATAGCCTAACTTCTTGCGGGTACTGATTTTACAGAGGCGAATTTTGGCGTCGGCGAGCGGGGTGCGGCGAGGTGTCCCACGCTCAAATCAAGCATTATTTTGATATTTGTCAAGTGGCGGGCGGTCTGGCGCGCGACATAAATGCCGCGGCTAACAGCCTGTGGCAAAAGTCTCGCGGGCCATGCTCGTGTCTTTTGGCCGCGTGCTTCGTTGCCCCTCCTCAGCGTATTTGGCTGCGATACGCTTCGTCGTCGCGTCTCGCTCGCGGCCAAAATCCACTTCGCCTGGCCGCGCGGGACTTTTGCCAAAGGCTGCTAGCCCGAATTATTCCCCCGCCCCCGCGCGCGACGGGCCTCCTTGTGGTTTAATGTCTTTTATTAGGAAGAGTTAAACCAAGCAGGGAGGCC
>Ga0208589_1000064_pt1 | contig 47705 bp, 74 predicted proteins | sample NGESurshal092012_2_FD_184486 | JGI IMG/M metagenome (GOLD analysis project Ga0208589, IMG submission 184486) | Arctic peat soil microbial communities from Barrow, Alaska - NGEE Surface sample F53-2 shallow-092012 (SPAdes) | ecosystem: Environmental > Terrestrial > Soil > Wetlands > Peat ...
GGTGCTCGAGCGGTGCGCGGCGCTGACGACGAGGCTCGCCGACGCCGAGCGCGCGATGGTCCCGGCCTTGAAGGCCCCAGACCCGAACGGCACCATCGAAGCGCGCTACGCGGCGCTCTCGCGCGACGACCGACGGCTCTTCGACGACATGCTCGAGGAGGCCTCGCGCGACGCGCGCGAGGACGCGGACAACCTCGCGCGCGACGTCGACGCGTTGCGCGCGAAGCTCGCGGCGGCCGAGGCTCGCGCGGCGCGGCGCTGGCTGGGCGTCGAGATAGCCCCCGACACGACGCCGAAGCCGGCGGCACCGAGTGCGTTCGACCGCGACGTGGCGCGCTGGAAGCAGTCGCCCACCGCCGCCAAGGCATACGCGGAAGCGCGTGCGGAGCTAGACGCGCACATGAACGCGCTGACGATCGAGGACGCAGGTCGCCTCGCGTGCGAGCGCGACGAGGAGTTCTTCCGCAACGCCCGGCTGCGCGACGTGCTGCAGGACGCACGCAACGACCTCGAGCGCTACGGCAAGCACGGTGTCGACTGCGAGCACGTCGTGGGCGAGCCGTGCGACTGTGGGCTGGCGGACGTGATCGCGCGCATGACGCGGGCGCTCGAGGACGACGAGGCGGCGTCGCGCGCCAACCAGGTACCCACAGACAAGAAGGAGCAGACACGATGAAGATCCCGACACGACCGAAACTGCCACCCAAGGAGCGGCGCAGCGTCACGATCTCGTTCCGCGTGACGGAGGCGCAGTACGCGGTGCTCGCGCGCGAGGCGCTGCACTCCCAGAGCACGCCGATCACGGTGCCGGCGTGGGTACGCGAGAACATGCTCTACGCCACCGGGCTGTCGCGGAAGCACGTAGTGCTGAGGCGGCGATGACCGACCGCGCCGACACGATGCCCGCGCTCACCTTCTGGCGCCCGTGGGCGCAGGGCTGCGCGAGCGGCGCCAAGACGCTCGAGTACCGCCGCCGCCCGCCCCCGAAGACGCTGCTCGGGCGCGAGCTGGCGATCGTCGCGGGCCAGCGCTTCGACGCCAGCGCCATCGCGTGGATGCACGAGCACTGCGGCGTCGACTGGCGCGACCGCACGCCGGACTCGTTCGCGCTCGGCATCGTCGGCGTCCTCGTCATCACGGGCTGGCGCGAAGACCACGCGAACCCGGCCTTCGGCACGTACGCCTGGACGCTCGAGCACGCCGCGCTGATCGTGCCGCTGCCCTGGAAGGGCTCGCAGGGCGTGCAGTACCTGCCCGAGCACGCGACGCGGATCGTGCTGGCGCGCTACGCTGAGGCGATCTAGAGGTTCTCCCGCGAACCAGAACAGAAATTCATGGCGCAAATGAAACCTGTGTCTGCAGCCGAAGTAGCAGCCCACATCGACAGGAACAACCCCTGCTCAGGCGGGCCAAGAGACGCATGGGCGGGCATTCCGCTGGGATGGGATAGTCTGTCGTGGGCAATAGGCGATGTTCCGGTTGCCGATCTTCCGGAGGTGCGTGCGGCGTCAACGAGAGACGTGAAGCGGTACGCGGCTCACGCCAAGAAGACGAAAAGCGACTTCCCGGCCATCGTCATCACTCAGCTTCGTGGTCGCGTAGTCGTACTGGATGGCGCGCATCGGCTGGCCGCCGCTCGACTACTAGGAGACAAGACAATTCACGCGTACGTGGGTCGATAGTCGCCGCGATGTGATTCACACCGCACGTTCGCTACCTGCCAGAACACACGATGCAGAGACGCGATCGCACGGCACGCGTTCTTGACGACCCGCACGCGCCGATGTACCCCGAGAACAGTCTCGCTGGAGGTTGAGGCCGCGCACCGCGCGGAAAAGGCGGAATGCTTCCGCCGAGCTCCTAAAGGCGACCCGATGCTGCGCGATCCCGCGCGGAAACGGTCGCAATTGAAGAGCACCAACTACCGGATGCCGGCGTGCACGGCGCGCGACGTCGCGCCCATCGAGGCCGCCGTGCGCGCGCTGCGCGGCGCGTCGCGCGACGCCGCCGAGGACCTGATGGACGCCACCTCCCCGCGCGGGCTGTGCATGATGCTGCACGCGATCCGCCGGTGGTACAGCTACAACTGCTACAACGCCGCGAAGAAGATCCTCGTCCACGCCGAGGCCCTGCACGCCTCGGGCGCCATGGACCTGCGGGCGCCGGTCGGCGCGTTCCGCGGCTTCAAGGTCGCGCTCGACAACCCGCTGGCCCGACACGAAGCCGGCGACCGCCTCGCGCTGCCGGTCGTGCGCAACGGCGGGTGCTCGTCGTGGACGATGCGGCGCGAGATCGCCGATCGGTTCTCGGGCGCGTCGCCCGGCAAGACGGGCATCGTGATCCGCCTGCTCGACGACCGCGTCGAGCCGTTCATCGCCCCGCCCCTCGACTCGGCGGCGTGGTTCAACGCCCTGTACGCGCGCACGATGGGCAGCTCGTTCCGCCTGAAGGAAGACGAGTACGCGCTCTACGGCTCGCCGGTCCACGTCGAAATCGTCGCGATGAAACGGCGCTGAAGGATGACCACGCAAAGCGACCGGATGGCGGGCGGAGTCCTTGGCCTTCTCGTGGGCGACGCGCTCGGCGTTCCGTACGAGTTCCACGACAAGGAGGCCATCCCTCCGTTCAGGAAGATCGAGTTCGATCCACCGAGTGGCTTCGAGCGATCGCATCCGGGCGTGCCGCCGGGGACGTATTCGGACGACGGCGCGCAGGCGCTGTGCCTGCTCGACTCCCTGCTCGTGTCGAAACGACTGGACCCGGAGGACCTGGGCCGTCGCCTGCGCGACTGGTACGAGTCCGGATACCTGGCGGTCGACGGCAGGGTCTTCGACGTGGGCATCCAGACGCGCCACGCGCTCGAGGCCATGCGCGCCGGCGTGCCCGCGCTCAAGGCCGGCCTCGCCAACGAGCGCTCCAACGGCAACGGCTCGCTCATGCGCGTGCTGCCGCTGGCGCTCTGGCACCGCGGCAGCGATCGCGAGCTCGTGCGCGACGCGCACCTGCAGTCGAAGATCACGCACGGACACGTCCGGTCGCAGGTCTGCTGCGCCATCTACTGCCTGTGGGCCAGGTACGCGCTCATGGATCGCGCCGACCCGTGGTCCGTCGCGACGGCCTCGCTGCGGTCGATCTACGCCGACGGGAACGCGCGCGCGCTTCGCGAGCTCGAGGCGCACGTACGCCCGGACGATCCGCCCGTCGGACGCGGCAGCGGATACGTGCTCGATTGCCTGCACTCGGCCCGGATGGTCGTCGCGCGCGGCGGCGGCTTCGAGCGGATCGTCCGGTCGGCCGTCGCGCTCGGCGACGACACCGACACGACGGCCGCCGTCGCGGGCGGTATCGCCGGCGTGCTCAAGGGCGTCGGCGCGATCCCGTCTCGGTGGATCGAGGCCCTCCGAGGCCGGGCCCTGATCGATCCCCTGGTGTCCTCGCTGACGTCCCGGGCGTGACGGCGGCGCGATCGCGCTTGTTGACGCGTGGTGTGTGATCCGGTACCTCTTCACGCATGCCCAACAAGTCCGCCGCGTCGCGCACGCGCGCCGTCCTGCCCGCCACGGTCGTCTCGCGCGACCTGATCGACGCGATCGACGAGATCGCCGCGCACGACCCGACGTGCCTCGCGGGCAGCCGCGCCGAGATCGTGCGCGACCTGCTCGTGCGCGGCCTGGGCAGCCACGCGATGGGCCTCGAGGGGCTCGAGGTGCTCGAGCGCGGCAAGCGTGTCGTGACCGACGCGGCCAGGAGCCGCGCGAAGGCGGCGGAGCAAGACCGCGACGAGCGCGCGAGGAAAGCACGCATGAATGCCGCCAAGCGCGCCAACGACGCCGCGCGCTCGTCCGCCCCGGTCGCGCGCGAGAAGCGCGCGTCGTGACGACGACCGCCTCCTCGCTGCGCGGCACGCCCGCGTGAAGCGGCCGCGGCCGCGCCTCGTCCACCTGCTGCCCGTCGCCGCACCGGCCGGCACGCCGGGGTGGCTGCTCTACGCCGGCCGGCGCGACGCGACGGTCGCGCGCGGCCTGCCCGCGCTGCCGCCCGAGCTGCGGACGTGGGACGCGACGGCGCGCGCGTGGTTCGTCGCCGAGGCCGGCCTCGACGACGCGCTGATCGTGCTCGAGAACGGCCTGGAGGGCCGCGGCCTGGTCCTGTGCGCGGCGTGCCTCGAGGGCGCGCCGTGCGCGCAGTGGGACGGCGTGCCGCGCGCGGCCTACGCGGCGCGCGCGACGACCCCGGCGCCGGTCGCGCCCGAACCGCCGCCGGCGCCCCCGCCGCCATCGCCGCGATCCGAACCGCCGCCGCCGAGCACTCCGCTCGACGCGTGGCTCTACAACCACTTCGTGAACGCCGTGCCCTCGCCGCACGCGCCGCCGATCCCACCCGTCCCCCCGATTCCGCCGATCCCGTCCACGCCCCGCGTCGATCCCTGGCCGCCCTGGTCGTTCACCCCGAACACACCGCTGCCCGGCGTCGAGATCCCGGTCATCGACATCAGCGAGGGCCTCGGCCACCTCTTCAACCTCTTCACCGAGGGCCTGCGCGCGCGCGTGCCGCGGCGCCCACCGCCGCCGCCCGTCCCCGCGGGCCAGCCGGGCATGAGCGTCGGCGAGGCCGCCGCGGTGCTCAGCCTGAAGCTGCCGTGCACGCTCGACGAGATGGTCCTGGCGTACCGCAGGGCGGCCCTGCGCGCGCACCCGGACCGCGGGGCGGGCGGTTCGGACGCGGCCATGGCGAGGGTCAACGCCGCGCGCGACGTGCTGATGCGGGCCGTGCGGCCGCGGGGCTAGAGGACCGTCTCCTCGACGCCCGGCGTGGGCTCGGGCGGCGCCGCGAGCGCGGCCGCGACGTACGCGTCGAACTCCGGTCCGAGCCGGATCGTGCGGATCTTCTCGTGCGCCAGCACGTCGCGCTCTGCAGCGCTGAGCGGGAACGTCGTCGCGACGACCCAGGCGTCGGCCTCGACGTACTCGCGGTAGAGCTTGACCTGCCGCAGGATGTCGCCCGCCGGCACGGGCGTCGTCTTGACCTCGACGGCGACCTCGCGGTCCTCGGGCGTCGCAACCACGCGCTCCTTCTGCGCGCACGCGTACGTCGGCAGCGTCAGCACGAGGTGCTCGCCCTCGACGCGCGCCTTCCAGTCGTGCACCACCTTGGGCAGCCGGCCGCGCAGCGCCTCGGAGACCCACTCCCAGACCATCACGAGCGTGTTGGCCTCGACCTGGCGCTTGATTCCCAGCCACGGCAACAGCTCACGCTCGGTGAACTCCGACCAGGGCAGCAGCGTCTCGCACTGGTTGTCGGGCAGCTGTCGTATCGGAAAGTCGCCGCGGAAGCCCGGGGCGTACTGCGACCTGAGTTCCTCCGGCAGCGCGGCGCGCGAGAACGCGCCGGTGGCGACGTGGCGGCCGTCGGGCAGGCGCGTCGGCCCCACCACCCGACGCACCCGGTCCGGGTCGACGTAGAAGACCTCGGCGTAGAAGCGCCCGTCGCGCTCGACGACCGCGACGGTCTGGACCTGGCCCGCGCCGCGGTCGGCGCCGCCGTACCATTCCGGCGGGACCACGACGGGGCCGCGTGCCATCAGCCCGCGCAGCCACTCCCGCAGGTCGACGTCGCACTCGACGTCCTGCCGGCGGCGTTCCTCGACCTCGCCGCGCTTGTAGATCGTGTACTGGAACTCGAGCCGGACGTCGAGAAAGCCGACCGGCGTGCGGTTGTCGTTGTAGTCCCGCAGGATCGGCTGCGCGAGCTGGTAGGACACGTCCTCGGAGATCGCGAGCGAGCGGCGGTAGCGGAAGGGCTGCGTCCAGGGCTCTTTCGTCAGCTCGTCGGTCGACCTGAAGGACTCCTCGCCCTCGTCGTCGCAGGCGCCGACTTCGGCCCGCACGAGCAGCTCCGCGAGCCGCGCGCGGACGGCCGGCGTGGTGAGGTAGCGGCACGCGAGGTCGTGCCGCGGGTCCTGCTTGTCGGGGTCCTGGAACCCGAGGCGCGCGAGCAATGTCCGGTCGTGGCGACGATTCACGATCGACCCCCTTGCGCCGACGCGTCTCCTATGCGTCGCACGGCGTCGACGAGGAACTCGCGCACGAGATCCGAGCGGTTCGGGCCGGTACCGAAGGCCCCGGCACGACGCCGCGCGACCTCGGCGTCGAGCTCGCGCACGAGCGGCGCGGGGAGCATCACGACCATCCGGATGTCCGTCGAGCGGACAGGCTGTTTGCTTTTCACGGCACCGTCGTACCATGAGATGTGCTTGTTTCAATACGATTCACACAGCACCGTGCACTATCATGGTCTTGTCATAGTTGTCACTGACTTGTCACCGGCAAGTCTTTGATATTATTACAGAAACCTTATTTATCATAATCAGTGACAAGAAATTCGAGAGAGCTATGTCGAGATTTCATCTCGAAAAGCAAGACGGCCGTTATGACGCACTTGGGGCAATTACTCCTGCTCGTCTTGCGCGTATTTTTTTGTATATAGCAATCTGGCCGAGGCTGTCACCGACCCTGAAAACCAAGAAGACAAGCCGTGTCGGCTACTTCCCGGTGACAGAGAGGTGACAGAGTTACAGGATTTTCCGGCCATAAAGGACCCATCGTCGGCATCTGTCAGTTCGAAGGATCCCTGAGCAGGATCTGCTGCGCCTGCTGAGACTTCTGTTGATGCAGTGCGGCAAGCCTTCGCTCGGCATCCGCGATCTGTTGGTCCAGGCTCGGTCCGTGCTTCTGGATGGCGTTCAGCTCCAGGCCGAACCCACGCGCCCCGTTCGTCCGAGATTCGTGTCCGAGTTGCTTTAATCGCGATCGCAGGCTTGACGCGGACATGGTTCCGTGCCCGGTGACCTTCGACCACTCCGTGTAGTGGGCGTAGATCTCGTCGTTGCTGAGAAACGGCGCCACGAACTTGTCGCCGATCTTCGCGCAGAGGTCCTTGACCTGCGCCGCCGTGACCATCCACTCCTCGACGAAGCGCCGCACCTGGTCCGCCTCGAGCTGCCACTCGAGCAGCGCCCGCTGGCTCGCGTCGCCGATGGTGTAGCCGTGGTTGTGTACGAGTCGTGCGGCGCCCTGGACGCAACGCACCGCCAGGCCCTGCAACTGCACCTCGAGGTACGCCTGCATGTCGTACCGGACCGCCGCGCCGGTGAACGAGCGCAGCCACGGGATGACGAGGAAGCGCCGCCAGAAACCCTCCGACGTGTCGCTCGTGCCGGGCAGGCCGTTGGCCGAGAAGAAGTGCGCCGCGCGCGGCTGGAAGCGCAGGCCGTCCTTGCCCTTCTGTTCGGCGTAGACGTCGTCGCCGGTGATCACGGCCTTGAACGTCGAGGAGTCCTGGACGTCGCGCGCGGGCAGCTCGCCGACGAGGTTGATCTGCTTGCCCGCCAGGCTGAAGACCGAGAACTTGTCGACCCATCGCTGCGGCGGCACCGACGCGATGGCCTCGGGCGCGAAGAGGCTGCGCAGGGCACCGAGCAGCGTCGACTTGCCGTTCGAGCCGTGCGGTCCGTAGAGCACGATGGCCTTCGCGTAGCGCGGCGCCAGGCCCATCAGCGCGGCGCCGATGGCCTCCTCGACGGCGGCGCGCAGCTTGTCGACCTCGGCCACCGCGGCGACCTTCTCGGCGAGCCGCGGATCGTCGGGCTGCGTCGGATCGGCGGCGGTCGGGTCTGACAAGAAGACCTCGCCGAAGAAGTCCTCCCAGCGGTCGTACTCCGCGGCCTCGTCGTAGTCGAAGTTCAGCGGGTGGCGCGCGCGGTTGAGAGGGCTGTGGGGTCTGAGATCGATCTTGCCCTTTGAGCTGACCGTGACGAAGCCGTTCTTGAAGGCGCAGCCCGCAGGAGCGTCCCTGAAGAAGTGCTTCTTCGCGGCCATCTTGCTCGCGACCTCGATCACGCCCTCGGCGAGGGTCTTCGAGATCATCACGGGCTTGAAGCGCGGCTCGCCGTTCTTGTCGACGCCGTTCTCGATGAACCGGCCGTGCGTCCCGCCGTAGCTCGTCACGTGGTTGTAGAGGTCGATCTCGTCGAGCTCGACCCAGACGCCGAGGGCGGTCTTGTATCGCAAGAACGCGCCGTCGGCGAAGACGATCGGCTCGGGCGAGTCCTCGCGCTTCTCGCGCAACATCGTCTCGGCGAACTCGCGCGTGTCGCCGCGCACGAAGGGCGCCGGGCGACCGCCACCCTCGTCGCGGCGCGGCCGCGCGGCACCAGCCGGTGGTTCTCGCGCGTCGTCGGCCTCGTCGGCCTCGCGGACCCGATCAGGACCGCCGCCAGGTCCAGGGTGTCGTCCAACCGGGGGTGCCGGGGGCGCCGGCGCGGGCGGGGGTTCGCCGGCGCGCGCGCACGTCGCGGCGTCGGGCTCGCCGCCCGCGGCGCGCAGGGTCGCGGCGACGCACTTCCAGGCGTCCTGGCCCGCGAGCGTCGTGACCTCGCCGCTGCGTCCCGCCTGCCAGACGTCGTCGAGGCCCTTGCCGCGCTCGAACGGCCAGTCCTCGACCTCGAGCGCGAGGCCGGCGTCGGCGAAGAGGTGGCAGCCGCGCTCGAAGCCGCGCGCGACCCAGTTGGTCTTGAGCTTGCCGGTCTCCGTGTCGATCCGGCGCTCGGCCTTGTCCGCGTCCCACGCCGCGACCACGGTCTTCGCGCCGAGTACGGTTAGCGCGTCGAGCACGCCGCCGAGGCTCGTCGCGCCGGGGATCGAGATCGTGAGCACGCCCGTCAGCGCCGTGAGGACCTCGGCCTTGAGCTCGCCCTCGGTGACGCGCACGCGGTCGCGCGAGCCCTCGAAGAAGGGCACGTGGACGGGCGAACCTGGTGACGGGCCGCCGTGCGATGACGAGGAGATGATGCGGTACTTCGGACCGTCGTCGTCGACGACCTCGCGTCGTGGTTTGAGCGCGACGACGTGGCCGTGGACGTCGCGCACGGGTACGACGAGGCCCTCGTCGCCGCCGAGCATCAGGCGGCCCTGTTCGTTCTTGTAGAAGCCCGGGACCTCGAGCGCGCGGTCCCCGAACTTCTCGCGCACGGCGAGGCAGACGGCCTTGCGCTGGCCGCGCGGCAACGAGCGGAACAGGCCGCGCTCGATCTGCGCGTGGCTCAGGCCGCGGCCGATCAGGTTCTGGTCGTGGTGCGGCAGCAGCTTCAGCAGCCCGAGGACGAACGAATAGACCTCGTCGCAGAACGCGGCGTCGGCGCGCGGTGGTTCGACCGGCTCGGGTCGTTGGGGTCGGTGCGCCGGGTCGCGGCCGCGACCGCCGTCGTGGGCGTAGAGGGCGTAGTCGCCGATCTGGTCCGAGCCGAGCAGCGCGCCCGGTTCGGAGAGGTTGTAGCGGCACTTGCTCCAAACGCCATCATCGCTATAGGCACACTTGTGCTTCGCGCCGCAGATCACGCAGAGCCGCGAGACCTTGCAGCCGTGCCACTTGCCGCCGGCGCCTTTCACTTCCGGTCCTTGTCCGGCAGGTTGTGAGGTCGTAGCGCTAACGGCGCCCCGAAGGATCCGCGCCAATAGGGCTCGATTCGCCTGCGCTCGCGGAGGCTGCTGCGCGGGCCGCAGGGCTGCATCCTCCAATAGCCGCGTATGAGCGACTGCACGGTCAGTGGGTTGTTACGTTCGCCGCGCGCATAGGCCGCTACGGCGGCGCGACAATCGACCTCGACCGGGCGCGTGATCACGAAGGTACGGGTGACAGGAGCGCCGCGCGGGTCGCGCTTACACTCGCCCGCGCCGACCGTGGCGCTGGCGGGACGGTGCGTGTCGAGTTCGAGCAGGACGCCGGCTATGTAGCGGTTGAGCAGTTCGCTACCGGCATCGAGTTCCGATGCATCTGCGAACGGTGTTGGGTACTGCGTGATCACAGCCCACCGGTAACCTCGTTCATCGCAGACGAAGAACCGGTACTCATCGTCGAAACTGCGCACGGCAACATGGCGTACTTCGAAGGCGTCGACTCGATCGTTGACGCCCAGCAGTCCGATCGGAATGTCGACCACGAAGGCATCCCACGGCATCAGGAAGCCATCGAACGCGTCGAGCGGTACGCGCGTAGCCATCAGCGACGCAGCGTGCTTGTGTCCCGTGACGATGCGAGGCAGTCCGTTGTGAAACCAACGCGCGCTAAATTCGGCCCACTCGACTTCGCGCCGTCCGGCCTCGTTTGCGGCGTATTCCGTGAGTTCGCTGATGATGGTGTCGCGGCTGTGTTTGAGGGCGTGGGTGTGGGTCCACAGTTGTTCGCCGAGGGCGATCGCCTCGCAGATAGCGCGAGTGCTCACCGCGGATCTCCGCCCCGCGCCGCGATCCGCGCCCGCGCCTTCGCGAGGAACGGCCCGATCGCGGCGACCTCGAGCGCCGTCTGCATCGGCGGGATCGCGTCGCGGAAGAGCTTGCCGTAGGCCTGCGTGTTGATGCGCGGGTCGAGCACGACGATCGCGCCGACGTCGCTCGTCGTGCGGATCACGCGCCCGATGATCTGGCGGAAGGTCACGACCGCGGCCGGCAGCGCGTAGTCCTGGAAGTAGCGCTCGCCGCCGACGCGCGCGCGGATCGCGTCCTGGACCGGGTCGCCCGGCGGCGCGATTGGGAGGCGGTCGAGCACGACCGTCGTGAGGGCCTCGCCGGGCACGTCCAGGCCTGTCATGAAGGTTCGCAGGCCGAGCAGCGAGCTGCGCGTCTCGGCGCGGAAGCGCGCCGCGAGCACGCCGGGCGGGGCCTCGCCCTGCACGAGGATCGGGTGCGCGGCGTCGAAGCGCCGGCGCAGGTACTGCGCCGCGGCGAGCATCGCCGTGCGCGACGTGAACAGGGCGAGCGTGCGGCCGCCGGAGGCCTCGATCGTGTCGCCGATCGCGACGTAGACGGCCTCGCGCCAGGCGGCCTCGGCCTGCTTCGGATCGGGCATCGGTGGCGTGACGAACAGGCACTGCTCGGTGAAGCGGAAGGGACTCGGTGCGGCGTAGCTCGCGGCCGTCGGCGGCGCGCCGCAGGTGCGCAGCGCGTAGGCGAAGCTGGCGCGCCCGGTCGCGAGCGTCGCGCTCGTCAGGACCGTCGCGGGGTAGTGGTCGAAGAGGGCGCGGCGCAGCATCGGCGCGACCTCGATCGGCGCGTTGACCAGCGCGACGCGCTGCTGGCCGTCGAGCTCGGCCCAGTGCGCGAGGTTCTTGTCCTTGCGGTCGAGGCCCTCGAGCAGGTGCGTCGCGACGCGCTCGGCCTTGCGCTCGGCGAGGCGCGCGGCGAGCACGTCCTCGCCGGGCTTGCCGCCGAACTCGCGCTCCTGGCTGTTGTCCCAGGCGCGCGTCACGCGGCCCGCCGCGCGGTAGGCGTCCATGACCGAGTCGGCCAGCGGGCGCGCGCTGCGCAGGGCGAGGTCGAGCGTGCCTGGGAAGCCGACGTGGTCGTCGTCGGCGGCCTCGACGAGCTCGCCGGCCTCGCCGAAGACGTCGTCGGCGAGGCCGCGCAGGTCCTCGGCCAGCGTCGGGGCGTCCGCGCGCGCCTCGCCCGTGGCGGTCCACTCGGCGATCTTTTCGACCAGCGGCGGGAAGATGCGCGAGCCGTTGAAGCCGCGCACGGCCTCGGCGAGCTCGTGGGCCTCGTCGATCACGCAGAGCTCGAAGTCGGGCAGCACGGTGCCGTGGCGCAGGTGCGCGGCGAGCAGGTGCATGTTGGTGACGATGACCTGGGCGTCCTCGACGGCCGCGCGGCGCGCGTTGTAGAAGCATCGATCTTCGTCGGGACAGCCCTGGCCGCGACACTCCTCCGAGGTCACCGAGAAGCGCCGCCAGTCGACGTCGTCGACGTCGTCGGGCGCGCGGCTGCGGTCGCCGTCGCAGGCCGGCGTCGCGACCCACTGCAGCAGGCGCCGCGCGCGATCGCGCCGCGTCGGGTCGGAGATGCGGTGCAGCTCCACGGCCGCCGCTTCCATGGTGCACGCGTAGTTCGAGCGGCCCTTGATCATCGCGTAGCGGAAAGGCCACGGCAGGACCTTGCGCAACATCGGCAGGTCCTTCGTGTAGAGCTGCTCCTGGAGCTGGATCGTCGCCGTCGCGACGACCAGGCGCCGGCTGCTGTGCACGGCGTGGTAGATGCCTGGTACGAGGTACGCGAGCGACTTGCCGGACCCGCACGGCCCGTCGAGCAGCGACGTGAAGCTGCCGCGGAACGACGCGTCCACGCGCTTGGCGAGCTCGACCTGCGCGAGCCGCGGGTGGTAGCCCGGGAAGGCGCGCGCGAGGTAGCCACCGACGCCGAAGGTGTCGCGCAGGTACTCGCGGCCGGTGGGCGGCGCAGGTGCGGACGGGGCCACGGGCGGCGGTTGACTCGCCGCACCGCCTGACGGATGCTTCACGTGTACCTCCAGGGCCCCGCCGCATCCGGGCAAACGAAGCGGCGGGGCTTTTCTATGTCCGCTATCAGGCGGACGGAATCAACGGGTCGCCGTCACTCCACCTTCCGTGGTGGACGTTTCCGGGCCGGCCACTACGGGCCGGCTTTCGACCGGCGGGAACGCCGCCGCGTAGGCCGCGTCGTGCACCTTCTGCATTAACGACCGCTCGTCGGGCCGTGGCAGCCGTGCGGTAGCCTGGGCGTCGGCGCCGCGCGCGGCGTTGAAGCGCTCGAGTGCCTCCTTGCCGAGCGCGAGCAGCTTCGTGTCCGCGCCGCTCGGTGATGCCATGACGGCGAGCATCGTCGGCGACGGCACGACGAGCTCGACGGGCGCGCCGGGCTTGGTGGCGAGCAGACCGAGACCGACGTGCAGCGCGGCCCAGACGGCCTCCTGGTAGTCGGCGTGGTCGATCAGCAGGTGCTTGGCGACGGCGCGCTCGCCGCGCGCGACGAGCACGGCCGCGGCGGCGCGGCCGGGGTTCTGCGACGCGGCACCGAGGTAGACGGCGTAGGGGTCGGGCGTGGTCATCGCGGTGGTTCGCGGTCATCGTTGATGATCAGCGAGAGGTAGGAGGAGCCCTTGTGTTGCTCGATTACGAGCGTGAGACGAGGGACCATGTCCTCGTCGCACTGCTCGCAGTAGAAGTCGACATGGAGCCCGTCGCGGCGTCCAGGAAGGTCCTTCGCGGCGGTCGGCTCGACGGTCACGACGCCGTTCGAGGTCACCGTTGTGGTCGTGCCGTCGCCGTCCTGCACAGGACGCGACCGGACGACCACGGCGACGTGGTGGGTCATGCTGTCTCCGCAGCGCGGGCAGAGCAGCATATCGTCGTCGAGCTCGAGAGGGTGGTCCTGGCGCAGGGATCCTTGGGATGGTTGCGGCTCACGGATCGCGATGACCGCCGGAATAGGAAACTTGAGCACCATCAATCTCTCGTCGTCGCAGAAGAGAAAGACATGGAGGTCCGCGCGTGGCAGGGCGCGTACTTTGTCGACCAGCGTCGTGAACCCCATCGACGGCAGCTCGCCGACGAACGCCGCTAACGGGCTGGCGTAGGCAAAACCGTCCGGTCCGAGCGGGACGACGGCGTCTGGAGCGGCGTTCAGCAGCCCGAGTCTCGTCGTCTCGAAGCAGGCGTGCGTTGGGTGGTAGACCACGAGCGCGACATCTTCGAGCGCGACGCCGCGCTCGAGCAGGGGTCGGACGACGGACGCCAGCGCGTTCCGGTGATGCAGCACGAGAAACTCAGCTTCGTGGTGGTTCACGCCGACCCCGCAGCGTGGTCCGGGCAGGCCTTTTGTGCGATCGGCACCTGCACCGTCCACGCGATCTCGGGGCGACCCGCGAGTCGCGCAAAGGCGAGGAGCGAGACCTCGTCGCGCGCGCCGACGTACGCCGCGACGTCCGCGGCGAGGCGCCGCTGGCCGCGTAGCGCAAGCTCCGGCGCGAGGTGCTTCCGGTCGGTCACGACGAGGAACCCGTCGGCGCCGAGATCGTGGGTGCCGTCCTCGGGGTATCGCTTCCGGGCCTCTGTCAGCGTGCCGCTCGACGCGTGGTAGAAGACCACGACGACCTGGTCCAGCGGGCAGCCCGCGTAGATGGCGTCGTCGACGGCGTCGAGGATCTCGGCCTCGTGCGGCCGGAGCAGGGCGTTGACGGCGTCGGCGGCGCCGGCGGGGTCGGTGCGGGGGCTGTTTGTGGTCTTCACGTGGGCTCCGCTCGGGGTTCGGGGTGTTCTGACGGGACAAGCTCGGCGCGTTCGTCGGGCGTCTGTTCCTTCGCGTGGAACCGCATGTCGTACGTCGCGATCACGTTCATGACCCACGCGAAGACCTCTGGTGCGCGCTGCTGGACGGACTGGCAGACGCGGCAGTTCTCGTTCCACTCGAAGAGGAACGGCGCTAACGCCTCGGCGAGCGAGGCCATCTGACAGGCGCTCGTCAGCGTCAGGTGACCGCAGTGCGGACAGACGCAGTACGTCGCCTGCTGCAGCTTCGGATCGCCGAAGTTCTGAAACGGCACGTGGATCGAACGCACGACCTCGTTCAGGCGTGCGAGCAGCGCGGGCGACATCTCGCCGTGACGACTCGTGGTCATGGCGACGCCACGCGTCCGTGCGCGACCAGGCCCATGGCCGTCGTGACGTCGAGGATCTGCGCGAGCGCGTCGTTCAGACGGTGGTACTGGGCCTTGGCGATCAGGTGCAGCAGCAGGCACTCGAGCGCGGCGTACTGCGACGGCGCGCGTCGCGCTTCGTCATACGTCGCGGTCGCGTACACCGCGGAGGTACGTTGCGTACGACCCATCGCGACCGCATGCCACCGCGTGAGCGAGGGCCCACCGTCGGTGTATACGACCTTGACGAACGAGTGCTTGGTAGTGCTCGTCATCCTGAGCTCTGGCTCGTATTCGCCGCTGACCATACCGTTGACAACAAGCGCGGTCGCGAGCGTCGCGCAGGCCTTGGTGAGCTGTTCGATCGTGGGAGTCATTACGTCGTCCTCCACCAGGCGAGTCCGAGTTTGTCGAAGGTCCATCCCGGCATCGCCAGAAGTCGCTCGATAAACGGAGCCATCTGGCCAATGGGCTTCGACTTCAGGTTGATGAACACGGTCCGTCGTCCATCGTCGAGCGGATACGCGGTCGGATACGAGAACGCGAAGACGCCGAGATTACGGGCATCGCGAATCAGCGCGGCGACGGCGAGCGGGAAGGCATCCAGATCATCGGACTCGCTCATCACAGTACCCCCCGTCATCGTTCAACGTGCTCCGGCCGAATCATCCCCGCGCGGTTGGTCTCGACGCGCCAGCGCGCGCCGCTCGTGAAGCGGTCGTAGTCGGTCTGGTTCGCGGGGCGGTAGCTCCACGCGCCGTCGCGGCCGCGGAAGTCGACGTCGAAGCCGAGGTCGTCCTCGGTGCGGTGGTTCGCGTCGACCGCGACCAGCGCGGGGCGCTGCGGCGCGTGGTCGGTGCCGCGCAGCGTGGCGTCGTTGACGACGTCCCACTGCTCGTACGTGTACGAGCACCAGTCAGCGTAGACCGGGCACTGGTCGTAACAGGTGTCGCACTCCGTTGTGCTCGGCAGCGGTCGATAACACGTGCTGCAACGCAGGTGACACCGCTCGCGACAGCGCGCGTAGCCGTTGTGACCGGAGCTGCAGTGCTCGTGACAGGCCTCGTGGCAGTCGCAGTCGTACGGCTCCGAGTGCGACACGCTGTGGCATCGACAGTCGTGTGCGTGGCAGTCCTCGGTGCCGCGCTGGCGCGACACGCACGCCAGGTTGTAGGCGCCCCACGGCGCGCCGCTGCGCCAGCCCTCGCCCTGCAGCACGTGGCGCTCGCGCAGCACGACGGTCCACGTCCAGTGCGTACCAGCGACGCGCACGTCGCGCTCGGTGGGCGCGAAGAGCCACCAGGCACCCGCGACGAGCAGACCGATCACGACCGTCGCGAGCATGGCCGAGAGGACCGGGAACCTGTCCGGCAGGAACCTCTCGACGAACGTCGCGTCGCCCGGCGGCGGCGGCGGCGGCGGCGGAATCGTCACCGAGCGTGACGCGCGCGCGGGCGCGCCGGGCTCCGCGGTGCGCTCGCCGCCGCAGCGCGCGCACTCGCCGCGCGCGTCGCGCTCCTCGCTCTGGCAGTACGGGCAGCGCCAGTTCGGACCGGCCGCGGCCTCGGCGAGCTTCGCGGGGTCCGCGACGGGCAGCAGCGCGGACGGCATGCGGTCCTCGTCGCTCGAGGTCTTCGGACGACCGCACGTCGCGCAGACCAGGTCGTGGCCGCGATTGTCCGCCTTGCACGCCGGACACGACCAGACCATCTCGACGAAGAACTCGCGCTCGCTCACGTCGACCTCCTACGCTCGTGCGCCGCCGTGACCAGCGCGAGCGGCGGCGGCGTCGGGCAGACGGCGGCGAGGGAGGCCTCGATGCACTCGTGGTCGGTTTCGCGCAGGGCCCCGCCGTGGCCGCGGAGCGGACGAGGCGTCGGCTCCCACGTCTCGTTTCCGAGGCGGTTCCACGCGATGCGTCCGTGGCTGCGGCAGCGCTCGAGCAGCGCTTCCAGGCGCGGGTCGCGCGTCAGCCAGAGCGCCTCGAGCACGAGCGAGACGTCCGCGCCGATGTGATCGACGATGCCCCAGTGGTCGAGCCACGGCGACCGCAGCGTCGCCGCGAGCGGCACGCCGTCGTGGATCCATCCGAGGATCGTTTCTGGAGCGGCAATACGCACGACGCGCGCGGCGAGATCGACGACGAGGTATGCGAAGCAGCCGTCGCAGTGCGTCATGTTTTCGAAGTGGCCGTTTGCGGTCATCGCGTCGAACTGCGCGGCCGAGAGCGCCGCGAATTCGACGTCGCCCTCGGACGCCCCGTCTTCGAGCCCCTCACCGACGCGCAGGCCGTCGCGTCCACACGCCGGACAGGACGTCATGACGTCGTAGTAGCCGTGGTCTTCGTCCGCGGCGCTGGTCATGGCTCTTCACCCGTGTCGTCGCGCAGGGCGAGTGCCACGCGCGCGTACTCCGCAGGGTCGAGGACGCTCTTGCTGGCGATCGCGTCCAGGGCCCGCTCAAGGGCCCGCGCGCGGTCGCGCGCCTCGTCGTGGGCGCGCTCGAGTTCGGTTTCTCGAGGCGACGGCGTCGGCAGGCCCGCGCGCGCCGCGCGCTGGCGCGCGATCACGAAGCGCAGGAAGGCGTCGGTCAGCTGGTAGCGGTTCGCGACGACCGTGAGCGCGCGCTCGACGGCGAAGCACGCCGCGAGCAGCAGGCCTGCCAGGCCGATCAGGACGCAGAAGAACAGCGCGATGCGCGACGCGAGAAGCACGGTGCAGACCTCCCGGCGTGGCTACGCGGCTTTTTTCTTGCGGCGCGCGGGCGCGGATTTCTTCAGTCCCAGCATCAGCAGCTCCCGCGTGACGTCCGCGCGGCTGATCTTGAGGCCTGGACGCGCGGTCCGCTCCCGCTTCACGCGCTGGTCGATCGCGAGCATCAGGGCGTCGGGCACGACGAGCCAGAGGATCTTCTCCATCGGCTTGTCGAAGAGGGGTGGTCGGCCGATCCGTGGCTTGCTGACGCGCGTCATGGCTGGATACCGCCACGACGCTCAGTGTTCGTCAAGGGCTAATCGTCGAGCAACGCGCGGAGCGCGCGCAGCGGTGCGGCGTAGGGCCCGTCGCCCACGGACGCGCCGTGCTCGTCGCACAGGCAGACCTGGCCGTGGATCACGCGCGTCGCGGGCCGCGGGCAGTCGAGGCGGCCGCAGCGCGGCAGCGCGGCGACGAGCGCGCGGGCGTGCCCGAGCGCGGCGTCCGCGGTCGCGAGCCGCGCCCGCAGCGCGTCGAGCGCGCAGGTCTCGCACTGTCCGACGCGTCGTCCGTGCGGACACACGGGCGGTATCGGCAGCGCGCCGTCGGGCACGTCGGCGTGGTCCGGGCAGCGGTAACCGTGCTCGTTGACGACCGTCGCGTTGCGGTCACAGAACGGGCAGACGAGGCTGACGCTCACGGCTCACCGTCCACGCCGAGCGTCGCGAACTCCTCGTCGAGGTCGATCGCGGTGTTCACGTAGTTCGTCGACGCCAGCGTGTGGCGCGCCTCCGCGGCGTCGAGGTCCGCCGTGACCGCATCGTCGAGGCGGATCTGTGCCGCGAGCATCTCCGTGGTCGCGGCGCGGTACCTGCGCGCGGCCCGGGCCGTCGTGCGGAGCCTCGCGACCAGCCCCGCGAGCCGCGCGTTCTCGGCGAGCAGCTCCGCGCGCGTCGGCTCGCCCGCGGGCACGCACTCGACGACGGCCGTCGCCGTGACGTCGGTGATTCGCTGGAAGACCCCCGCCAGCGTCCTGTCCTCGCGCGTCCAGCGCGTCGCGCTCATCGTCGTGTCGCTCAGGCCCGCGGCGACGCGCGCCGTCCAGCCCGCCTGGGTCCCGCGCCAGTCGTGCTCTCCGCGCGGCAGCTCGGATCCGAGCGTGCCGCCGCACGGGTGGTGCTCGCGCTCTTCCCGTGCGGAGCCGCAGCGCAGGCACGTCGTGCGGGCGATCGCGATGACCTCGATCTCGACGCGACGGCCGTCCGACAGCGTGGCGACGTAGCCCGCGGGCCTCGCGGGGTCGGGCGAGCCTGCCCCGGGCGCGTGCTCGCGCAAGGGCGCGGGCGTCGCGGGCGTCGGTCGCGCGAGGTCCGACCGCGCGAACAGGGCGCTGCGCAGCGCGCTGTGTGCCCTGTTCGTCGCGTGCTCGAGCGCGTCGAGATCGGCCGCCTGCCGCTGCTCGTACGTCGGTTCGTCGTGCTCCGCGTAGAGCGTGTCTTCCGCGGTGCGCCACGCCAGGTACGCGACGTCGTATTCCGCGGCTCGCGCGGCCACGGCCTGCGCCGCGGCGATGCCAGCGAGCCATCCGGGCCCGGCGACCGCGAGCCAGATGCCGCGAACGTGGTCGTCTGCGAACAGCAGCCGGGTCAGCGCTGCGATGTCCATCGGCTCCGCCGCGTCGTTCATCACGTTCCTTTTGTAGCGTCGGGCGTCACGGCATGGACCTCGACGAGCTTCACGTTCGCGCGCGCGAGGTTCGCGAGCACGGTCGGAAAGTGCTCGGCGAGCAGGGCGAGCATCTCGGCCGAGGTGCGCTTGCCGCGCGCGAGCACGGTGCTGTTGCACGCGCCCCGCTCGTCGCCCTGCGTGCGGTCCCACCACTGGATCGCTGTGAGTCCCGTGTCGAGGTCGTGCCGCAGGAATTGCCCCTGCGGCAGCTCTTCCGAGAGGTACTCGAGCCGGTCCGTCTTGGGCGCCATGCTGGTCCAGACGATCGCGCCGGTCCGCTTGTGTCGGCGCGGGGCGAGCGTGCCGTCGAGGTGCCTGTGGTCGCCGTAGTGTTCGACGTCGCGATCGGCGCTCTCGACGCGGCCTCCGTGCGGACCGAAGAGGTAGTGGCCGGACTCGTTCCAGCAACCGAAGTAGAAGACGTCACCCACGGGTTCCTCCATCGCTCGTCGGCCGTGTGATCAGGGCGTCGTGCGCGGCGCGCGCCGCGACCAGCGCGTTGTTGGTCGTCTCGACCTCGGCCCACGCGGCCTGCGTCTCGGCGAGCCGGTCCTCGACGTCGCTCTCGATGTCGTCGCTGGCGTCGTCGAAGCGCCACCGCGCGCGCTGGTACGCCAGCGACGCGGCGGCCACGGCTTCGGCCGCGGCGAGGCGACGCAGGAGCCCCGGCAGCGCGTTGATCGCGGCGACGATCAGCGCGGCGTCGCCCTCGCCGTAGCAGTCGGCGACGGGCTCTGTCTGCGCGTCACGGATGACGTCGCTGTTGCGGTTGTCGACCAGACCAGGCCCGATGATTCGCCACGGTCGAGGCGACATCGTCATCGACTCCGTAAGCAATCGCGCCATCTCGGCGAGATCGACATCGGTCACGAGCTTCGCTGCGTCGTCTTTCATGGCCTGTGACCCGGGACGATCGTCGGGTGGAGCAGGCTTCCGCGAAGCGAAGGCCGCACAGCGTGCTCGGCGCATAGCGCGTTGGCGCACGCGTGGTCGAGCGACGCGTCGAGTTCCCACGTGACGGCCCAGCGCGAGCAGCCGTGCTTGAAGCACGCAACGGGATCGTCGTGCCGCCCGTTCTCGCCGACGATCGGTCGCGGGCCGCACTTTGCGGCCGAGCCGATCCGTCCGACATACTCGACCGTCGGCTTCTCGTACGCCGTTGCTGGCTTCGTCGCGTCGGTCATCACGTGCCTTCCTTGGCGAGCGCTGCGTCGAGCTGCTCGCCGGCCCAGAGCAGTCCGTCGACCTCGCCGCTGGTGTACGCGGCCTGGTCGCTGCCCTCGTCGGCCTCGCGGGCTTGATCACGACGCGCCGTCGCCTCGATGACGGTGTCGAGGAGCTTCGATCGCATCGCGACGACGGCCTCGAGCGCCGGCGGCACCGCGCGGCCGGGCGGGGGCGGCGGCTCGCAGATGCAGTGGCACGTCGCCCAGTGCGGGCCGTGCGGATTGTGGAACTCCACGCCCGAGCCGCGGCACGTGGGGCAGCCGGTGACGCCGCGGGGGTGCCAGCCGTTCGCCGCTACCGGTCGCAGCCGCGCGTTCTCGTCGCGCGTCTTCATCAGCTCGATCGCCTGGCTCGACACCAGACGGAGCAGGTCCGCGCGCGACGGCTCGTTCGCCGGGACGCACTCGACGAACAGCAGTCCGCTGTCCGCCATCGCCGACGCCAGCGCCGTCTTGGCGCTCCCGCAGCACGGGCCGGTCCACGTGCCGTCCAGCGTCGCGACGAACCCTCCGCAGTCGCGGTTGCGGGTGTCGAGGTGGTGGGCGCAGCGGCCGACCTCGATCGCCACGCGGCGGCCGTCATGGGTCGTGGCGGTGTAGTGCTTGTCGTCCATCACGCGCCTCCGGCGGTCAGCTTCTCGGCCTCGTCCATGGCCGCGCCGTACTCGTCGCGCGCGAGCTGCCACGTCGCGTGCTTGCGGGCTGCATCGCGCGCGGCTTCGCCGCGATCGGCATCGTCACGGTCCCGGGTGTCGCGCCGTCGCTGCCACGCCAGCGCGTCCGCGTCGGTAGCCTCGCGGAACGCGTCGACTGCCGTGCGCAGCCGACCGAGTGCCGCACGCAGCTGCGCCCGCGTCGGCTCGCCCTGCGGCACGCACTCGACGATCGGGCTGACGTAGTCATACTGCGCGCCCGCGATCACGTGGCAGAGCGCGGTCTCCTCCGTGCTTGCCGGGTGGGTGCTCTCGAGCGTGTCGGGAAACGGGCGGGCGTAGTCGCCCTGCCAGTCGCCGTCCGGCCGATGCCGCAGCGTGATCGCGACGGTGCGTCCGTCGCGCGTCGTGGCGACGTAGCGGTGCGGCTCGTCAGCCATGCTTGTCCTCCCTCGCGCGCTCCGGATTCGCCGCGAGCAGCTCGCGCTCGAGCATCTCGAGTCGCATGAGGCTGTGCATGTGGGGGTCGCGCCGGATGCGACTCAGGGCGGTCGCTGCGGCGCGCAGGGCCGTGCCGTACGTGCCTGGTCGACCGCGTCGGGGTACGCCTACGCGCCGCCACGTCCACCACTGGCCGTGGAGCCACGTCACGATCGTGATGGGCGCTCCGTCGAGGGTCGCGCGCCAGGTCAGTTCGCCGTCCACGTCAGGCCTCATCGTCGGGTTGCAGTGCCATCGCGAGCTGGTCGGTGGGTTGCCACGGACGCTCTGGATCGGTCTCGTGGTGCGTCATGCGCCAGTCGCCGCAGCGGGCACAGACCTCAGTCGCAGCGGAGCCGTGTCGCAGCGGCACGCGCGGGCCCGGGTTCGCCTCGGCGTGGGCGCAGGCGCCGGCCGCGAGTTCAGCTTCGCGCACGCGGCGTGCTGCGGCGAGAGCTTCCTGGCCCTCCCAGATGACCGTTCGCAGCGCGCCCTCGAGCGCCTCGACCGCGGCGGTGAGGCACTGCGTGCGGCGTCCGCTCGCGCGGGCCGTGGCGAGGGCCTGCCGGGCCTCCCTGACCACATTGCCGACGTCGTACAGGTACTGGCTGTGCTGCCTCGTGACCGCGTAGAGTTCGGCGTAGCTCACGCGGGGCCTCCGTAGACCTTGCGCATGCGCGCCGCCAGGATGTCGTCGGGCCGCGCGACGCCGCGCTCGATCGCGTCGAGTCCGGCGGGCTCGACGTTGAGCACGCGCGCGGCCTGCTCGAGCGAGAGGCCGGCGTACGCGCGTGCCTCGGGCAGGGGCAGCTCGCCGCGCATCCATCGCTTGAAGCGACCGACCTCGGCGAGGTCGTGGGTCGAGGGCGGCGTTGGACCGCACGCGATCGTGCCGTCGGGCAGGTGGTGGCATCGCGTGCGCGCCATGGCCTCAGCCTTCCTTCACGACGACGCCCGCCATCTGCTTGAGGATCTGAATCTCCTCGGGCGTGAGGCGGTATTTATCGAGCGCCTTGTCGTGGGCCCACGCGACGGCCTCGTCGACCGTCGTGACGATGCGTTCGTAGAGCTTGTACATCAGCTCGGGTTCCCACGGCGCGCGCGGCGCGACCGCGTGGGTCGTCGCCTTCGCGTCGTAGAGTTCCTCGAAGGTGCCCTCGGGCACGAGCACCGCGACGGGCTTGCCGGCCCCCGCGGCCCAGCCTGCTTCGCTGTGCGCGCTCGCGCCTGCCGGCAGCACGAGCACGACGACCTCGGCGGCGCGCAGCGCGCCCGCGTCGGCCGCGAAGCCCTGCTGCGCGATCGGTCCCTCGAGCGCGTCGCGGAACTGCGCGGGCGTCCACTTCTGCCAGTCCGGGTCGAGGGCCTTCCACTCGAAGGCGTTCTCCGGTGCCTTGAAATCGTATACCGAGTGGCCGAGCGCGCGCAGGCCCTCGACGACGCGCGGGTAGAGCTTGTTGCGCCAGCTCGAGGCGACGTAGATGCTGTCCATCGTGTCTCTCTTCACAGCGGCTTATTGAGCCAGTTGTTGATCCGAATACCTGCGTAGATGACGAACGTCCCGAGCGCGCAGATGCGGTAGGTCGGCCACCACGGCAGTTCGTGGCTTCCGTTCGGCGACCATGCGAGGCAGACGACGGTGGTCACTAGAAAGCTCACGGCCACGACCCAGAGCATCTCGAGGAACAGCAGGACCGAGCGTCCGATTGGTCCGATCGGTCGGCGTGTTGTCATGGTCTCTTACCGGCGTCGAACTCCGCGACCGACAAGCCATGTCTCCGCTCGAACTCCTTGGCGGATGGCGCCTTCGGTAGGCGCGCAAACATCATTCCGCGATCCTCTTCCGCGGTGAATGCGTGCTCTTCGAACGCCGGCGGGGGCTCCGGCTTCGGCTCGAAGTGCTGGCGCACGATCAGCCGCAGCAGGTCTGAGACGTTCATGAACGGGTCTGTCTTGTGACGCTCGATGAGCTCGCGGCCGAGCGCGTCGCAGAGGTCAGGCGGGCACCGGAAGGCGAAGCGCGCCTCTCTGGGCCGTGGGAACGACTTCTTCTTGGCCATGGACGCTGACCATAAAGAGGCACCAGACGAGTGTCAACGAAGAAGCGACAAAAGTGCTTCTTCGGCGACGCTACGACCGACGCCGCGCGATCACCATGCGCGCCAGCTCGTAGCCGCCCGCGGCCGTCAGCGACGACAGGCACGCGAGCGAGAGCCGCCCGGGTATCAGGCCCAGCCACGCCACCATGACCCGGTCGATCAGGTACGTGAGGGCCATGGATGCGAGCGTGATGCAGGCGACGGCCAGGACGAACTCGCGCAGGGTGCTCGGAGGCCTCACGCTGGCGGCGCGCGTCGGTCGTTTTCGGCCCTCACCAGCTCCAGCTCTTCGCGCTCGAGTTCGAGCCGCAGAGCCTCGCTCTTCGCGTCGAGCACGACGCCGACGCTGTGCAGTCCAGCGAGCATCGCGAGCGCCATCGTGCGGCGCTCGTTCGAGGCCCAGCTCGTGCCGTGGCGGCTCGAGACCACGTGCGTCCTGCCGCTGTTCAGCGTGTAGATGCGCAGGCTCGGTCGACCGTCGGGATCGACGGGCAGCGACGACAAAGAGATGCCCCAGGGCGAGTGCTGCGGGCAGTACCAGTGCTTCGCCGGGTCGGATCCCTCTGGCGTGGACAGGAACCAGCCCCACGCGTCTTTGGCGCGGACTACACCGCAGACCCTGCAGGTCGGATTCGAACTCGGCTCCATGGCTGACTCCCGGCTTCGGGTTCGAGGTAAAGGGCCGACGAAGGTGTGCTGGAGGGGTACATTCAATTGTCTTGTACTCCAGCACGGGTTCGGCCCCGCAGAGGTCACGTCGAATCGGGTTCGACGTGCGCAAGAAACCGCAGCAACGAAGATGCCGTGGAGGGGTACATTAGAAGTGTATTCCAGGGCGGGTTTGCTGCGCAGAAAGCCGTGGCGACGAAGGCGGCCGAGAGCGGGGCTTGCGCCCCGAACATATTTCCAGATGTACTCCCGGCCAGGGGTTCGCCACGCGTAGGTTCTAGAGGTCCACCTTCTCGATCGTGTCGAGCCAGCCCCGGGCGCCGGCCGCGCGGTCGAGGAACCGCGCGGCGACCTTGAAGACCTCGTCGGAGAAGCCACCGACGTTCAGGATCCGCGGGTCGGGTGCCGTCTGGCTCGTCGTGCGCGGCTGCACGTTGATGCAGACCATGCGCGCGTTCGGGCAGCGGGCCTGCAGCGTCTTCCACTCCTGCATCGTGCTCGTCGGGCCCATCTCGCGACCGTGGTACGCCGCGGAGTAGCGGTTGGAGCGTCCCTCGGGGTCGATCCACGACTCGTTGTCCGAGACGTAGATCACGGCGTCTACCTGCGCACCCTCGCGATTGAGCAGCGCCAGGGGCGCGGCGCAGTTGGTCCCGCCGCCCGCGATCGCGGCGAGCTTGGCGGCGTTGGTCATGACCGTGTCGCGCGGCTCGAGCCGCGGCATCCGGCTCGCGTTGACGACGTCTTGCTCGAAGGGCAGCACGCGCGCCTCGGGGTTCTTGCGCAGCACGCACGACGCGAAGAGCGCGGCGATGTCGACGCAACGCATCTTCGTCGTGGCCTCGCCGCGGTCGCCCGTGACGGGGCTCTGCATCGAGCCCGAGACGTCGACGCAGACCACGACGCGACCGGCGATCGCCGGCACGTTGTCGGTCGCGACCTCCATCGCGTCGTGCAGCGCGCTCAGCAGCTGCGGCGGCACGTCCTCGCCGGCGTAGGTGTACGCCGCGAGCAGCTGGTAGGGCAGGGCCCGGGCCTGGCGCACGGCGACCGGGTCGCGCAGCTTCGCAGCCAGCGTCGCGATGACATCCCGGGGATCGATCGAGGCCAGGCCTGCGAACGACGGAAGGTCGCCGAGCTTCGCCCCGTTCTTGAAGACGCCGTGGCGCGCGAACGTCGAGAGGTTCATGCGCAGCGTCTGCCACGACGCGCGCAGCGCGATCTCGGTCCAGTGGCGCGTCGCGAGCGGCAGCGACGAGAGCAGCCGGAAGTCGACGGCCGGCAGCGGCGCGTTCGCCGGGTCGAGCTTGAAGGCCTCGACGTCGCGCACGATCTGCGGCAGGTCCTCGGCCCGCGAGGGCTCGAAGCCCGCGCGCGTGGCGTGCGTCGCGTACTGCGGGCGGTTGCGGCCCGAGAGGTAGCCGTACAGCGCGCGGCGCGACGCCGTCGCCGGTCGCGGGTGCACGGCGCGCAGCACGTCGGCCAGGCCCGGCTTGGCCACGCCGATCGACGTATGGAAGAGGAAGTCGTCGTCCTTCGCGTCGAACCAGCGCTGGATCACGCGCTTCGGGCGCGTGCCGACGCCGTGCCGCCCGGCCGCGCCGGAGTTGACGACCTGCCAGAAGGTCGCGAGCATCTTGCCGTTGGTCACGACGCGCGGGAAGGCGCGCGCGAACCACGTGCCCGCGGCGTCGCGGCCCATCAGCCACGCCAGCAGGAAGGCTGGCACGTCCTTCATGCCGGCGACCTCGCGTGCGTAGACGGCGAGCCGGGCCACGAACGCGATGTCGTCGTCGCCGAGCTTGTCGAGCAGGCCCTTGAGCTCGGTGAGGTGGTCCTCCGCCTTCGCGTAGAAGGTCGCGTTGAACGTGCCCGTCGCCGCGTACAGCGCCAGGGCCTCGCGGGTTCCGAGCTCGTAGGCCCGCGCGCCCTCGCTGTTGGTCGTCGTCGCGGGCGGCGCGCGGTCGGCCGGGCTCTGCGATCGAAAGAGTGCGCGGTTGGCCATGGACTGCTCCTACGTTCCGGTCGGCGTGCTGGGGGTCGAGGGACTGAACTCGGGGTGGCGCTGGATGAACTCGCGCACGGCCATCCGCAGGATGTCCGAGAAGTTCAGGAACGGATCAGTGCGCCGCAGGATCCGCAGCGCGCGATCGAGTACGAGGGCGTCTGCTTCGGAGACCCGGAAGGCGAGGTTGTTCTCGCCGGGCCGAGGCTCGCGTCGTCGCGGGCTCATGCCGGACAGACCGTAAAACTCCAGACAACTCATGTCAACAAAAATTCGACGCGCGCTTTTTCAGGGACAGACGGCGACGTTACGAACCGATCCCGACGGTGCCGAGGTTGTCCCGCAGCGTGAACGACTCGAACTGCAGGTCGTCGATCGCGTGGCCCCAGACGCCCCATCTCCGGTGCGCGCGATAGATCTGTCGATAGACGCGCGCGAGCTGCCACAGGACGTACCCGAGCGTCATCCGCTTCTCGGTGTCGCGTTCTGAGAAGCGACTGACGTACGGTGCGATCGTCACGCGCGCGATCTTCGATAGCGGGTAGTCGAGGTCGACCGTGATCGTGCGCACCGGCAGGCGCTCGGCAAGGACGACGCGCCGCGAGTCCCTCCACCGTGACGTGCCGACGAGGACGTTGATCGCCTGGTCGAGCGTCAGCGTCGCGACCGTCGCGACGTGCTGGTTGAGGTGGTAGTTCCAGTTGCGCTGGGCGTCGTCGGCGTGGAGCAGGTTGCGCGTGACGATCACGCCGGGACGGTGTCCTTTCACCGGTGGCGGTGCGGGCGGTGGCACGACGCGCGGTGCGGGCTTCGTCTTGTGTGGCAGCAGCTCAACGCGCGGAACAGGAGCCTCATTACGCGGCAGCCGCATCGACGCGGGCTTCGGCCCGCGGCCCGGCGGCCAGTTGCGCAGGTTCGGTGGATAGTCCTCGGGCTTCATCTCGGAGGCGAGTTCCTGGAGGGTGCGGGGCGCGGGCTTCTTCATGCGGTCCTCTTCGGGGTGTGTGGTGCGGTCCGGCCGGTGGTCTCATCGATCGCTTCGTCGCGGCGCCGGCGCAGCGAGCCGAGTACGCGGTGGTCGCGCGCGCTCAGGACCATCCAGGAGTGCACGTGGCCGTCCTCGGGTGTTGGGAACTCGTCGCGGTCGCAGATCAGTTGCGCGTCGTACGGGTCCGGGTAGCTGCTCGCGCTGCCAGGTGCAGACGCGTGACCGTTGTGGACCGGGAACTCGTGGTGAAATCCGACGACCGTGCCGGGCGCGGCCTCGCGCTTCAGACGTGCGATCAGCGCGCACCACGCGTCGAACGTGAGGTACGGCTCGGGCGCCTCGGGCGGCCGGACGATGACGATCTTCCGTGGCCGAAAGGCGCGATGCAGCGCGTTGGTGTCGAGGAACGGCGACGAGAGCCAGACGAAGGCGCCGTCGGGCAATGACGCGGCGAAGTCGCGGAGCGTGGGCAGCGGACGCCTGGGAAAGTTCTTCGAGGCGTGGGTCTTCATGTTGAGGAGAGATCTCCTTCCGGTTCCTCGTCGTCCTCAACCACCGCGACGACGCGTACCTCGTAGCCGAACGCGATCAACTTCGCGACGATCACGCCGAGCGCGTGGTCGCCTTCGAAGAAATCGACCAGGTGGGAGTCGCCGTCCTTGACGTAGGCATCCCCGCCAACGAGGTGCTGGGCCTCGAGGACCGCTTCGCAGGCGTGTTCGTAGGCGTCGCCCGTCAGGTCGTGTCTGTCCACATCTCGAACGAAGACACCGAATCGACTGAGTGTCTCGACGCGGACCACGGGAATCGCCGGGATCATGTCGCGGTCTTGTCCAGCGCTAGCGCCAGGTCCGCGAGCGCCGCGTTGAGCTTCTTCAGCGACTGCACGAGCCGCTTGCGCTGGTCCGGTGGGGCGTCGGCCAGGGCGAGCGAGAAGGCACGCATCGCGTGGTAGTTGGCCAGCGCGAGTTCGGCGCTCGCGTCGGTGCCGCGACCGACATTACCGATCGGCTCGCCGGGCGTCGCCCGCGGGCTGACGGGCGCAGGCCTGAAGGTCATCGTGGGCAGGGGCGGCTCGCCAGGCCGGCGGCGCCGCTTCTTGTTGGTCCTGGGGAATGGCGCTCCGTAGATCGTGACGTTGGACATGGTGGCTCCTTCGAGTGGCTTACGAGAAACGAGCCGCGACGGGGCGGTTGACCACCAGCGCGAAGCCCTGCGTGCCGTCGGGATCGACGTGCAACTGCAGCGTCGCGGCGGTGCCGGCGACGATCTCGGGCTCGCCGGGCAGCCGGCCGATGACCATCAGGATCATCAGTCCGCACTCCTCGAGCAGGCAGTTGACCGCGAGGATGCGCTCGCCCGGACGTCGGTTCGGCGCGCGGTCGTGCGCGACATCCGCGGGCTCGACGCTCACGATGCGCACGGGCAGTAGCGCGCTGGCAGGACCGGTGGCGTGACGAGCGATGGTCATGGCGGGTTCCTCGGCGGAGCCAGCGGCCCCACGCGCTTGATGTTGACGATCGTGCGGACGTACTCGACGGCCTGGTAGACGTTCGCGTCCATCGTCAGGTGCGCGTCGTAGGCGCAGAGCAGGTAGAGGCCGCCGTGCTTCTCGACCATCGCCTGCCAGGCCTGCTGCGCGGGCTTCTGCTGGCCCGCCGCGGACTTGGTCTCGACGTGCACGTGCATGCCGTGCGGAGCGACGATGCCGAGCAGGTCGGCGGCTCCTTTCGGCGCGGCGCGAAACACGCGTTTCTGGCCCTGCTCGTCGACCATCAGAATCTGGCCCGAATTCTGGCGCCACCAACGGCTCTGCGGCACGCCCGCGCCGAGCGCGACGAGCAGACGCTTCATGAACGGCGTCTCGCGCGGTTCAGCCACGCGCGCTCTCCGGTGGCTTCCAGCCGTCGTCGAACACGCTCGCCTCGGGCTTCTTCCCCAACAGCGCGAGGTGTACGAGGCGCGCGCGCTCGGCGTCGGCCAGGGCGCGGTGGCGGGCAGGGCTCGGGATGCCGAGGTGGGCGCAGACCGCGTCGAGCTTCGCGGACTCGGTCGCGCCGGTGCGCTTCAAGACCTTGCGCGCGGTGTACATCGGGTCGACCGCGTCGGGCAGCCAGCCGGGCTCGGCGAGGCCGTAGCGCGCGCAGTTGGTGCGCAGGAAGGTCCGGTCGAAGGCGACGCTGTAGCCGCAGAGCACGAAGCGCGCGGGCAGCCACGCGAGCAGCGCGCGCAGCGCCACGGGCGCCGCGGGCGCGTCGCGCCAGGCCTGGGGCGTGTAGCCGTTGATCGCGCGCGCCTGGTCCTGCACGCGCATCCCGGGCGGCACCGCGAGCTTCGTCTCGAAGGTCGCGAGCGGCCGCGCGTGGGTCGCGTCGGCGCGCACCGCGCCGATCTCGATCAGCGGGTCGTCCTTGTGGCTGCGGCCGCCGGTCTCGGTGTCGAGCCAGACGGCCGGCAGGCGCGCCTCGCCGGCGTCGACGACCGGCCACTCCTCGAACTTGAAGTCGATGACCGTGAGGCCGGCCTCCCGGGCGAGGTCCGCGGTGTGGGCCGTGCCGTGGGTCGTCGCCCACGGCGCGTAGAACGCCAGCACGCGCACCTCCCAGCCGGCCGCAGCGGCCTTGCGCGCGGCCTCGACGAGGCGCGCGTTGCGGTAGAGCGGCCAGCGCTTCGGGCCGTGGCGCGCGCGCTCCTCGTCGCTGCCCCAGGCGCGCACGAACACGCCGTCCTCGTAGCGACCGCCGTCGAGGCGCAGCTCGACGCGGAACACGCCGTGCGAGCGCGCGGCCTCGGCGCCCCAGAAGTCCGGCCCGGGCGCGCCGCCCGCCAGGACGACGTCGCGGGCGTCGAGTTCGGAGACCGCGCCGGTGATCAGCCCGCGCGCCCAGAGCTCAGCCTCGACGCGTTCGGTCAGGCATATGGCGCCGGTGATCAGCAGAAGTCGTCGTGGCCGCGCGAGGGGTTCGGTCGCGATGGTCATGGCGCCTTCGCGCGTAACGCGTCCTCGGCCAGCAGGCGGGTGTTCTCGCAACAGTCGCAGTCCTCATCGCGATCGGCCATCGCGATCCGCGTGAGCGCGACGCGCAGCGGGTCGGGCAGCACGGCGGCGTCCTCGACGTCGCCGTCGTCGGACGGATCGACGGCGTGCAGCGCGGTCGCGGCCGAGACGGGCGGACGCACGAGGGCCCAGGCGGCCTTGGGCCCGTCGGCCGCGCGCCAGGCCGCGACGCACGTGCGAATGAACGCGACGGCGTTGGGCACGGTCGCGTCCTGGTTACCAGGCCAGAGCCAGCCGGGCTCCGTGTGGAGGAGGTCGGGGTCGACGCGCGTCGCGTCGGTCGACGGCGTCGCGCCGATCGCGAAGGTCTCGTCGTCGTCGTCGCGGTTGCGGTAGTACCAGGGTAGCCCGTCGACGAGGCCCGAGCCCTGGACCGGCACGAAGCCGTGGACCTCGCCCGTGAGGCCTGGCTCGTCGAGCGTGCGGCAGAACTCCGTGCGCGGGTCGAACGGCGCGCCCTCGTCCTCGAAGGGCGCGCGCCAGTGCTCGCAGCCGTTCGCGGTGAGCTGGCGCGTGAGGTGGGTGAGGTCGTCCTCGCGGTCGTCTTCGGGCACGACGGACATGATCTCTGCCCCGCAGACCGAGCACGCGGCGAAGCGTGTGATCTCGCGCAGCGTGTCGCCGGTGCGGATCGAGGACATCCTGACGGGGTGACTCACGCCCCCGCTCCTTCCGGCGCGACGAGGCCGTCGGCGCCGAGCACGCCGTCGATCAGGCGCAGGTAGCTGGCCAGGTGCTCGAGGCTCCAGGCGTGGACGTACGCGGCGTCGGGCTCGAACTTCTTCGTCACCTTCTCGTCCTTGAAGGCGAGCTCGAACGCGCCGGGCACGAGCCAGTGGCCGGCGTTCGGCGCGATACACACCTCGACGACGTGCTTGCGCCAGCCGAGCATGAGCGCGGCGGGACGGACGCGCAGGGGCACGTTGTACCAGGGCCGCGCCCAGGGCGATCCGGCCGACCAGTAGCCGTTGGGGAGCGGCTCGAGCCCGTGGTGGCGCACGCCCGCCGCGGCGAGCGCGCGCCGGAAGTCGACGCGGTCGACGAAGGCCTCGACGCGCGTGAGGCAGCTGCGATGCACCCACGCACCGAGCACGCCGGAGTGGGCCTGGTCGCCGAGCGACGCGCCGGTCGGCTCCCAGCCGCGGACGCAGATCTGGCAGGTCGCGTCGCGCAGGTCGTTGATGAACGTGTAGACCGTCGCGTCGCCGTCGGGCGTCGCGAGCCGGAGCTGGCCGAACTGGTCGTACCCGACGCGGCCGTCGGCGGTGAGGACATGACGGATCAGGGACCCGTCGTTCTTCTTCAGGCTGGACTGCATGGACGTCCTTCTCAGTGGAGCTTGCGCCCCGGGGTCACGGGTCTGGAGCCGGGGTAGTACGCGAGCGTCTTGCGCCGCGGCGGGCCGAGCCGTTGCGCGAGTTCGAGGACCTCGCGCTCCATCGCGTGCTCGAGGTCGAAGAGGCACAGCTCCGCGTTCGACGGGAACGACTCGTCGCGCACGCGGTCGCGCAGCGCTGCGGGGTAGCCGTCGATCTGCCACGTCGGCTCGCCGTCGAACCGCGCGGACGGCGCGCCCAGGAACGGCAGCGCGGTGGCCCACGGCACGAGCCGCAGGTTCGTCTGCGTGGGTTCCCTCGCGTCCGGTCCGGAGTCGCCGAGGTCGATGAGCGCGTAGTCGGCGCGCGGCAGGATCGTCGGGCCGTTGGACCACGTGACCATCGCCATCGAGCGGTCGCGGTACGTGCCGTAGAGGAAGCACGGCAGGAAGCGATCGATCCCCGCGCGGAGCAGTTCCCGCTCGCGCGCCGTGCGGGCGTCCGACCAGCGCCACGTGCGCTCGATCTCGGCCTCGCCGAGCACGACGCGGGCGTAGCTGGATTCCTGGGTGTCGGCGAGCGCCACGAGGACCTCGCGCAGGCCGCGCAGGTTGGCCGCGTCCCACGCGCGCGCGAAGACGTCGGGGCGGAAGGGACCACGGCCGAGGCCCTGCGGCCGCAGGTCCAGCAGGCCGCACCGCAGGTCCGCGATCAGGTCCGCGAGCTCGCGCGCGGCCTCGAGCCGGAAGGGCCGCGGGCGCACCAGGTTGACGCGCACGTGCGCGAAGGCGGCGTGGTCGGCGCGCTCGCGGGCCGTCGCCAGGTAGACCTCGAAGCCGACGCGCGTGTCCTCGTTCTCGTAGGCGTAGAAGGCCTCGCCGGGCGGCGACTCGAGCCACTCGCAGTCGGGCGCGCCGCCCTCGGGCATGGTCCAGCGCGGGCGCGCGATCACCCACGCGAGCAGCGCACGCGCGGAGGCGTCGAGCGCGGCGCGCGGCGCGGTCAGCAGGAGGTCGTAGCTCACGGCTGCTCGTCCTCGGGCGGGTCTGCGGGGGCGGCGTCGTACACCGGCTGGCCGTCGCGCCATCCGACAGGAGGCCTGCCGAATGTCACGGAGACACAGTGTGGTGCGTGCAGGAACTCGCTGAACAGACGGCCGAGGCAGTGCTCGCACAGGGAGAACTGGAACGTGGCCGCGTCGGGCAGCACGGGCGAGCCGTAGCATCCGCTGACCTTCGTCTCGAGCAGGCCGCAGAAGTTCGGGTCCTGCTTGCAGCTGCGGCCGCAGCGGTTGCACAGGATGTCCGTGAGCTCGGTCACGGTCTGCGTGCGCTCGACCTGGCGGGTGACCTTCACGGCGACTCCTTCGGTGCGGGTGGGGCGGTCGGCGTCTCTGCCGCTCGCTTGGTACGGGCCTCGTCGATGGCCTGCATCATCGCGGCGGCATCCTTCTTCCAGCGCTTGGCCGCGACGATATCCCCATCCCCGATCCACGAGAGCGGCGCGGCCCGGCAGATCAATTCTTCGACAGCGCTGAGGGTCAGGAAGAAACGCGTCTCGAGGGCTGTGAGTGCCGCCCGCGCGGCGTCGCGCTCGGCGAGCAGCTCCGTGGTCGTCATCGGCACGCCCGGCACGCGCTTGACCCACGACGTCCCGGGCGGCACGTCGCCGAGCCGTTCGACCGCGTCGATGTGGTGGGCGAACGAGATCGTCTGCAGCGCGCGGTCGGGCTTCTCGAGGCCGGCGACGCGATCGATCTCGGCCCACGTCGCCGAGACCGTGGCGATGACCTCACGCACGTGCGCGAGAGCATTGCGGCAGGCCGCCGTGCCCTCGTTTTCGACGAAGTCCTGGATCATCCACAGCGCGCCGTCGGTCGTCCAGGCGATCCTGGTGATCGGAAGCGGGGCGACCTCGACGCGGTTGCTGGACGTGAGTCGAAGGGCTCCGCACGCCAGGGCCTGGTCGACGTGCCGGTGGGCGTCGGTCTCCGACAACCCGATCGCGACGAGCGCCACGTTGAGTCTGGCCGGATCGAGCGGGCGCGGCGCGGCGCGCACGAGGGCCAGCAGCGCGGGCAGCGTGCGCGCGAAGTCCGAGTCGCTCACGACGCGGCCTCGCCCGACGCGCGTGCGACGGTCATACCCATCAGGACGAGGTCTCCGCCCTTGACGAGGACTATCCTGCCGACGAGCAGGCACGGTCGCGCGTCCGGATCGACGGGCGAGCGCGTGCCGACGAGCGCGATCGTACTGCCGCTCAGGCACAGCCGTTCGCCGAGCGCGTGGTCCCCGGGCGGGATCAGCACGAGGGTGCGACGCGCGGCTGCGTCGCCCCGTTGCGCCCGCCGGCCGTCGCCGCCGCGACACCGCGCTGACGGCGGCACGACGCGACGCGCGTGGCGTATCGCGGCGCGGACCGAGCCGCCCGGCCGGACGGTCACGATCCGACGTGCGAGCTCGGCGGCCGAGCCGGCGGTGAGGACCGGCTGGTACTCCGTGCCGGCGTAGTGGGCGCGCCTGACCGTGACCTGGCGCGCGGGGTCTTCGGGGTCCTCGACGAGGTAGTCCGCGAACTCGTAGACCGTCGCCGCGACGACGACCGCGTGGCGGTCGGTGACGACGTAGACCGTGTCGAGCGTCTCGACCGTCGGGCGCGCGGGTAACACGTTGGAGGTGACGTACTCGACGCACGCGCCGCGGCCGGCGCGATCGATGACCTCGGCGCGTTGGTTCTCTACTGCGCGCCACTCGTCGGCCAGCGCGGGGTCGATCGGCGCACCGTCGTTCTCGTCCCAGTCGGTGCTCGTGTACGTCGAGCCGTCATCGTTGTGGACCGTCGTCGTCTTCATGGCTTTGCTCCCCAGGGTTCGTTCGGTATGTCCACGCGCTCCTCGACGCGCCAGAAGCCCGCGGCGTCCCACGACCAGCGGTGGCGGACCTGGCCGCGCGGCGCGTAGATGAGCACGACCGTGCCGACCGGCGCGGGCTTGTCGCGGTAGGCCTTCGCCTTGGCCAGGGCGCGGCGGTAGTTGCCGCAGCACGATCCCGACGCGCGGTGCGGGCACCACGGGTAGGCGCGCACGACCTGGTAGGCGTCGCGCTGGGGCGGCACGCGCGTGGCGAGGGACGTCACGGCGTGGCTTTCGCTTTCGGCGCTTCTTTGTACGGCACGACGAAGGCCGTCGTCGCGCAGCCGCGCGGCACCTCGCGCGGTAGTACGATCGTCGCTGCGGCGCGGCGCGCGGCACGTCCCGCGGCCGGGCTCAGGGCGTCGCGCAGGCAGGCCTCGAGCGTGCCGGTCTCGCCGATCGCGTCGAACACGAGCGCGACAAGCAGGCCCCACGCGACGAACGGCAGGCGCGTCGCGCCGGTCTCCCAGTGCGAGATCGTCTCGCCGCTGACGCAGAAGCGCTCGCCGAGATCAGCGGCACGCAACCCGAGCGCCTTGCGCGTGAAGCGGAAGGCCAGCGGATTGACCAGACCGAGACGCGCGGCATACGCGGCGACGAGGCGAGAGCCCTGCGCGAGTTCGGGCAGTGCAATTGTCGAGAAGCTCGTGCCGACGATGGCCGGCACGCCCGTGACCCAGAACGACACCGAACCGATGGGCACCCACCAGTCGAGCGTCAGCACGGGCTTCGCGTGGACGGTGATCGGGGTCTTCACGCGCGCTCTCCGGGGCGCGGGACGGTGGGGTCGTGCGGGTCGAACATGAAGTGGTTGCCCGGCAGCCCGAGTTCGCGCTGCCACGCCTCGAGCCCGCGCAGGTCGTCGTGCGGCGCGCCGGACGCGCGGAGCAGCAGCGCCTCGGCGGCGTAGCCGGCGTCGTGAGCCCTGGCGAGCGCGAGCGCCATCGCCGCGTCGCGGTCGCGCCCCGGCCAGTCGCTGACGGTCGTGCGACTGCCGCGGACGTTGATGCGCTGGTTGTCGCACCGGAAGTGCGAGACGTTCGCGCCGAGCGCGCGCACGAGCAGGTAGACGTGGCTGTCGGTCCACGGCGCGTCGCCGATGAGGACCTCGCAGTGCGGGCCGAGCGCGGTGAATTTGTGGCGCACGAGGCGCAGCGCCCAGGCGCGCTCCTGCTCGGTCATCAGGAACGACGAGCACGCGATGAGCAGCGCGGACTTCATGGTGCCAGCTCCTCGACGACGCGCCCGAGCACCTTGCGGGGCGTAATTGGTTCGAAGAAGTTGTTGCCGTAGCGGCACTCGTTCTTGTGCTCCCAGCCGAAGCAGATCCGGCCGTGGTGCACGTAGAGCACGTGCTCAGGCGACGAGAACGTGCCAACGCCCATCTCCGTCGAGTCCATCGGGACGACGCGGTAGCGGTGGCCGTGCAGCGCGAGCTCGACGGCCTCGCCGGCGCGCAGGCGCCGGATGGCGTTGTAGATCGCCTGGCGGGCGAGGTGGTTGCCGCGTTGGCGCAGCCGCTCGCCAGGGAGCGTGCGCGACTCGGTGCGGCCGGACGCGTGATGAATGCGGCTCATCGCGGGCTCCCGTTCGTGCCCGGTGGCAGCAATCGCGTCGGAGCCTGGGCGCCCGTCTTCATCGCCTCGATCTGCGGCAGGAAGCGGTGGCCCACGGTCTCGCTGCCGGCCAGGACGATGTTCGCGAGGAACGAACTTTCGAAGGTCTCGATGCCGCTCGCGGCGACCTCGAACTTGGCCTTGATCGCGAGCAGCAGCGCGCGCCAGAGCCGCCGCAACTCGGCCTCGTAGGTCTTGCGCGCCACGTCGGCGCCGCGTGGGCGGTTGTTTCCTGGCGTGCGGTGGGTGAAGCGACGCTCGCCGGGTTGCGGCAGCGTCAGTTCGAACTGCAGCAGCAGGCCGCGCGCGCGAAAGACGACGACCGCGGTCGGGCCGTCGGTCGCGGTCATGAATGCGTCGGCGCCGTGGCGGTGCACGAGCGTCTCGATCTCGGCGCGCGACTTCGCGACGGGCACGGCCGTGCCGACGGCGAAGGGGCGCGGCGGACTCGGGGTTCTAGACATGCGGGGCCTCCGGCCTGGCCTGGCGCGCGACGATCGCGGCGACCGTCGCGACGGTGCGCGTGAAGAGCGGCACGACGAACGGCGGCAGCACGGTGAAGGCCTCGCTGGACGGGCCGCGGTGGTAGACCGCCATGGGCAGCCGCGCCGGATAGGCCGCGCACCAGGCCTCGAGGGCGTAGAGCTCGGTCGGCGTGCAGTCGATCTCGTAGCTCAGAATCCGACCGTTGGAGTCAGGCCTCTTCCAGGTGATCGTCAGCTCGATCTTCTTCACGTGGCCGAGCGTGCCGTCGATCCGAAACGCGACCTCGACGTTGGCACCGAAGCGAGAGCGACGCACGGCCCACCACGCGCGGCGCAGCCACCCGGCGCGCGTCGGCCCGCTGGCGCTGGTCTCGTTCGTTGCGAGCATGGGTCCGAAGCGATAGGGGCTGATCTCGTGAGTCACAGGTCGCGCTCCGATCCGTGCAGGTAGAGCAGCACCGAGAGCACGCCGATGGCCAGCAGGCCGTAGCGGACGTGTGGCCCGTGCGCCGCGAGCCAGCGCGCGACGGGCGCGTGGTAGAGCACGTTCGGCAGGACCACCGTGAGGACCAGGAAGGCGATCCGCACGGCCAGGAGACGCTCGCGCAGCCGGCGCGCCTGCGCGAGGACGGTGCGGAGCTGCCCGAGCGCGGTCGCGAGCTGGGACGACGGATCGTTCATCGGGCCTCCGCCGCGAGCTGCGCGCGCAGCGCCTGGGCCTCGAGCCAGGCGCACTTCGTCCAGTGCACGACGTCGGCGTTCTGGGCGCTGCGTGCCGGCTGCCGTCCGCCACAGAAGTAGCACTCGTTGTCCTCGCCGGACCCGTCGCGAATGACCGGATCGCAGTCCGCGATGCGCGTCACGAAGGCGGCGAGCGAGACGAGCCTGGGCGACGCGGGCGGCGGACGCAGGGAGCGCTGGCGCGCGAGCGTGGCCTCGACGAGGTCGAGCACGTGCGGGTCGTTGAGGTGGGGCTGTTCGATGTACGACAGGACGTTCGCGACGCGCGCCGCGACCGACGGCGGATTGGCGTCGTCCCAGCGCTGCAGGCAGGTGCCGCACGGACGGCGCTCGAGGCGCTCGGGCTGGTCCGGGAAGAACGGCACCGAGCCCTCGCCGTGGCACTCCGGGCAGTCCGTGGTGATCAGCTGGTCCACGTTACACGCCGCCGAACTTGTAGTGACTGCACAGCGACCGTGCGCGTTCGGCGGCGCACGCCTCGCCGTGGACGTTGCCATCGATCGAGTAGATCTGGCAGCTCGGACAGTGGTAGGTGCCCTGCTTGAGGACCATGCCCGGCGGGATGGCCTCGGGCTCGATCGCGGCCAGGCCCGCGACGAAGCGTCGCAGTTCGACCAGTTCTTCGAAGACCGCTGCGGCGTGGTTGCGCAGCGCGACGATCCCGGCGGCGTCCTCCTTGCGGTCGAGGATGCCCATGCCGTCGCGGTCGACGGCGAGCAGCGAGCGGTGCGGGTCGGCCTCGGTCGTGAGCGCGCAGGGCTCGCGGATGTGCAGCGCCTGTTGCCACGGCGCGGGCGTCATCGCGCTCTCGATGCGTCGCAACGCGTGCAGGTCGGTCGGCTCGTGGTCGGTCATGGCGGCGGTCTCCGGATTCAGTTGGCGCGGCGGGCGCGCTCGCGCCAGGCGTGGACGAGGGCCTCGGCGATGTCGGGCGGGACCTCGTCGGGCAGCGCGATCTCGCAGGCGTCGTCGGTCACGACCGCGGCCGAGACGGTCGTCTCGTCGGGCTCGCCGTCGTCGTCCGCGCGTTCGACCAGGAACGACGCGTGGCCGTCGGGCGTGTGGACGCGCAGGCGCCACTTCTGCCCGTCCTGGTCGACGGCCTCGACCTCGCCCACCGTGAGGTCGTACATCGGCGAGGCCTCGCCGTGCAGGATGGCGTCGACCCACGAGCGTACCGCGTCGGCCGACATGGCCTCGCCGGGGGGCGAGGTGGCCCGGTCGACGGCGCGGGCCCACGCGTTCCAGAGGCCGAGCAGCGCCTCCGTCGCGAACTCGTCGATCTCGAGGCCGACGGACGTCAGGGCCGTCTCGAGCTTCGTCGGGTCGGTGCACCGACCCTGCGCGACGGCGCGCGCGAAGGTGCGCCACAGGGCCAGGATGCGCTCGGGCTCGCGCGCGACGAGGGCCGGATCCTTGGGACGGTCGGAACTCACAATTCAACCCCTTCGTGCTCGAGCGCGAGCATGAGCGACTCGGCGGCGTCCTCGGCCGCGGCGGTCTGCTTCGCGATCAGCTCGTCGAGCCGCTCGAAGAGCGCGAGCGCGCGGTCGTGGTCGAGCGGCGCGGCCTTCCACGCGGCGTAGGCGTCCGAGGTGACGAACGCGACGACGCTGTCCGCGGCGAGCGTGGTCATCAGGCGCGTGATCGCGCCGTCGATGGCGCCGCCGCGGCCGAGCGGGTCGCGCGTCGCCATTACTTCGTCTCCGCGAGGCTCGCGAGCACGCGCGGTACGGTCTCGGCCTGTGTCATGTAGGCCTCTCGAACGCTGCGCACCAGCTGATCGATGGCCTCGTCGGGTCCGGGCGCATCGCCGGACACATGGCTCACGACTCGAACGGGCGTGTCGACCTTCACGCTCGCGATCCAGACGAGCGGCTCGCCCGGACGCTTGGGGTCGTTAGCGACGCAGCCGACGTTTATGATGCAGAGGTGCTCCGGATGGAGCGCGGCGAACATCTCGCCGATCAGCTTGATCTTCTTCTTCGAATCAGGACTCATCCGACCCTCCTTCGCGGCTGCCAGCCCGGTGGGCCCTCGCCGAATCGATTGACGTACCGTTCGACGACCCACGTATCGTCGTGGCCCTCGCGGCGCGCGCGGCCGACGAGCGCGGCCAGGCCCTGCTGCCGCTCGGCGGGCGTCGAGGGCGGTCGCGCCGGCGGCGTAAAGTACGGCGGCGCGTTCTCGGCGAAGCGCGCGCGGTAGGCGTGGTCGACCCACGAGGGCTGGTAGCCCTCGCGGTAGGCGCGCGCCCAGATCGCGGCCCAGGCCTCGCGGCGCGCCGTGATCGCCTCGCGCGTCAGCTCGACGAGGTTGCCGGCGACGGTGCGGACCGTGCGCGCGGGGTCGGCGACGAAGACGTGGCCGCAGGCCGGGCAGACGCGCGCGCTGCCGCGCGTGACGAGGAAGCACGCCGGGCACGTGCGCGTCGCGAAGTTGTCGACCTCGAGCGACGGTCCCTTGCGCCGGCCGTCGAGCGAGTAGACGCGGTCGTCGGTCGGCAGGCCGTGGCGGCGCGCGTTGCCGGCGTGGTCAAGCACGAGGGCGGTGATGCCCTCCCACGGTCGTAAAGCGCGGCCAACGCTCTGCAGATAGATCGTGACCGACTCAGTCGGGCGCGCCAGGACGATGCACTTGACCGACGGGACGTCGAGTCCCTCGATGAAGATATCGCAGCTGCAGAGCACGTCGATCTCGCCGGCCGCGAGCTGCTCGAGCGCGCGCTTGCGCAGGACGGCGCGCGTCTTTCCGTCGACGTGTACGGCGCGCACGCCTGCGGCGACGAAGGCCTCGGCGATCTCGCGCGAGTGCTCGCGGCTCGACGCGAAGACGAGCGTGCGGCGTCCCTCAGCGCGCCGCAGCCAATGCTCGACGATCGAGCCTACGAGGTGGCGCTTGCGCACGGCCACGGCGAGTGCGCGGCGGTCGAAGTCGCCGCCGTGGTGACCGACGTCGACGAGTTCTGGTAGTTGCTCTGGCGGAACGGTCCAGACCGTCGGTTCGACGAGGTAGCCCTGCGCGACGAGTTCGGAAGGGTTCGCGACGAGGATGATGCGTTGGAAGACCTGGCGCATCGGCCGGCCGTCAAGTCGGTCTGGCGTCGCGGTCAGCCCTAGGATGAACGCGCGGTCGTAGTGTCCGAGCACGCGTTTATACGTGGGACCAACAGCTCTGTGGCATTCGTCAACTATCACGACCTCGGCTTCGGGCAGGAGCGCGAGTCGACCCGCGGACTGGATCGAGAGGATCTTGACCGGCGCGGCGTGGTCGGCGCCGCGTTCGCCGAGCATCGCGATCGAGGCCGCCGGCAAGCCCATCGCGACGAGCTTGTCGCGCCCCTGGCGGCGCAGCTCGGTGCGGTGCGCCAGGAAGAGCACGCGGTTGCCCTTGGCGACAGCCCGTACGGCGACGGCCGCGGCGAGTGGAGTTTTGCCGCCGGCCGTAGCGCACTGTGCGATCACGGCATGGTCGCGGGCGCGCGCCGCCGCGGCGATCGCGTCGACAGCACGGGCCTGGTAGTGCCGCAGGATGACGGGCTCAGCCACGCGGTCACCAGGCCCAGCGTCGTCCGAGCAGACGTCGCAGCAGAGCCAGCAGCCAGAGTGCGACGGCGAACCACGTCAGCGCGTCGGACGTCCGGTCGTGGAACAACTGGATCGAGCCGTAGACGAGGAACGTACCGATGAGCGCCAGGAAGACGACGGTCGTGACAGCCGTCGCGGCCTCGCGGCTCTCCTTGTGGGCGCTCTTGCGGAAGTCTTCGCGCGCGAGCGCCTCCTGCTTGAGCGCTTCGATGTGCTTGAGTGCGGCGTCGCGCTCGGTCGTCAGGGCGGCGATCTCGCTGCGTTCGCGGTAGGGCGAGAAGTTCGCGCTCGACATCGCGCCGTTCACAGCTTGATTCCCATGATCTTCGCCGCGGAGATCCGTCCCTTGCTCCAGATCTCGAGCTTGCGTGCGGTCGCGGGCCGCAGCTCATCGAGCTTGCGGCAGTGCCGGTAGATGGTCGAGTACGAGACCTTTGAAGCCGCGGCCAGGCTGGTCATGGTATGTCCATCGACCTGTTGCGCGATGTAGTCCCGGAGACTAAGTCCTTCCGTGGACGGAGTGGGCGCGTGCGGCTTGGGCATGTCGCACGTATCCCACGCCCTCCGCTTGATCGTCAATCACTTTCGATGATGAATGTCGATTTCGATTGACCTGCACCGACGTTCTCGTCCAGGGTCCCCACCGCGAACCAATCGATGCTTCACCGGCTCCTCACCAACAGCTGCATGGGCGAGTGGCAGCAGTGCCCGCGCAAGTACCTCTACCGGTACGAGCTCGGCTTCGTGCAGGTCTACACGCCCGAGGCGCTCTCCTTCGGCACGGCGATGCACGCCTGCCTCGAGGCCTACTGGCGGGCGCGCAAGGCCCGCGCGGCCGACCCGTTGGCCGCGGGGCTCGCGGCCATGCCGGGCGACCTCGACGCGTTCGAGGCCGCGAAGCTGCGGGTCATGGTGCGGCGCTACGCGCGGCGGTGGGACCGCATCCGGTGTCGCGTGCTGGCCGTCGAGGCCGGCTTCGAGGTGCCGCTGCGCGACCCGGTGACGGGCGTGCCGTCGGTCTTCTGGAAGCGCGCCGGCAAGATCGATCTGGTGCTGCAGGACACCGGCGGGGCGATCGTGCTCGTCGAGCACAAAGGCAGCTCCGAAGAGGTCGGGAGTGGGAGCGATTACAATCGGCGTCTCTTTCTCGACTCGCAACTCCCCACCTATAAGGAGGGTGCGCTCTCGCTCGGCTACGAGATCTCGCGCATCGTCTACGACGTGCTGCGCAAGCCGCAGCAGCGCCCGCTGCTCGCGACGCCCGAGGCCGACCGCAAGTACACCAAGGTCACGAAGAAGAACCCGGTCTCGCGCCTGCACAAGGGCCAGCGCGACCACGCCGAGACGCCGGCCGAGTACGAGGCGCGGCTCGAGTCGATCGCCGATATCGACCCCGAGGACCTCGTCAACCTGACCGTCGTGCACCGCTTCGGACACGAGATGAATGCCTTCGCCGACGACGTCTGGGACCAGGCCGAGATGATGCGCGCGGCGGTCCAGACCAAGCGGTACCCGCGCTACAGCAAGAACTGCTTTCGCTTCGGCAAGGCCTGCGCGTACCTCGGCGTCTGCGAGGGCCGTGAGTCGATCGACAACCCGCTGGCGTTCACGCGCCTGGCGGACGTGCACCCCGAGCTCGAGCGCGCCCCGGGCGTGGGCGAGGGATAGAGATGGCTCGTATTCTGGTTAGGAATGACTCTCCTATTCAGGCTGGATCAAGGTTCGGCAGATTGACCATTACGGCAATCCTTGGTCGCAATGGTCGCAAGAGTCACAGCCGGTTCGTAGAGTGCCAATGTGACTGCGGAAGAAAATCCATCGTACGAGATTGCGATCTTACGAGCGGCAAACAAAGGTCATGTGGCTGTCTGATGCGAGAGATCAGCAAGATCACCCATCGGATTCACGGTCACACGTCAAACGGTAAACAGTCGCCTGAATATCATTCGTGGCAGATGATGTGGCAGCGAGTGAAGTCCAAGAAACAGAAAGACGTCAACTCCTACAGCAGTCGCGGGATCTCGATCTGTGATCGATGGAAGTCGTTTGAACGGTTCCTCGAAGACATGGGTCCTCGACCTGCCGGTATGTCGCTAGACCGAAAGAATAATGACGGACACTACGTACCTGGCAATTGCCGCTGGGCGACGCGTGGAGAGCAGCGTCGTAATACGCGACAGGTACACTGGATCACGTTTCGCGGCGAGACGCGGTGTCTTGCGGACTGGGCAGACTCTCTTGGCTTCAAGAGACCCGCAATTAGATATCGTATCAAACACGGTTGGTCGGTTGAGCGGGCCCTGACCACGCCCGCGCGAAAATTAACACGCAAAACACAAAGGAGTGCGCGATGGACTCAGGCGTAAGTAAGCTTGGCAAATTCAAGGTAAGCAGTTCGCTGCACTCGCAGCCGGAACGTTTGTTCGTTTACGGGTCTCCAAAGGTCGGTAAGAGCTCATGGGCTTCCTGTGCTCCAAGAGCCTTTATGATTGATCTGGACAGAGGTGCGGCACACGTCGATATTGCGCACAACGATGAGCCAATAGAGACATGGAGATCTCTGCTCGAGATGGTCAAACTCCTCGGTGAAGAGAGCCATCCGTACGAGACCGTGATCCTCGACACCCTCGATCGCGCCGAGGCTCTGTCGTGGGCCCATGCCTGTGAGTTCGTCGGCACAGGATCAAAGAACCGCAAGTCAGTCACCTCGATCGAGGAGGTTGCGGGCGGCTACGGCAAGGGCTTTTCGGTCTCGTACGAGCAGATGCGCGCGCTCTGGGGCCTGCTCGAGGTCTGCTGGCGCAAGAAAAATATGCGCATAATTGTGTTGGCCCACTCGAAGGTAGAGACGTTCAAGAACCCCAGCGGTCCCGACTACGATCGCTACGTGCCGAAGGTCCACAAGGACATCGCCAAGCTCTTCTTCGAGGTTGCCGACGCGGCAATGTTCGCGACGCGCAACGTGATCGTGAAGCAGGGTGTCTTCGGCGGTGACAAGCGCTACCACGCCATGGGCGGCGAGTCGCGCGTGCTCTATACGCAGGAAGCCGCGACGCACCTGGCTGGCAATCGGTACGGTCTACCCGAGCGTATATCGCTCGATTGGGACGAATTCGTTGGACACGTTGCCAAGGGTCACTCGCCGGCATTGCTTGAGGCGACGATCCGCGACAAGGCACGCCGACTGGCTGATCCGGCCGTGACGGCCGTGCTCGACGAGCGCCTGCGCGACGCAAAGGGCGATCTGCGCAAGCTGCTCACGCTGATGGGCCGGCTCGATACGCGGCTCGACAAGGCCACCGAGACGAAGGTGGCAGAAGAGGAGAAGAGAGAGGCCGCGGTCGCGGAGACACCGCCGGCCGCACCGAGCGAGGTCCCCGCAGGGACGCCGACCGACGAGACGACGAACTGACGAACATACGCAACGACGACAATCCCCACACAGGACCGAGGTAACGACGATGCAACCAGGTGAGCGAATCAAGGCGATCCCGACGCAGCACGGATTGGTGACGTTCGGCAGCGGGGCCGACGCCTTCGAGAAGATGGTGGTGGTCTTCAAGGTCCTCGAGGGGCCCTCGATGAACCAGACCGTCAACGGGTCGTTCGGCTTCAAGGGCAAGGGCGAGGACTTCACCGCCGAGGTCATGCGCAAGTGCGGCTACAACGGCGTCAACGACATGGAGGATCCCTGGGACTACCAGCAGGTCCTCGTGACGATCGTCGCCGAGGAGTACGAGAGCGAGGGCAAGAAGCGCACGGGCTTCACCGTGCAGTACGTCAACGCCCTCGACGAGGCACCGCGCGACCCGGGCGCGCTGATCGAGAAGTTCCGCGCCGATCCGGTGCGCGCGAAGAGCTTCAAGGAGACCTTCATGGCGTCGCAGCAGGCCAAGCGCGCGGCGGCCGGTGAGACCGCGGCGCCGCAGGCCAAGGCGGTCGGCAAGCCCGGTAGCAAGCCCGGCGCCGGGCCCGACGACGGGTTCGGCGGCGGTCCGGCCGACGAGGACATTCCATTCTGATTTCGCATAGTTAGCAACGCACACGGCCTACGAAAAGCCGTGTGCGTTGCTTCCCATTGGCGTATCCTGGAAGCTTCATCCAATGCCCGACGTGCGCTCGCAGCGGATCTATTCCTGGGCCCTGGAGACGGCCCTGCACTGCGTCGTCGACGGGGCCGCGATCGCGCAGGCCGGCGCCGACTACCGCCGCCTCGGCGGCGCGCAGGCCTGGTTGCTCGACGTGAGCGAGGGCAGCCCCGATCCGAAGGACCCGCTCGGGGTGCTGCCGGTCATCGTCGCCGAGGTCGTGGCGCTGCGCGCGCGCGGCCTGCAGCGCGTCGCCCTGGTCGCGCCGCCGATCGTCCTGGTGATGCTCGCGGACGTCGAGCGCCAGGTCGCGCCCGTGCGGGTCTATCCGTTCGGGACGCGCGCCGAGGCCATCGCGTGGTTTGCGGGCGGATGCCGCTGAGTCCGCGCGCGAGGCTGCGCGCCGCGGGGTGCGTGCTGCTCGTCTGCGACGACGCCTGGGGCTTCAGTTGCGCGACGGTCGTGAGGTGCGACCCGGCGACGGGCGTGCCGCTACCCGAGGCGACCGTCGGGCGGGGTGCGCGGCCCGCGACCGACGAAGAACACCGCGCGTGGGAGCTGTGGCGCGGGCTGCCGTTCCGCACGCGGCGCCGGTCGGCGCGGTAGGCCACGCGTTTCGCCGGGCGTTGTTTGTAGGCTGGATGGGTTTGCCGTAGCTTCTCGGCATGGCTCTGCGGACGCAGCTCGATCCGAACATCCTGATTGGCGACACCCTGGCGGACCGACCGCTGGCCGCGGCCCAGAAGCAGGGCCTGCTCTTCTATGCAGAAGACACCGGCGACAGCTCGGTGCTCATCATCGACGAGGCCACGGGGCTGCGCCACTGGGAGGCCTTCTCGAGCGGCACGGTCGGACCGACTGGACCGATCGGACCGACCGGGCCGGTTGGACCTGTTGGACCAACTGGAGCTATAGGCGCGACCGGCTCGACGGGCACTGCGGGACCGACCGGTCCGCGCGGTCCCGATACACTGCTTGGACTGATCTCCGCGCGGCCCGCAGCGAACACCGTACCGGTCGGTACGCAGTACCTCGCGACCGACCTGGCGTCGCTCTACATCTCGGACGGTACGAACTGGCTCCAGTCGGATTCTCCGATGGGGACGCTCCTGCCGGTCTACGTCGCGACCACCGGCAACGACGCCAACGACGGGCTCACGCTCGCGACCGCCGTGGCGACGCCGCTGCGCGCTTTTCAGATCGTGCAGGCGTCGGGACGGCCCGGTCACGTGCGTCTGGCCGACGGCGTCTACAACTATCCGGGCAACTACGTCGCGCAGCTGATGCCGCCGGGAAACATCCCGGCGACAGGCGCGCCGCAGCCGACGATTCTCACGGGCGGGTGGACCACGCCGGCGGTCACCGGGGCGATCGTCACGACGACGCAGAACGTCGCGCAGATCGTCGCGACGGGCCAGGCGCCGACCGTGAACCAGTACCAGGGATACTGGATCCAGATGACCTCCGGCACGAGCTCGGGCAAGGCGGCACCGATCTCGCGCAACACAACGGGCGGGGTCTTCCAGCTCGGGACCGCGCTGAACGTCACGGCCGGCGACACCTTCAACATCGTCAAGCCGTCCGTCCGTATCACGCACGCCGGCGCGCTCTTCCAGAGCACCAGCGGCATCCAGATGGAGGCGATCGAGTGGGACGGCACTACGAGCCACGCCGATGTCGGCGTCGTCGGGCCGACGACCCTCACCCTCTGCGGCGTGCTCATCAACGACGGCGCCGCGATCACCAGCGGGCTGTATCTCAACGGTCCGAAGGCGACGTGCTTCTCGGGCTCGCCGACCGCCTACGGTCTGACGCGAGGGATGCCGACCAACCTTGTCGGTAGCGTCGTTGCGGGTCGATCGCAGTTGTACGGCCAGGCCTACCTCAACGCCTTTGGGTGGGCCTTCATCGGAGCGCTGACTACGGGCGGAGGACCCACCGGCGCGACCCTCGCGATCCTGAGTGACTGCGCGTGCTATTGCGGGCCGACCATCGGCTTCATCACGAACCAGCCTGGCACGAAGGTCTACGCCAACGCCTCGAGCGCCGGCGTCGAGTGGTTCAGCCCCGACACGGGCGCGCCCATTCGCAGTGGTGCCCAGTTCGGCGTCGTGACGGGACAGGCGCTCGCCGGGCATGTGCACTGCACAGGCTACGTCGCGAATTGCGTAGGTACCTTCGCCGAGGTCGGCATGTTCGCCGATCTGTTCATCGGTTCGCTGACCGGGACCGTCGGCGGCTATGTCGTCAACGCCACGCTGCCCACGGCGCGCGCCCTGGTGGCGGGCACCGTCGCGGTCGTGGGCACGCCCACGCCGTTTCGCATCGGAGGCACGGATACTTCGTACGCGACGGTCGACGCCGCAACGAACAAGTCCGTCACTATTGGCGGCTCGCAACTCGCCAGGTTCTAGGAGATTCGATGTCTTCACTCGAGGTCTCGATTATCGATTCGACGCGACCGCTCCCCGAGGCGGCGGGCGTGGGCGACGTGCTCTACGACCCGTCGGCGGGCCGGCTGTTCCGGTTCATCCCAGGCAAGAATCCAGACGGCTCTCCCTGGCACGAGCTGGAACCGATCGCGCTGCACGGTCTCGTCGCACACGGTGGCTACCGCGTGCCGAAGGGCGTCGAGTTGCCGCCGCGACCGTACGAACCGCCGACGCGTGCCGAGCTCGAGAAGTAACCCGCGGGTGATGTCCTAGACATCACCAACCCGCAGGACCGCTTGGAGCACCACCCGGAGCGGTGTATGCTCGGAGCACCATGGCCCTTCGAACCCAAGTCGACCCCAACGTCCTGATCGGCGACTCGCTCGCCGACCTTCCGCTGCCGGGTGCCCAGAAGCAGGGCCTGCTCTTCC
>Ga0208589_1000065_pt1 | contig 47538 bp, 38 predicted proteins | sample NGESurshal092012_2_FD_184486 | JGI IMG/M metagenome (GOLD analysis project Ga0208589, IMG submission 184486) | Arctic peat soil microbial communities from Barrow, Alaska - NGEE Surface sample F53-2 shallow-092012 (SPAdes) | ecosystem: Environmental > Terrestrial > Soil > Wetlands > Peat ...
GACGTTTGACCTGGCCCCAAATGGGGCTATTCTTTGACCACAGGTGGCCCCCGATTCGGCGCCCGCACTGGCCCCCAATTCGATTCCCGTTTCCACCGGCGGATGAGTTCGGACGATGATGTCGTGTCACCATGCCCGCGTTGGATATCCAGAAAAAGGCGAACCTGTAATGCGGGGTTCTCAAGCATTCGGTCAGCAAGTGCCTGGAAAACACGTTGGCCTTGGTAGACGGCGTAGCCGGCAACAAGGACCGTTTTTGTGGCATTGGCAAATAAGTCTCTGACAACAACGCTGGTATCTCGGTTTGCGACGCCATTAACTTCAGGTCCGGTCGTCACCAATTGAATGACATCGTCTGCGCTTGGATGCTGCACGCGGTCTGCGCGAAGGAGTTCCAATATCGTTGCGATCTGGTTGGCAGTGAATCCGTTTTCAGTCAGGCGATTCAAGTCCTCGACAATCGCCGTGTCGGTCTGCCTGGGAATGATGCGTTGAATCGCGACAGAAGAGAAGGGGATTGAAAGCCTGCCGGAGCGCAACGCCGCTGCGATTTCCTGCATGTCGCGGTTGGCTAATTTGTGCAGCGCGTTCATTCCTATTTGCTCGCGGAGAAGAATTCGATCCCGAGATTATCGACGGTGGAGACGACAAGAGCGCGGTCTAAGAAATCATTCTGCTGCTCGCAAGATGTCTCGGCGATGAGTAAACATCCGTGGCAGGCCGCCCCGTGCAAAAATCGGTGTTCGTGCGTGCTATGCGGCTGGTGCTGGGCGCAGACTGGATCGTTGGAACAGAGTTCCCCTAACTGGAGGGCGTTTCGGACATGTTCGTGGATGCGTCGGCCGACTTGAATCAGCCCGCCGAGCGTGCCTTCGGAATCTGCCGTGCCCGTGTAAAGCAGAATGCCGTAGCCGACTCCTGGAATCGCGTAAATGCGCTCGCGGATTGAACTGGCGGGATATCCGCATTCGAGGGCGACGGCTGTTATCAGCATGTGAGAAAATGAGTGGAGCAAGAGGTACGGCAGTCCTGGGAACCAACGATGACTTCCCTGGTGTTCGTGGAGCCAGCATTGAAAGCCAGCATCGAGTTGGCGCCCTCGGTCTTGAACGTCGGGCCGCGCCATCCATTTTTCAATTGCCTCGGTCTTGAACTGGAGAAAGACGCCCTCTCCTTTGTTCTCAACGGCAGGGAGCCAGGAAACCTCGCGGGCCAGTGACGCTCTCCGGACTCCCATTTCAAGTTCGCCCTCAATGTCCGGCGCGGCGGACTCGAAGCGGGTGAACCCGACCTGCGCAACCACTTCGCGGAGCCGATGGACAAGTACCACACGAGCAATAGAGGCCATCCACGGATGATCCCACGAAGTTCTTGGCAGCGCGCGAGCATAAAAATTGCCATTGGGGCGGTCCTCGCCCATGTCCTCCTTCGTTGCGATGAGCGTTTCCAATTCCGCGACCTTGACCTTCTTTTCATCCTTCGGCGTTCCGCCACGGCGAGTAAGAATCTCTTGCAAGGCTTCGTCGTCGTTGATTCCCTCAAGTGCGGCCTTGACCTTAGCCTTTTTGCGTTCGTAACGAAGCTGATCGATATCCTCAACGGCTTCAAGATACTCCCAAGCCGCATCGACGGCCTGCTTCACAGTTTCATCACGGTCCGGCAGCGAAATCACGCTCATCAATTGCGGGAAGTATGCGTTGCTAGCGGTACGGATGAGCAATCTATTTGGCTCGCCGCACGGCTCCTTTGTGAATGGTCCGAGCCACGGGCGGTAGCCATCGCAACTCCCAAGGGCGCGATTTTGGAGTTGCGCTGCTTGGGACATATTGCGTTCGGCTTTGCCGCATTCACAACGAATCCAGACCTCCGACAAGTCACCGCTGGTTCCACGTTCGTCGATCCATAGTTGCCGATGCTTACCCGAACATTCAGTTGGGCCTTGATGCACGAAACTGTACCAGTCAATGTCGCCGATATGGCCGCAACGGCAGGCGCGGACAAAACGGATCGGAACAACGGCACGTTTTTTCTTGTTCCGGTCAATAAACCTTCCGCGCTGCAATGCTTTGCGGTGGACGAGCATTCTTGATCGGGTGCTTGATTTAGGATCGGTCGATTCCAAATCCTGCGTGATGAACCACTCCGGAAACTGGAAACAGTCAATTCCGGTGGGCGGTGCGGTAGGGTCTTCCTGCTCCACGGGCGGCGCGTGTAAGCGCAGTGCAGGCACCTCAAGAATCTCAGCCAATTTCCGGGTGAGGCGAGGCTCGATGATTTCGTCGCCGCCCTTGGACCAGGCGTCGAGTCCGGCGACCAGCACGGAATGGTTCGGCAAGTCGAGCATCGCACCTGGGCCGAAAGTCGTAACGACCTGGCTTTGGCGCATTTGTCCGTGGGGCTTGGCGGTCGGCCTTCGGCTCATGCTTCCTCCTCTTCGACGGGCGAACCATCTAATTTCTTCATCCACAGATTGACGCTCGGTTCGACATCTCGCATGGACCGATTGGCCCGAAACTTCATCTTCGGATTTTGCACCGGCAGATTCTTAAGCTCCGGATTCAGAAATTCGTACAACAATCGCGCGGCGTTCCCTCCGACTTCCGATTGGTATTGCAGCGCCACGCCAGATTGACTGAGGTCACTGGCCAGCTTGCTCCAATCATCAAGCAAGTCGCGGGCGCGATCTCTCACCCGTTGCCGTACCGGGTCGGCTTCTGCCGGTGGAAGATTACAGCATTCGCGCGCACGATCTGCCAATGCCTCAACGGCAAAATCGAGCTTGGTTCGTTGGGACAGGATTTCACCGGCTCCTCGCGGCGGCGTCATTGGCTGATGGCCCTGGCGTACCAAAGCCACCAATGTGCCGGCCAGACCGCGATCCAACGCACGCGGCGAGAATGGCGTGACGCTGGTCGCCTCCACGCTGCGGTAGAACGACTCGTGGTAAGCGGCGAACCGCTCATAATGCGAGCGGTCGCGTGGCTTATGAATATTGAGAATGGTTACGACAAGCCCCGGACGGTCGTAATCGCGCCCGACGCGGCTTGTAGCCTGGATGTACTCGGCGCTGGTCTTCGGTTGGCCGTAGGCCACCATGAGGCCAAGCCGCGTGATATCAAGACCAACAGAAATCATGTTGGTTGCAATCGCAACATCAGCATGGTCCTTTTCGCTATGATGTAGCGAAAGGCGTCGCTTGGCTTCTGAAACCTGTGCGGTGCTTACCCGGCTGGTTAATTCAACCGGTTCATAGTCGATCTGGCGGTTTGCAAACGACCCTTCCGTCTCTCCGACGCGGCGGCGAGTGGCGTAGCCTGCCAAACGGTTGCGGACTTCATCTTCAATCAGTCGCCGCGCGCCGCCGAGTTCCCGCAGGCTGTTAAAATACCCAAGCAACGTCATGTACGAATCCGCCGGGTTGGATGGATCGCCCTTCTTGGCCAGTTTGGAATACCACTTCTGCGATGCCGAAAGCAGAACCAGATAAACCCGCAACATCACCACCTTCGGGCTGCGACCCTGGGCTGCGACGCCAAGGTACAAGCGGGCATTGCTTTCCTCGGGCGATTCAGTCTTGGCAAAGAATGAGTTGCGCTGGTCTGGTCCTGGGGGCGGAAAAATATCGACGGTTCGACGATTGAATAATGCTCGTATTTGGCTCTCGGCACGGCGAACGGTCGCGGTCGATGCGACGATTTTCGGGCGAACCTTTCGCTCGCCGATCTGCCGGGATGACAGTTCATCAATGGCCGTTTCGTATAGACCCACCATGGTCCCCAGCGGCCCGGAAATCAGGTGCAATTCATCCTGAATGATCAGTTCGGGTGGCAACAAGCTATCTACGGGCAGCGGATGCCCGGCTGTTAAATTGCATGGGCCGTAGAACCCGTCAGTATCGTGGCGTTGTACTCGTCCGAAAAATCCGCCGACCTCTCCGGTCCATGGCATTGCAGCGAACTTGTCCACTGTGGCGATCATAAAACAAGGAAGCCGACGATAGATCGGCTCGTCCACGGCCAGAATTGGAAGCGGATTTCCCCGACTGAACGAGCAGTCGCGGTTCACGCAAGTCACACGCAAGTCCGTCGGCGTATCCGGATTGGGTGTCAGCTTGAAGGAATTCTTGGTGAATTTCGTTCCGCACCACGGGCATTCCTCCAGCGGAATTGGCGACGGTTTACGGTCATCGTTCTGAAATGCGATGGTCTTGGCGCGGGCCGATTCCCGGTTCGTTTCGCCCTTTTCTCCCATTCGGTTCGGGGTCGCGGCTTGTCCGACCCACAGCCCGATCTCAAACGGCCATTCGCCAAGTTTTTCAACATCGTTCTGCCGTTCGAGTTCAAGGGCGCAAATCAAAGTGGACGCTCGGCCTAGCTGGTCCAATGTGAGGAGTCGTAAGGTATACCGCATCAAAACGCTAAGGCCAGCCGACCCGATGCTTGGGTTGCGCAGCCGACGGAGCACGATTGTGAACGCCGCCAAGCCGAGATAGGCCTCGGTCTTGCCGCCGCCCGTGGGAAAGAACAATAGGTCCACAACTTCACGATCCGAGTGAGTGGGGTCCACGATTCCACTGAGGTTCATCAGTATGAACGCCAATTGGAACGGTCGCCACTTTGGATTGATTGATTCAGGCGGTTTGTTTTGCATCACGCCCATGCGGCGCTTTGCGGCCAGCGCCATCGCGCGATTGGCGATGCGAAATGCTTCGAGGCAATTCGCGTCGGCGAGGAGGTCGATTCCCTGCTGTATTCGATTTGCGGCGACCTGTGCGCGTTTCAGTAATTCGTCGCCGGTTTCCTTACGGCGTGCGGGCGACTTCGGCATAGATGCTCTCTGCTGAGCAATCCAGGTTTGGTACTGCGTGACGAATGGTGAGAGTTTCGTCTTGGCATCTGCTCCGTCCGCAATCTGCGCGAGTGCGTCCATGGATAGTTCGACATTCGGCAGGTCTGCCGGGGCTACCCGTTCCACTTCGGCTTGCGGAATCCAGCATGTGCGGACAAGTCTGCAATGTCCGTCGGTCATCACCGCTTCGGTTGCAACGCTGTGGCCTACTGCAAATTCGCAGGCCGCGCGATATTGCAGGTCGGCAACCCGCTCATCCCAATCGTCGCTTTCCAGGCTGCGAAGGTTCGGGCGAGGGACGAAAGACGTCTCGCCTGACACTTCAATGAATGTTTGAAACACGAAGGCCGTGTCACGGATTTCGTCGGGAGCCGGTTTGCGGCGGTTGACGAGAAACACCGATACCGACCGCGTTCCCTTGGGCAATCCGCCGTCTGCGCCGTCGCTGGCGACGGCGCGAACCGACAGCGCCACTTTCAACCCGCCGCTGCCTTTGACTTCCTTCTCAAGCGGCTGTTTCGTCTGGGCGGGAACGTCCAAGATTACGCTCTCAGCGTGTTGCATGCGTTCCCATTCTTCGGGGCCGCCGTGGCCTTCGGTGGGCTTGCGAAGTTTGTAATCGCCCCAGCGGATCAACACTTTCAATTGTCGAGTCGATGCGGAAACCAATACGCTCAATCCGATTGATGATGGCAAGTATCGCTGCCGAGCGGAAGCCGGTTCGGGTGTAGTCGCGTCGTCGGCGCCGCCGGTGTCGTTGGCGGCGTCCACTTCTTCCGTGCTGTCGGCGTCCCCACGCTGTTCTGGCTCGGCGTCAAGCGGGACAAGAAATCCAGTGAGATACCAGCGCGACGGAGCCTGAGGCAGAACTTCTGTGAGTGAGCCAAGGCGGTCGCTGGGGCCAACCAAGTCGAGTTGAAGGGCGTCGGACAATTCACTACGGACTTCGACGGGTTTCAAGGTTTTGTCTCCTGTCCGATTTTCGAACTCGCCAGCGGACTGCACGCCGGAAGCCCAAGCTTGTCAAAAAATACACGGTTCCGCTGCTTGGCATCCGTGAGAAGCTTAGTGTACGAGATGAACTCGATGTAGGCGCGGTACGGCTTGTTGAAACCAAAGAAGCCCTGATTGTCCGGGGTTTTTTCCAAACCGGCCTTGTAGGCATATCGCTCCAATTTTTCCGTCATGTCCGCGACGATGTAACAGTAGTAGTGAACGCCTGGGGATACCGGCACGTCGCGACCGTCTGCTGTTCGTGCCTTGCCCTCGCCAATGGCATCGACATAGTCCAGTATCTGGCCAAATGGGTTATCATCTTCAGGGTAGTTCGCTCGCATCGGCCGTTTGAACTCTATGATGGTAACAGTCTGGAACGGGCCGTCCGCCGAACTCCCGAACGCACAGGCTTTGTCGAATACTGCGATATCTAATTCTTTCCGCGAATCGTTGGTCAGTGGGGCCGTCATGCGCAGTTGCTTATCGGACGCGAGAAACTTGTGATACGCCAATCGCTCGTCTAGCAGCCAGAGATTGTGCCGGTCGAAGGGCACCTCATCGGAAGTGGCACCCATCGGGAAGATAAGCTGATGAACCCGTTGCTCAACAGCGTGGTTGCCATCAGGCTGGAGCGAGAGGAGCTTTTGGAGGAATTCAAGCACCAGCCTGCGGTGGAAGACATACCGAGCAAGGTCGGCTTTGTTCACGTCGCCAATCTTCTCGAAGTACGCATCGAAATCTGTAGCGAACTGCTCAAAATTGGCGTTGGTGGCGTCCTGCGCCTTCATTAAATCCTGGCCCTCGGCGCGGAGCTTCACCTGTAAATCGTGGTAAGCGCGATATAGCTCAAGGTCGAGCTTGTCGTCATCAATGTCGGCGTCGATCATTCCGACGGCCTGTTCGACATATTTCAAAATCGGTCGGTACATTGGCCCTTCGGTGGCAACAAACCGCTCGATCCGCTGGTCCTTTGCCAGACGCACTGGCTTGGTATACGGGGCAAGATAGTTTCGCGCCTGTTCGACCGCCGCGTCGCGGACTTGAGCCCAAGTCAGGTCGTCCGGGAACATACCGCTATCATCAGACGCCAAACTGAAATCAGTGCGTTCTTCGTTGACCGTTTTATTGAGCAGTGGTGAGTCAATGTAAGAGGCATAGACAAACTGGCGCCCGTCTTCGGCGGTCAGGCGTTTCGCCAGGTCCGGAACCCGACCCGCAAGTTTCTCTGCTTTCACTGCGCGATTGTCGGCGCAGTAGTGGATCAGATGCTCCTCGAAGTGGGTTGAGTAAAGCCGGACGTGCAATATCTCGAAATTCACGCCCCGCACTTTGTACTTCATCGGCTTCGCGTTCGCGCTCATCTCCTTGTCATACACATCGTTCAAATTGATGTGCTCAGAATTCGTCTCGTCGATCAAGTCGATGTGCGGCGGATTGGGTCGGATGAGATATTCGAGGCAGTGCTCCACGATGTGAGAGGCGATGGTATCCAACTTCTTAGGGCCAACGTCTCGACACTTCTTCTTGAACCCCAGCAGACGGACGCTTGTGGATCGGGGGCCGGTCTTATCTTCGATAAGTTTCTCTTCCGCGACTCCATTGCCTTTGGGCACAAACTTGAATGTGCGCGTCTTCCAAGCACTTTCGTCCTTGAATGTGCTGGTAATTTCGACCGACTCAAACGCTACGAGCCACATGAATCGGCCGATACCCTTGCCGCCCCGTTCGGCCTTGTATGTCGTGTCGGAAGTTTGGAATGCCTCAAAATTCTCGTCATTGAAGCCGATGCCGTTGTCAATTACCTCGAAGGAGGTGATGTCACCCATCGGCTTTTCCGTGTCGAACATTTGAGGCGAAGTATCGCGGGTGAGCTTGATGATTATCTTTCCGGCCTGTTCCTTCTCGTCTTCGATGGCTTGGATAGAATTGATGATCGCTTCGTAAAGCGGCAGAAGTGGCCTGCTCTTGGGCAGCACCACGTTCCGAATTCGTCCTGCAACATCAATCTTCATTCCGTCACTCCGATTGAAACAAATCTGCACCGTCCCTGGCGTTTACCTTTCGCCTCACGGATGCCTTCGTGGACTTGGTGTTGGCCGCCACGCCCGCAAGTCGTTCCGCTTCCGCCCGTTTGGCGTTCAAATCGAGGAGCCGAGCGAGTACCTCATCGCGCACGTCGTCCGGCCAGCGGTAGCGCCACGGCTTTTTGTGGCCGCGCCCGGATGACGGCGTGTCAGTCTCGCCTTCCTCATCCTCATAGTCCAGCAGAAATTGGCAGCCGGTTGGGATGTCGGTCCAGCCGTAGGCGTCGAGCACGGCTCGGTCCATCGCCGCGTGCAACTCGCGCAGCCGCAGGATATCCGCCGATCTCTCGTTGGGGTCGTGGAAGCGGTTGTATGTCTTGGTCAGACCTTCGTTGTTCTGAACCATCAGAGCAGCGCGGAATTTGTAGTATGCCGTCCCCACCAGCTCCACGCCCGAATTCAAATCGAATTGTTCGGGGAACGGAAAGGTCTCGAAGCAGTCAGTAAGCGTATAACGAAGATCGTCCTTCATTGAGGAGGCAAAGAATCTGGCCCATACCTCGTGAAGACGACATTGAAGGACACAAAACGCGCCGCGAGTCGGAAGGATTATGACGCCTAGTGCGTGTGAAAAGATCACCTTGGCTCTAAAGGGCGTGACCGCCCAATGAGGTTGGTGTAGCGAGCAGACAAGAACTTCGTCCACAGTTGTCAGCGCTGCGCGCAACCCGGGCCGCTTTTCGGCATATTGCCACCAGTATGTTCTTAAGGCGTCTCGGTTCTGAACATCTCGCTCCGGCTTAACCTTTTCTCGAACAATCTGTAATAGTTCAGGCCATGCTTGTGCCTTCTCAAGGGACATATCAAAGAAATCAATGACATACCGATCATGGCTGTGGGTCGGACTTTCATTTACCTCTTCGCCGCCAATGTAGGGGAAAATGCGGTCTCGATTGCGAACGTCCTTCGCGATTAACTGCTCCATCATTGAAATGGGATTGACGACCGCATCCTGTTTATTTCCGTCGAAAGTGAAGCCCATTCCAAGAACGATACTTCCCTGAAAGCTCTTGCCGGCGTTAGCAACGATCTGGGCCGGGTCGTCGTGGCCGCCAGCGTGAAATAGGTAGGCTGTAATTCGCTCCGCCGGCCGCCCGTCGAGATCGAAAGGACCGGCCATCGGACCTTTGAATATGTAAACTATGCTGACGATCACGGCTGCCTCCCCGGGCCACTTATACCGGCGGCGGGCGCCATAGATGGTACCGCCGTTGGTACAGATCCATCGTAGTCCGGTGCTTCGGGTATCACCTTGCGCAATCGTGTTGGTGGCAATGAGTCCGAACGCGCCGTTGGCACGGAGCAGGTCGAATGCGCGGCGGAAAAAGTGGGCGACAAGGTCGGCGTTGCCGTGGCTCTCTGCATGGATCGTCTTCAACCAGTCGATATATCCGTCCGCATTGCCCGCAATTAACGTGTTCTTTCCGGCAAATGGTGGATTGCCGATTATCGCATCAAACCCTGCATTTGCTTGCTCGAATACTTCGGGAAACTCAATCTCCCAATGGAACGGGTTGATAGCCCTTTCCCCGTGCCCGAGCGCTTTGAGTGCATTCCCAGGCCGCAGCGATATGTTCATTGTTCGCAAATATTCCGACACGCGGCCGAGGAATTCGTTTCGCCGCTCTATCCGTAGCTTGTCCTTGTCCGCTCCGAAGAATGCCGCAACAACCAGGTTGCCGAAAAACCGGACACCATCGAGCCGATCATCGGCCACCGCGAGCTTTTGGCGTTTAGTTTCATGCGGTACATGGTCCCCGGCGCCGAGAATCTCCTGACGATAGGTCGTGGCATCGCGTATGCGATCCTGAATGAACTGCTGGCCAAGCACCAACTGCTTGTCGGGCTTCCAATGGAACTCGGAAATCTGCTTTCGACTAAGGCCGACGAGTGAATCGCCACAACGTAAGGAGTGGTCGAGAAAGGTGAACGGATGATCCTTTGCCAGAGTTGCGAGCCATAGCGAAAGCTTGGCAAGATCGACAGCCATGGGGTTGCGGTCAACGCCATATAGACACCGCTGGGCGATTGTCCTTCGGGCATGAAGGACTTCGTCTTCATCCGGTGGAAGGACGGGAAGCTGCTTGTGAGAGTGCCACGCCTTCACCAATTCATCCCCAAGCTGGCGGCAGGCTTCAACCAAAAATGCGCCGGACCCCATCGCTGGATCACAGATTTTCAAGTCAAGGATTTGCTGGGGAGTGGGCTTTTCGCCCAGCCGCTTGAGGATCGGGCGCAGAGTGTTCTCGACAATCGGCGCGGTGAGCGAGCGCGGGGTGTAGTTACTGCCGCTTCGCCGGCGTTCATCGGACGGGATCGGCACCATTGCGCCCTTGGGAATCGGCAACGGCGTGGCGGTATGGGCAATACGCCGCTCCAATGCTGCAAGGATGTCCGGCACGTTCGACGCATCTTTAAGTGCGGTGGCCGCATCCCCAGAAACCTCCTGATCGGTATTCGTCTTCAGCCACTTGGCGCGATCCACGCCGGGAACGTGCAGTAATTCTTCAAGATTGATGGGCACTGGAGCGCCGAGCGGTACTTTGGGCTTGATGGCGATGGTTGGCCCGGTGGCAACGCCAAGGCCAAATCCCATTGTCACCTCGTACACACTGCCGATCTGCTCGACATCAAGAGTGCGGTAGCTGAGGCGCTCTCCATCGAGCATGAGCAAATTGTTGAGGACTCGGAAAACGACACCATCAGAGACGTGCGGGATGCGGATGTCACCGTCAAAGCGATCACGCGGCGTCTTCCATGGACGGCCTTCGAGAAAGTTGTAGCGATCCGGATCGAAGAGATAGCCGTGTCGGGGCGGGATGCGAAGCCCACCGTGGCTGCCGCCTTCGTAGATGAGTCGGAATAGCGTGAGGAGTTGTGCCCACGCGCCGTAGCGCTGGTTCATTGTGTCGGGATATCGCCCGTCGTCGGCGCGCAAGCGCTCAAACAATCCCGTGATGGAGTAGTAGTTGGTGTAGATGGGGTCAGTCGAAATTAAGCCACGGTCTTCCGCATAGAGTATGAAGACCAGCCGCATGAGGACGGTGAGCAAGCCGCCGTAGACGTGATTGGGGTCTTGGGCCAGTACGTCGCGGAGCAATGCACCGTTTACCTGATCGTCGGCGGCCTGGAAGCCGCGCACCAGTTCATAAAGCGAGGCGAGCACCTGCTTGGCGAGTTCAGTGGAAACGAGGTTCTGGTACTTGCGGCTGTCGGCTAGGATAGCCGGAAGGCGCTGCTTTTCGCCGAGACTGAAAAGCCGTTCATCGCTGAGAAGCATGTGCATGGCGGCGAAGATCGGCCGTCCTGCGACCTGGGCCATTTCCGCAACGCTAAAGGTCATGTAACCGCTGGTTTCACCACGCGGGGCGTAGACGATGCGGATTTGCTTGCCGTTGCATAGCAGACCGAGTGGAACGCGGGTTTCGCGGAGCAGCCGCTCAAATTTGGCCTGCGGGGTTGCCTGCCAGTTGCGGTGGTCGGCGGTGGAAACAGTATCGAGGTTCGTATCGGCGGGATGAATCTGAATAAGCATCATCCACGGTTGATTCTTGTCCTTCGGCTCAAGCTCGCGGATGACATGTGTGGGGCGCAGCGTCTCATGGTATTCGGGAAGAGTCACGTCAAGGGCGGAATATTGGGCGTCGCCGGCGTGGACTGGTTCAAGGTCGGTCTTCCGCCAATTGAAGACGATGTGGACGAAGTCGGCGAAATCATGAATCTCAGGAATCGGTGCGTCGGTCTTGTCCTTCGGCAGGCAAGAAAGAAATCGCTGATGATCGGGCAGGATGTTTTTATTGACGTGGGCCTGCGCGGCGAGCAACGCCGGGATCGAAACGACCAAACCGACCGGCTGAACATAGCCGATCCATTCCTGATGAGAGATTGCTTCGGGATCGCGTGCCATATTGATTAGCCCGTCACCGGCCAGAGATACACCAAGCCGACCGGCTCAATGCGCGTAGCCTTTACGTCATATAGATCACGAATTCGGTCGGGTTCGGTGCGGAGTTCCTTCTCGATTGCTGCCAGGCGTTTGGTCCAATACTTCCGATTATCGTTCAGTTGATAGAGTTCATCCTCGGCGAAGCCGAGTTTTAGTTGGGCATCTGGCCTGTCGTGTTTGGCAACGGTTTCATGGATGTATTTTTTCTGTGTTTCAAGAATTTCACGCATGGCCTTCGCTTCGGCCTCGCCACGATCCAATAGCTTTTTTCTGGCGTCGGCAGCGTACTCCTCTCCGCGCCGCTGCAAATGCGGCAGCAATTCTTGAACGTCGCGCGGGGCGGAAGATTGCAATTGCTTTTGGATTTGGTCGTTGATGCTGCGACCGGCGCCTGTAACCAGCGAAGCATCCAAGAGACTCATGGTTTTTGTCTCTGAATCGCGGGCATACGGGGCGAGAGCGCCTTTGCGGATATTTGGATCAGCCCATCGGGCTGTGATTGGAACCAGTTCTTCGTGCAACCTGGCCGCGCCGGGGCCATAGAGGCAAAGTCGTCCTAGCAGAACGACACGGGGAATGGCATCGGCGGACTGAGCCAGACAGGCACGGGATAAGTCGTGATGGACGAATCCTTGGGCTGTGAAGCGGCCTAGTAGTCTTTGGACAACACGATGCTCAAGATGGAGATGAACGACGCCGTCGTCCATTGTGCCTGTGTCTTTGAATACGACGGGACGAATCGGCGACTTGCTCCGCCATTCCCAGGGTTTTTGGTCGCGCGGTTTCGGCACGCGCAACGTGTCCATGGTATCGGCCCAAGTCGGATCGGCTCCTGTGCGCTGGTCAAGTGCAGGGAACCGGCAGCGCGGCTGTTCATTGGTTTCGCCGCCGCCGGAAATCGTCACAAGCGGATCGGCTCCGATTAGTTCCAGCGAACAAGAAATCGCGGACTTGAAATGCTCTTCATCAAGGCCAATGCTTTTTTGGGAATCGGCCAAAAGGTTGCGTAGATTGTCGATTTGGGCGCGCAGCGATTGCTGGCGCTCACGAGTCGCCTCCAGTTCTTCAACAACAGCCTGCTTGCGGTCTGGATCGAGGTCGGCGGTCTCAATTTCCTGGACCATGGCCGCGACGTTGTTGCGGCGGATACCGGCTCGCAGTGTTTCGGTAAGCCGGGCGTCGATGACTTGTGCAAGGCTGCCGAGTTCACGTTTGATCGTTTCGGTTTTGCGGACCAAGACGGAAAGGATGCGATCTTCCGGTCGCTGCTTGTAAACGAAGTAGTGGCAGTAAACGTCATTGCTTGGCTGGAGTTTTCGGTCGATACGGCCATTGCGCTGCTCCATTCGACTCGGATTCCACGGAACATCGAAATGAAAAAGGTTCCAGCAATGCGCCTGGAGATTCAAGCCTTCGCGAGCCGCGTCCGTTGCGATCAGGATGCGGATGGGATGTTTGCCAGGGGCGGCATTGAAGGCGAGCTTGATTGCTTGGCGACTGAGTACATCAGAATTCTCCCCGCTAGTCTCCGGCGTGCTGCCCGCAAACACGGCAATTCGGTCTTCCGCCTTATCGGTAAATTCAATCGCGGCTGAAAGCTGCTGGTACAGATATCGCTTTGAATCCTCGTACTCAGTGAAAATGATGATTCGCGTGTCATTCCATGGAACCGACTTTGATGGGCGTTGGCCCGGCTTCGGTAGGCCGGGACACATATTGGCGCGAATCCAGTCAATGAGTTTGAGTACGCGAGCATCGGGAAGGTTGCGGCTGTCCTCCGCGATCTCGGTCATTTCATCAAGGAGTTTTTGTTCGCGGTCGAATATTGCACGGGCTTGGGGCGTAGCAATAGCCGACGATGTTGCTTCCGTGGCGGCGGTTACTTGAAGGTCTTCTTCAAACTGCAACTGCTCGGTTGAAAGGGCCGCACGGTCATCGTCGTTGCCAATGCCATCGGTGAGCAAATCGAGCCGACCGGCAGCCGAAGCGGCGGGCGTACCATGTCCAGATTGCGCCTGTTCCCATTGCCTTTGGACTGTTTGGCGGTGGACTCGGAGTGTGCGGGCGAAGGCTTCGATGGAGGAAAGTAGCCGTTGTTGTAGGCCGGTAATGAGCAAGCCCGCCGTGGCGCGTTTGCGCTTCGTTTCAGTGCTGAGTCGCTGTTCCCGAAGAGTCCGGTACTGATCGAGCAATTCGGAGAGGCGAAGCTCGGGAGCGGTGGCTGGCAATCCGTCAATATCGACCTGCTCAACATGGCGTTTCGGGAATCCGCCAAGGATTTCTCGTATGTCATCTTTGAGGCGGCGGACCATCACTTCATCGAGCATCTTCTGCTTCACCGGCACACCACGACAGAATCGCTGAGGATCGAGGATTTCCAAGAGTGCCGAAAAGCTGTTGGAATGACCGTTATGGGGTGTCGCGGAAAGAAAAAGGCGGTGCTCAAATCGCCGTGCGAGATCGCGGACAGAACGGGTAATTTGAGAATCTATAGCGTATTTTTGCCCGCTTGAAGGCGCGGCGTGGTGCGCCTCGTCGAGAATCAATAAAGTTCCGCTACGCAATTCGCCTAGCCAAGCTCGCAACGGTCCAGCGTATGCCTCATCGGTCAAGAGACGGTGCGAAATGAGGAAGCGGGAATGCGTGTCCCAGGGGTTAATTCCAAAGCCCCGATCCTGACGCACACGTTTCATGTAGTCTTTGTCGAGAATCTCGAAGGTGAGGCCGAACCGGGCCTCCAATTCGTCTTTCCATTGATACAACATCGAGGGTGGGCAACAGACGACAATTTCGCGTGCTTTCTTGCGCAACAGCAATTCGCGGGCGATCAAACCCGCCTCGATGGTTTTGCCGAGACCGACATCATCGGCGATGAAAAGGTTGACTCGTGGAAGCCGCAATGCCTTGCGCAGCGGTTCCAATTGGTAGGCGTCGAGACGGATGCCGGCGCGGAATGGAGATTGAAATAGTCGAGGGTCGGTCGAGGTAACGCAATTCCATTTGAGGGTGTTCAAATAGGCTGAGAACCAACTCGGTTGATCGAAGCCTCGTCTGGCAATTGCGTCCCATGCCTCACCGGTCAGAATCTCACGGTCGATTTCCCGGTCCCAAAGCACTTGCAAGCGTTGACCTTGGGCGTCGTCATCGACGCACGAAAGGTCGATCAGGGGGCTATCTCCGGCCACCGGCGCGCCGACGGCACCTTCGACCAGATACAGGCGTTGCCTGACGCGGGCAATTTGACCGCGAACGGGAGTGTCAGTTGTGCTCATGTCGATCCTGCTGCAAATGATACCGGGAATCACGCTTAGTCTCACGGTGGTGCGCAGTCGGAATCGAACCGACACATCCTTGCAGATACCAGATTTTGAATCTGGCGTGTCTACCAGTTCCACCACGCCTGCAATGGGTTTACCTATAGCGTTACTGACGGATTCAGCCAAGGAAAATTTCGCGGTTCATTTAAGCGGTCGTTGTCGTCGGGTTTATTGCCATTAAGATTGGCGAATCTCAGCAACGGGAATTAATTCGGGCCGGGACTTTCGTTCTTCTGTTGCCGCTCCAGCACGATGCGTTCCTGAAACGTCAACTGCGGCTTGACGGATGAATCCTGTTCCAGTTTCTGCGGCGGTTGGGAGTTGCCCTCCGTCGCTGGCTCGGATGTGGGCTGTGACTCGGCCCGGCGGCGGATGCGGGCCGTGACCGGCTCCTCGGCGGATGAATGCTTCTGCCGGACTCGTTGTGGCGCAGCCTCGATATTGTTCGCGGCCTTGAGTGCTTTTATGCGGTCGGCCAGTTCAGATACTTCCGGCTCCGCAGTTCCTTCGGTTGTCTTGCCGGAAAGGCCGGCCTTGAGCTGGTCATGCAAGGCGGTCAGTTCGGACATGTAGGGGTCGAGGGTGAATGGCTTGCCAAGCCGTGCCCGATTGTCACGAAGCTGGCCTTCCGCGATTGCGATGTTTTGGCGGACCCGGTCGCATTCCGATTCGTATTCTTCCGCCAGACACTCCACGGCGTTGAGGACAGCACGCGGTCCCTGATGCTCCCGCGAGAGGATCGTGGTTCGTGTGGTTTCGCCTTCGAGGTACACATCGGGCGGAAATTCCGGGCGGAGCACAAGTCCGAAGTTCAGCCCATGATAGCTGCCAATCGGCACACGCGTCGTTTCGTGGATGTGCTTTGGCAGCGCATCCAGCCTGCCGCCGAGAATCGCGGGGATGTCTTCACGGGGATAAGTCCGTCCGCCGATGGCGATAGAATCGCTGGCGTGAGTATTTGCAGTGGTCGCGTCCGTTGAAAGCTTGGACAGATATTCGGACTGGCCGGTGATGATTCCCGGTAAATCGCGGACGCTACGGCGGGCGACGTACTGCTCATCGAGGTGATTCTTTTTGAGCAAGGCGAGGCGTTGCAATTCAGCGTCGGCCTCGGCGAGCGTCAACACTGCCGGATTGCCCGATGCAATCGCCTTGACCTCGGCATACGAGAGTTCCTGGCCACCGATGTCCTCGGCGCGGCGGGCGGCGTTATCGCCAGTGATGACCTGGCCGATGAACCGGGCTTTAGTTTCCAGTGCTTGCCACATGTACGCGTCAAATGAACCTTCGGTGACGTAGCGATAGATCGCAACTTCCTTGTTCTCGTTTCCCTGGCGGAGAATGCGGCCATCGCGTTGCTCGACTTCGGCAGGTTTCCAGGGAGCATCAAGGTGATGCAGGGCGACCAGACATTTCTGGACGTTCGTGCCTGTGCCCATTTTCTGCGTGCTGCCGAGCAAGACGCGGACGGACCCCTGACGCACCTTTTCAAAAAGGGCCTGCTTCTTGGCGTCGGTTTCGGCGTCGCCGATGGCGGCGATCTGGTCGCGGGGGATGCCGTGGGCGATCAGCTTGCGGATGATTTCTTCGTAAGGCGAGTAACCCCATTTCGTCGGATTGACCCCCATGTCGGCGAAGATCATCTGCGTGCCGCGTGTGGCTGCGCTCCGCTCCCAGATTGCCGCTACGTTTTCGACGAGGCGGTTCACCTTCGATTCCGGGAAGTCGGGTGCGGTGGCTGACAGCATCCGTGCGTCGGTCGCCAGTTTTCGTCCATCGGTTGTGATGGCAAGCGCGTTGTCTTCTCGCGGGTCCACCTTCTGCGAACGTAAGCGTTCATATCGCTCGACCAGTTCCTCCTGAAGATGGCGTTGTTCTTCCGACATGGGACAGGCGACGATGATGGGCTTGCCGTCTTGCAGGCGTGGACGCGGGAGGTTCAGCATCTCGGCGGTCTGCACATCGGAGAATGCCCGGAACATCTGCTGGAGTTCGGGCAGGTTGGTGAATCGGGCAAACCGGCTACGCGGACGCAGGCCCGCGCCGTCCGGGGAAATCTCCATCGTGTCCACCACTTCGCCGAACGTCGCTGCCCATGCGTCGAAATGTTCCAGCCCCCGGCTCTTGAGTCCCTCGGGGTCGAGGAATCGCTGCATGGTGTACATCTCGACCATCGTGTTGGAAATTGGCGTGCCGGTGGCGAACGTCACACCGTGCCCGGCATGTTGCTCGCCGAGATAACGTGCTTTCATGTACACGTCGAAGGCCCGTTCGGAACCGCCGGTCTGGATGCCCGCGACACGCTCCATCTTGGTCGGGGTCTCCAGATTCTTAAAATAATGAGCCTCGTCGATGAAGACGTGATCGACGCCGAGTTCGTCGAACACCAGCCCGTCATCCTTCTTCTCCTTGGCCAGCAGGTTTTCCAGGCGTTCCGCCCGTGCGGCCTTCTGTTTCTCGATGGCCTTGATGAGATTGCGGTTGGGACTCTTTTCGCCCGCGTGTTCAATGAGCAGCGCGTCATATTCCGCGATCTGCTCAAGCAGGAACTTCTCCTGGTAATCACGCGACATGCCGATGCGTTCAAAGCTGCTGTGGGTGACGATGATGCCGTCCCACTCGCCGCTGGCGATCTTGGCCGTTAAGAACTTGCGGCGTTCGCGGGTCAGGTCTTCCTTGGCGGCGACGAGCAGTTTCGCGTTGGGGTAAAGCTGCATGAACTCGCGGGAGAACTGTTCCAGCAGGTGGTTGGGAACGACGTACATCGGCTTCTTGATAAGCCCGGCCTGCTTCATCTTCATCCCGGTTGCCGCCATCGTGAAGGTCTTGCCGGCTCCGACCGTGTGGGCCAGCAGCGTGTTGCCGGAACTCATGCCGCGCCACACCGCGTCGTTCTGGTGGGGCCGGAGTTTCAGGGCCTGATTCATGCCGGGGTAATCGAGGTGCGAGCCGTCAAACAGGCGGGGACGCAGATTGTTGTATGTGTCGTTGTACTCACGCACCAATCGTTCGGTGCGGTCAGGATCGGCGAACACCCAAGCACGGAAGCGTTCTTTGATGAGCTTTTGCTTTTCGCGGGCGGCGAGCGTTTCTTCCTGGTTGACCACACGTTCCTCACCGTCGCCGTGGTCGATGGTGTCGTAAATCGTCGGCGTCTTCATGTTGAGCGCCAGTTCCAAGAGCCATGTGCCGTTGGCACGGGCTGTGCCGAATTCGGACGATGCTCCCACCGATACCTTGGCGGCATAGCTGGCTTCCATGCTCCAGACGGCATCTTTCTTCAGGTGGGCCACCGGCACGTCAGACGGTTCAACGTGGAATAACTCAGCGGCAAACGCCGCGATGTCCTGGGCTGGTATCCACGGGGCACCGAGATTAGCGTCAATGTCGCCGGGCAGCACGTCGTCTGGCTGCACGCTTCGCAGGGCTTCGACGTTGCGAGCGTAGGCGGAACCGGCACGCTCAGCGGTGGCGAGCTTCTCGCGGACATTGCCGGACAGATACGCATCGGCGGTCTGCCACTGATTTGATTCGGGGTCGAGGAAGATCAGGTCGCCAAGTTCGGCGATGACCTGTTCTTCGGGCTTGTCATAAAGAGTGGCAATGAAGGGAACGTCCACGGTGCCGCGTTGGTTCAAGGCGACGAGCAGCCCTTCCTCGGCACTTTTTACCTTGGTCACCGGCGGCGTCTTGCCGACTACGTCTCTCAGCATGATTGCGGCCTTGGCCGCTTTTCCCGTCACCTCATCGTAATCCTCCAGCGACATGACCAGCATGGCATCCGGGTCTTCCCGGAACTTCACGAGATTGGGCATACGTCGGATGGTGCTGCCGTCAGTGGTCTCGCCGAACGTCGTCTTGTTGACCGGACCATAGATGAACACAAACTTGTCGTAGGCACGGGACAGTTCGCGGCGTGCTTCGTCGCGGTTCGCTTCGGGCCATGCTTCGTTCTGGGATTGCAGCACGCGGCGGGCGCGGTCACGCAGTCCCACCAGGGCGGCAATACGTTTGCCCACCAGCGTGCCGTCCGCCTTCAAAGTCGTGGCGCCATACACCACGGGCACGCCCTGGCCATCTTGCAATTGATAGATGATTTTGTTGTCCCCGATGAAGAAACTTCCCTCGTTGATGTGGCGTTCGGGCGGTGGCGGCGTGAAGGTCGGCGCGCGCGGTTCTTCGGGGCCGGACGCTTCCCTTGCATCGAACTGAGGCAGGCGGCGGATCGCCTCTTGGATTTGAACGGAGAGTTCACCGTTACTGGTAAGGCTGTAGCCTTCGCCTCCATAGAGCGTGTCTTTCCGGCTCCATGTGCCCAGCACCATTTCGGGATGGTTCAGGAAGTAGCGGTTGACAGTCACCTCTGCGCCATCGATCTCCAGCGGTGCGACGCCCAGCCAGTCGGGATCGACATGGCGGGCGGCTTCGCCCCGGTCACGCTTCCGAAAAAAGACGATGTCGGTCACCACGGCGGTTCCTTCCCGCTTGAACGCATCCGATGGCAGGCGGATCGCTCCCACGAAATCTGCCTTGCCCGCGAGGTATTCGCGGATGGCGGCATTCTGCTTGTCGAGTGTGTAGTGGCTGGTCACGAGCGCCATGACGCCGCCGGGTTTAAGTGCGTCGATGGATTTGGCGAAGAAAAAGTCATGCAGCGAAAGACGCATCCCCTCGTAATCGAGTTTCAGGTCGGCGAAGGGCACGTTGCCCACGACGGCGTCAATGCGGCCGTTTGGCAACCGCGTATCGCGGAAATTTTCGATGCGGATGTCCTGGCCGGGGTGGAGTGCTTTCGCAATTCGCCCTGAGATGGAATCCATTTCGATGCCGATGAAATGTGAGCCGGGCTTACCGTAGCTCATGAAATTGCCGGTGCCGCATCCCGGTTCGAGGATGGTCGCCTCTGCGGGCAGGCCAAGTTGCCCGATGGCTTGGTGGATGGCCGTGATGACGGTCGGCGACGTGTAGAAGGCGTTGAACGTGGTCCGCTTGGCACTATCGTATTCCGCTGGCGTCAGCAGTGATTTCAGTTCCTCGCCGAGCGATTGCCATCCGGCGTCCTTGTATTTGCCGGTGACCGGATCGGGAAAGATGGAAAGAGCAACCGGGCCAAAACCTGAGAATCGGCTGAGGATCAGCTTTTCATTTTCTGTCGCTGGGCGACCTTCCTGCTCGATGGTCTGAACTGTGCGGATGGCTGCGATGATGTCGCGGGCTTTGGCCTTCTGGCCGCTGGCCATGCCGCCGTTTTTAGGCGTCGCCTCGTGGCTGGCTGGAATGATTTGGTGTTTGGTGGTGGTCGGTTCTGGCGGTGGGAGTGTATCTGTTGGTGGCGGTTCGGGAGGAGGGAGATCAAAAAGGCTGGGACGGTTTTGGGACGCTGTTACATTTTCGACGTGCGACTTCCGACGAATGCCATTGCGCTGTCGAGTGACAGTGGTTCCCTGTCGTCCGCTTGCGAAACGGTCGGCAAACGATCCTCCAGTTCCTTGATCGCCAGTTCCATTGCTTCGCTGGCGATCTGAATCGGATCGCTGCCGGGATTGGCGCTCGCCAGCGTCTCCTTCCAGGTCTGGTGGCTCATCCTCAATTGCTGTGAGCAGATTTCCAGTGTCGGCAGGAGCCTGCGCGTCAGCCGTAGCTGTTCGTGCAACTCCGGCCTCTCCCTCAGTAGTTCGAGAACTATGGTCTTGTACTGCATCTTGGTCTCCTTTGATTTTTGAATTTACAGGAATTGTCGGTTCGGATGAATCGTTTTGGTGGAATGAGAATAACGTGGGTTCGTCCCCGGAGGGAGGTTTCCGTCGCATAAATTATGAGGTTGCCTCCATCCAATGTGGTGCCGTTGATTGGGCGTGGAATCTGAAACCGTGAAGTTCGTGCGTGCGAGAGGTGGCCATATCGGTGCCCTCTGCCTTCGCGTCAGAACGGAATGTCCTGCCCGGCGTCGGTGCCCTTGTCCTGACGGGTCATCTCGCGGACTTGCTGGTACAGGCGCTCCGCATCAATCCGCGTGGCCATTGCCGAATCCCCCCGCACAGGTTGAGTCCATACACGATCAGCCGGGTTCCAACGAAAGCCCGCTTCTTTGAGTACATCAATGACGGGTTGGGCTGGTCTCTCGTCAAACTTGATGGCCATGACGCGGGCTTGCCTATTTTCAAAAAGGCGAACTCCGGCGACGTTGTCCAATGCGATCACATACGGGTCGGGCGTTGCGGGACGGGAGTTTCTCTCTCCGAGGCGTTCGACAAAAGTTATCGGTGGTTCGACCGGTAATGGTTCCGCCGGCGTTTCGACTGGCGGCTCAACGGTCATTGTGGTTGTGGTGCTATCTGCTTCCTTGGGTTGTGCTGGTTTGCGTTTGCGGGGCATGGAATCCTCCCTGATGTGTTGCGGATACTCCTTCATCCGCTTATGTAGATCATATCACTCTTGAATAGCTGGAGCAATAGGCTGGCTGCGGGTTACAGCGTGTTGACATCTAAAAACCCGCAGAAAGTAAGACTTTCACGATGATGTACCAGCGCACACGCCCGGAAATGCAAGCTTGGCCGCAAGTGGCGTAATGGCCTTTTCTTACGCGTCCGGTGGCCGGAAGGTAAAGTCTCGGATGCACTGAAACCGGACGATCTTTACGCTTTATTAACCACCGATCCTCACCTTCTAATGATGAAAACCACGGGACAGCAAGGCTTCACACTGATCGAGCTATCCATCGTGCTCGTCATCATCGGGCTGTCGGTGGGTGGGATAGGGCAAAACAACATCTATTTCTTTGCTTTGATACCCTCAAGATAATCTGCCCACCATTGCATCATTTTCCGGCGTTCCGGCAGATATTGCGCGTGATTGTACGCCGCCCGCACTGAATCCCGCTCACTGTGGGCAAGCTGGCGTTCAATCACGTCGGCGCGAAATTCATGCTCGTTCAGGATCGTACTCGCGGTGCTGCGGAAGCCGTGGCCGGTCGTGCGTGAATGATAGCCCATGCGATAGAGGGCGTAGAGCATCGTGTTCTCGCTCATGGCCGCATTGGCGTTGTTCTGGTTTGGGAATAGGTGCTGACGGTTGCCAGAATGGCTTTGCAATTCCCGAAGCACGGCAATGGACTGCGTTGCCAAGGGCACGATATGAAGCTCCTTCATCTTCATCCGTTCAGCCGGAATCCGCCATTCGGCATTCTCCCAATCAATCTCGGTCCATAGGGCACCCCGCAATTCGTTTGTCCGCACGAAGGTAAGCAACAGGAACCGGAGCGCGAGCTTGGTTTTTGGGTCGCCGTCATAGGCGTCCAATTTCTCAAGATATGAGGGTAGTTCATTCGCTTTAAGGAACGAGTGATGTTTGACAACCGGGGTCTTTAATGCCCCGCGCAAATCAGGAACCGGATTGCGGTCGGCCCGTCCGGTGACGATGGCATACATGAAGATTTGGCCGCATATCCGCGTGAGGCGTCTAACCGTTTCGAGCGTGCCCCTGGCTTCTACCACGCGGAGCATGGAAAGGACGTCCGGCGCCATGATTTCGGCAATTGGCCTTGGCCCCAGCACCGGAAGGATGTGCCTTTCGAGGCGGATGAGCGTGGCATTGGCAGTGGACGGAGCCCATTCGTGCCTACGCTTCTCAAACCACTCGCGGGCCACAACTTCAAAGGTATTGGCGCTCTTGAGGGTATTTAGCCGCTTGACCTCCTGTTTTTGTTTGCCGGGGTCGCTGCCTGCTGCGAGCATTTTACGAGCCTGGAGGCATCGTTCGCGGGCGTCGGCCAAGGTGACCTGGGGATACACCCCCAATGCCAGCACCTTCTCCTTGCCGGCAAAAAAGTATCTGAGCCGCCAGTATTTGCTGCCATTCGGCCTGACCAAAAGGAATAAGCCCTGGCCATCGGCAATCTTGTAGGGCTTGGGTTTTGGCTTGGCGTTACGCGCCTTTGCATCGGACAGTGACTTAGTCATGGGGTACAATCATCGAAACGGTGGGGTACATGCCGTCACAGATACCCCACTTTCGAGGCGGATGTCAACGGAAATCAACGGACGCTAACGGCAAGGAAAAGCTGCTTAGTGGCTCTCAGTCTCGATGTTCAGAGTTTGGCTGATGAAGCAGAGCTAATTCGTGGTGCCCCGGGTCGTCTTCACATTGATCGAATATGCGACTGATAGGTTTGGATTTTTGGGTTTCACGAATTGTCGTGTACCCCAGTTTTGTACCCCGCATTTGGACAATCGAAATGCGCGTTGCGAGCGATTCCAAAGTAGACGCATCTGCGGTGACGGTCAATCATTAGAAGCCTGCTCCGACAGGTCTTGAACCAGTTTCCGGATGTCCTCCGCACGCCAAGCCCTGCATCGCGTGGATAGTTTTACCGGCTTCGGAAAACGTCCAGATTTTACGCCCTCCCACCAACAAGTCTTGCCGAGTGGAATGACGGTAAGCACTTGGCTCAGTCGTAAAAAACCAGTTTCAGGAATATCTTGCATGTCACCATCCCTTTCTGTCGCCGCATTTTATTTTTCCAAATAAAGAGCATTTGAATAAAATGTAACCAGTCCCAATTACTATGTTCAACATACCCATCTCCCACCAGAGAATTATATCACGACTGGAAAGTGAATGTCTCGCAAAAAGGCGGTGACAGCGCGTTTCCGAGGGAATGTGACCGGGAATCACGGCAAGCAAATTGGGCATCGTGCGCAGTATTCGCAGCGAATAAATCCTCTGCATCGCAGAGGGGAGGTGTCTGAATGCTGAATTTCTTCACTTAGACTTTGAGCAACAAATCTGGGCGAGATTTATTCGCTGTTCCAAATTGAGAATATCGCGGTAAGCCGCGAATTCCCTAGCGCTCCGAGCGATGGTGGTGTAAAATAGTTTCATGCTAAACGTGACGCCACAGCGATCACCCGAAGCGGCAAAAACGTATTTTGCGAAGTCCGACTATTATTCCGAAGGACAGGAGATAGTCGGGAACTGGGGTGGCAAAGGTGCAGTGCTCCTCGGCCTTTTCGGACAAGTAGAAAAGGACGCCTTCGATAATTTGTGCGACAACATTCACCCGCACACCGGCGAGCAACTCACGGCGATCACGCGAGGGAATCGACGTGTGGGATACGACTTCACCTGGTCGGCCCCGAAGTCGGTTTCGGTGGTTCATGCACTCACGGGCGACGAGCGTATCGCCGATGCTTTTCGTGCTTCCATAAAGGATACGATGGGCGAGATGGAAGCCGAGATGCAGACTCGTGTTCGCAAGGGCTGGCAGCAACGTGACCGGACGACGGGAAATATGGTTTGGGCTGAGTTCACCCATTTGACCAGCAGGCCGGTCAATGGTCTCCCTTGTCCGCAATTGCATGTTCACGCATTTGCTTTTAATGCGACCTATGACAATGTTGAAGAGCGGTGGAAGGCGGGCCAGTTCGCAAAACTCAAGGGGGATGGCTACTACTGGCAGGCCGTTCAACAAGCTCGCTTCGCCAACCGGCTACAAGAACTCGGCTATGCCATTCGCAAGACGAAGGACGCATTTGAAATTGAGCAAGTGCCGGACAGCGTGAAGACGAAGTTTTCTGAACGGACCAAGCAAATAGAGCGTGTCGCGGCAGAACTCGGCATCACCGATCCAAAGGTCAAGGCGACTCTGGGGGCGAAGACAAGGGAAGCGAAGGACGACACCATTCCCTACCCCGAATTGATTGAGCGTTGGGATAAGCAACTTGACGCTGACGAACGCAAGGCGATTCAATCGGCGGCGGATGCACCTAAGACGGTGGCATACCAGGACGCGGAGCATGTCCGGTTTGCCGTCGATCATGCCTTTGAGCGAAGTAGCGTGATGGATAAGCGGCGGCTCCTGACGCTCGCGCTCAAACACGGCGTCGGCGAAGTGTCGCCGGAAGGCGTCCGCGACAAGGCCGACCGGCTGGGACTTCTTAACCGCCATATCGACGGTCACGAAATGGTTACGACGCGCGAGGTTCTGGCGGAAGAGAATCGAATGTTGGGATTCGCCGTGGCCGGAAAAGGATCATGCAAGCCACTCGGTAACGAGAATGGGCGTTGGCAGGACGAATTGCGCGAAACGCAATTGAGCGGCGAGCAGCGTGCCGCCGCCGCGCATCTGCTGACATCGCCGGATCGCATTATGATCCTGAGAGGCGTTGCGGGCGCCGGGAAAACAACGCTCACAAAACACGTCGTCAAACAAATTGAGGCGGCTGGCAAATCAGTCGTGATGCTGGCGCCGTCAACGCAGGCGTCTCGGGGAGTTCTCCGCGACGAGGGATTTGACGCCGCCGATACGCTTTCACAATTCATGAAGAATAAAGAGATGCAATCCGGCGCAGCGGGAGGCGTTATCTGGTTGGACGAATCCGGCCTGGTCGGATCAAAAACCATGACATCGCTCTTTGAATTGGCCAACCGGCTTGACGCTCGGGTAGTGTTGGTCGGCGATAAGCGGCAAATGTCACCTGTGGAAAGAGGATCGGCTCTTCGCGTTCTGGAAGAACTTGGAGGTCTCCCGATAGCGCAGTTGACGGACATCCGCCGTCAGTCTGGGCGGTACAAGGAGGCAGTGCATTTACTTTCCGAAGGAAAGGCAATCGAAGGTCTTGCCCAATTAGAACGGCTGGGATGGGTAAAGGAAATGCCGACCGAAGATCGTTACGGGCCGCTCGCTGCCGATTACGTGGCGAAATTCGACGGCTGCGAGCACCCGGACAAAGACATCCTGATTGTCAGCCCGACCCACGCTGAAGCGGCGAAGATAACCGAGGCCGTCAGGCATCGGTTAAAGGATTGGGGGATAATGAAAGGGAAAGAACGGGAATTTACACGGCTAGTGCCGTTGCAATGGACGGAAGCCCAGAGGGCCGATCACGACGGGTATGTCGGTAACGAAATACTGCAACTCCACCGCAATTCGGGTGCGTTCAAAGCGGGCGACCGCGTGGCGGCGGAGGTTGCGTTCTCATCGGCACGTCCGCCGGACGCAAAGAACTTCGGAGCGTTCGCGCGCGCGACGATCCAGCTTGCCAAAGGCGATCTCCTTCGCATAACCAACAACGGACACACTTTGGACGGCAAGCACAAACTCAATAACGGGGCGGTCTATTCCGTTGACGGCTTTACGTCGGCAGGTGACGTAAAGCTCGGCAATGGCTGGGTGGTGGATAAGAATTTTGGCCATTGGGATTGGGGATATGTGTCCACCGCGCAAGCCGCCCAGGGTCGCACCGTCCAACATGTATTGATTTCGCAGACGGCGGCGTCGTATCCCGCTGGAAGCCGCGAGAGCTTCTACGTCGCCGTGTCGCGCGGGCGACGTTCGGCCACCATCTATACGGATGACAAAGAGGAGCTTCGGGAAGCGGTGGCACGAAGCCATCCGCGAATGTCAGCGACGGAATTGGTCGGAAATTCCAAACCGCAGGTGTGGGACCGCATTAGAGAATCGTCTCTGAGATTGCAGCGGTCACTATTGGTCGCCGCGTCCGAAGCGTCGCGGGATTTGAAACATGTGAGGCAGCCGGAGTTAAGCCATGATCGATAGTGATAATCCTCATCTTGCGGGGCGGCACATTCCACCAGCCGATAGGCTGGCGCGGATTCCGACCGACGACGATCCCGATCATGTGGATTTTCCGCCGAGCAATGAGGTCGATTACAAAAGCTACGCCAGGGCGTGGGTCAAACCGATTCGGTCAATTCATTTCTTCACGCATGACGGCCGCTGCCGGACATTCGAGTACGCCGATTTGCGTTCTCGCTGCGGGCAGGACCACGACTTTGAAAGCACCTGCTTCAAGCTGACGTTCCTGGGAATGCGGGCAGTCGAAGTAGTTGTTGAAGGACGCGGGCTATGGCCGCTCTACGACTATATTCACCAGCACCGATTACCTTGGGTCATGGTAGCGGGCAGGGACTTTAGCAAGAACGGCGACACCATCGTGACAAGGGTGATATTCAATAGCTTGAAACCTGACGAATAGAAAATGGGGACCGGCCGGTGAGTTCATCACCGGCCGGGCCGAGGAATTTGAAATGTACGCCGCGTATCACGCGGCAGGGTGCGCAGGCAGTTTGCCGGATCGCTCGTCGGCGAGCAGTTGCAGCACGCGGCTGTGTACCGCGTTGGCGACCTTTGCCAGCAGCAGCAAGTCGTCGCGGCCAAAGTTGGCCGTGCTGGCCCACTGCCCGTCTTCGCTCTTGTAGAGACGTTGGAAGGTGATATTGAACCACGCTCCGTTCTCGCCTTCGTTCCTCCAGATTGCGGCCTTGATGCCGCCATAGCGGACCTGTTCTACCGGGCGAACCTTGTTGGACTGTTTCTTTGCCATACGGACGCTCCTTTCTTATTGGGGTTGATGTTTGTCCGTTCACTCTGGTGACGGACAACTCAAGCCCGATGGGAGCGTGAATCCAAGGCCGCATCGGGCGCGTCGGGAGAGGGGAGGTACGCCGCCACGGGCGCGAAACAGCAAGGGCGATGTGACGGAGTGATTGTTCTTGAGCATCAACCCGCAGGGGCCGCAGGCGAAAAATCACGACGGCATGAGAAGTTGCTCGCGGGCGAAGCCCGAAGCCGACCAGAGCGAACGAGCCGGACGCCGGGCCGTGGCAAAGGAATAGTCCCGACGAACGCACGGTGGAATTTGTGTCAGTGGAGGCATGTCGAGGCAATGATGGTTAGGAACGCAAGGCGTGGAGCGTGGGCATCACCGCATCGATACAGCGAAGGGCGGACTGCGGCTGGCCAGTTATCGCGGCGGATTATTGCTGGCGACGCTCGCGGAAACTCTCAGCGTTTGCGATGCGACGGCGAATCGAGTCCGGCCTGACGCCTGACATAGGCTTCAAGTTGCAATGCGGCTGACAGGCCGAAATCCTCGGCGTAAATGGCGATGGCATCGATGAACTGCAATTCCAAGGCGGTTTTCCGGTGGTCGGATGGCATTTGGGGGAGAGGAGCAATTAGGTCGATGAGCTTTTCGGCATAGCGCTTGGTGATCTCTCGTACCTCGCAAGCGCCGGGCCGAACGGGCTTGCCGTCCTCGTCCTCGCCGAAATGGCGTCCTTTCACTGCGGAGGCGAGCGGCCTGGGAACCGGCAACCGTGCAACGGCACGCCGCCGTATCCGTTCACGATGAGTTGTCTTGAGGGACGGTTCTGGGTTCACAGGGGCGGTTGGCGGTGTGGCCGCTGCGGCGGCGTCACCATTGCCGGTACTCTTTCCACGATGCTCGGAGGTGCCCCACTCAATCCGTAGCTGGTTAGGGTCGTCCCCGTCGTGGCCAGATCGCCTGCGTGACATTAGCGGCTCATGCCTCTGGATGATCCGGCAAACTGCTGAGCCAAATCCTCTGACAGGCGGCGGGTGTCTGGATTCGCGGGAATCGTCCAGGCATGTTCGCTGGGACGATAGGTGAATCCATTTTCCTTGAGCGCCGCCAGCACGTCGTCGGCGGGCTTTTCCTTGAACATGAAAACCCGCTGTTTGTAGCGACGGTTTTCACCCATCTCAAAAGTGCTGGTGGTGATGATGGCTTTGTATGGATTGGCCCAATTCTTCTGCTGTTCCTCTTCAACAACCGGCTCGCCAGTTGGCAGCACCGGAGGTCCGTCAATATAAGCCGGACGCGTCCTTGGTGCAGCGGCAGTCTCTTTTGATGGTTCCGCAACCACCGTGGCAGTTGTGGCTTCCGAGGTTTCGGATTTGGTTGTGTCGGTGGTATTTTTCTTTTTGCGTGGCATGGGTTTCCCCCCTACGTTGAGGTAACTCGGGTCGGCAACGCGTCTCCCGATACTTCTATTTTGACAGTTAATGGTTGATAAATAGTTAACAAAAATAAACCATTGATCGCGAAGGTTGGATTTGACGCTGCGATGCTGCGGTAACTATCGCCGTAAGAACGATTAAGGGAGGTCAAAATGAGTTGGAATCCACATCACTCCGTCTCCTCAACGCTTTGCTTGTCGCAGGGTTCAGGGAATAGCATACCGGCTACGCATTCGATCAGGTTCCAGTTAAAGCCAAGCTCGCAATCGTGCTTATCACGGCACTCCTTGAGCACCTCCCAAGCCTGGTCGTCGTTCAGGTCGGGCCGGACGTTCAGTACGTCTTCAGTGTTCCACATAACGGCGACCAGACGGCGTTGCTCAAGCAGCTTGTCGATGTCGATCTTGGAATAGTCGTATTTAGTTGTTTTGCGTGATTTGATCATAGTGAGATTCCTTTCAAATTGGTGGGCGGGCTTGACGCCCGCCCGGTTGATGAAGCCGCTCAATCCTTCTTCTCCGTCGCAACGCGGAGAGTGATTTTGCCGTCGAAGGGAACGACTTCGATTTGAAGATTAAAGCCATTTCCGTCCTTGTGCGGCCAAGCTGCCCCGATCCTTGTCCAAAATGATTTGCCCTTCGATTCACGCACTACATAGGCGATATGCGTCGGGGATTTTCCGGTTTGAGTTTCTGCATTAGTCATGTTCGTTCTCCTTTTCGTTTTGAGTCCGCGACCATCGCGTCCTTACGGGAAGGCGACCAGAAGCCGCTTCAGACGTGAGCGCCAGCGACGGTCAAGCGAAAGACGGAGGCTCCCGAAGGGAAACCGTCTTGGCAGCTTTACCGGCACGTCGGCGGCTTCAGCTTCCCGGACCTAAGGACGCATGTGGCGAATGAGAAATGTGGGAAAACGAATGGTGGTTCAAAAAAGTCAAGCCGAGAACATTTTTCGCAACCGAAGTGAAGCAGTGAATCGTTGGCATTGAGCTGGCGTTGGGTAGTGCGGGGCGTGCGCAAGAGCCGGACAAAGGTGGGAATACCATCACCCAACGAAAGGCGGTCCACAGTGTTCACCAGAAAACAAATCGACGCGTGTGCGGATGACATTGCAGCCGACATTATGGACAGCATCGCCCATTGCTTTCGGGACGAGGAGCACCACGATCTCTACTTCGCAATTCACGATGCGGCAGTGGAAGCCATTTCAGCTTTAAACTCGGACCCACAGTCCCAATCAAACGCCTCGTTGAGAAGCGCCCGGGAAGCGGCGGAACGACGGCAGCGCAGGGCAATTCATCAAAAACACCTGTCAAGAGGTCGGGCAAGATTTTTTGGCGTGTAATCGGAATAGGTGACGTGTTGCGTTGGCATTGGATGCAACTGAATCAGACGTTCGAGCGAAAAAAGGCGCGTTATAAGCTCGCAAGATGAAGGGATGTGTGTATGCGAGAATTGCAAAGAGTGTTGGTAGCAGACATCGAACCGGACCCCGAACAGCCGCGCAAACAATTCAATGCAAGCAATTTGCTGGGGCTCGGCAAGAGCATGCTTTCGGTGGGGCAACTTGTACCGGTCATCGTGTATTGCCGCGAGGTTCTTGCGAGTGACAAGCGCGCCAGGAAATTCATCCTCGACGGTGAGTGTCGATGGCGTGCCGCCCAACTTGTCGGGATTACGGAACTCGATGCAATCATGTTGTCGGAACGACCGGCAGACACGGCGCTTCATTTGCTCCAGATGAGCCTGGAAGTCCACAAGGTCGGTCTGTCGCCGATGGAGCGGTCGGATTTTCTGGATCGCATTCGTAAGGAAAACGACTGGTCGATAAACGAATTGGCCGACGCGCTCAGCATGAGTCAACCAACGGTTAGCAAGCTGCTGGGCTGCCAAAAAGTCTGCCCGCTCGTCCGTGAGATGCTTCACACCGGCAAGCTCGACACTGAGAAGGCCTACGTCATTAGCCAGGAACCCGATCAGGCCAAACAGATAGAACTTGCCAAACAGGCTACGACACTTTCACGCGAGCAATTCCGGCGTCAGGCCCGTGGCATCTCATCCTCGCCCGAACCCACCACTGACGCGGCGACTTTTCCGCTACCCGGTGGCCGGAGTGTCGTCGTGAAGGGTGAGGGACTGGCGCTGGCGGTGGTCATTGACGTGCTTCAGGAAACCATCACGCACCTGAGGAAGGGCCGCAAGCAAGGCTTGGACATCACCACGCAACAACGGGTCATGCGAGACACGGCAAAGGCGGTGCGGTTATGAGCGTTGATCCGGACAAGGATGGGCCGTTCCGCGAATATCCCTGGGTACCCACGCTCGTAATAGATCATGATAAGGACACGATAACCCTCGTTTCAGTCAACGATGACACTGGTGAGCGGCGCGTCATTGGAGCGGCAAAATCGTACAAGCAATTTGTTAACGAGATGGTCGAGGGGCGCCTGCGCAGGGACAGGGAACAGGAACGCGGCCAAGAACAAGAGCGATAATTATGTTCCCACTGATGTTCATAATTGTACTGATAGTCGCATCGCTGATTTTACGGCGGCGGGGCTGGCATCGTCACGCCATTGTCGCTGACGTGTTGGATATCGCTCTCCTGACTTGGTCATGCCGCGATTTATTCACCATCCGCGACCTTCTCGATGGCGGAATGTTGATCGTCGGGGCGAGCGGCTCGGGCAAAAGCAGCGGCTCAGGCAAGGCGATTGGGAGAGCCGTCGTCCGTTATCCAAAAAGCGGCGGCCTGATAGTGGCTGCGAAGCCGGAAGACTATGTCTTCTGGAAGCATCTCTTCAAGGAGGCGGGCAGGGCCGACGATCTGATTGCATTCGAGCCGGGAGGAGAATGGCGACTCAACTTCTTTGACTATCTCCACGCCATTGACGCTGACGCCAGGACAACCATCAAATTCATTCTAATGCTCGGCGAATCCATTTCTTCTGCCCGCAGCGGCGGCGGCGATGATAGCCGTTTCTTTAGCGAACAAAATGAACGATGGCTCTATAACGCCATCGTGCCACTAAAACTGGCGCTGGGGAAGGTATCGGCCCCCGACATTCATAAGTTTTTTGCTACGGCGCCGACGAGTGTTGCGCAGCTTTCTGATGATGCTTGGCAGCGGGGATTTCACAATCGCGTTATGCGTGCTGCATATGACAAATGTCCACGCGGCAGCAGTGAGGCAAAGGACTATGCACTCATCGGCGAAGAGTGGTTCGTAAATTGGGCCGAGATGGCTGACAAAACGAGGACTTCGATTGCCGCCGGCATCATGGGAATTATCCATCCGTCCACTACCGGCGTCGTCAGAGAACTCACCTCCGGCGAAACCAACTGCTCACCTCTCGATATGTTCAAGGGGAAATTCATCCTATGCAATATGCCGCCATCCAAATACGGCGTGCCGGGAACATTCATCGGTGCAGGCTGGCGGCTGCTCACGCAGTTTACGGTCTTGCAACGCGAGGCTGGGCCTGACGACTGCATCAATGTCATCTTCCTCGATGAGTTTCAACAAAGCGTCAATTCGTTCGATGCGGAATACCTAGCGCAATGCCGTTCCCATTTGGGCTGCATGGTGTGCCTCACGCAAAGCGTGCATGCCATTTACGCAGCAATGAAAAATGACCCGGGCAACCACCGTGCGAACGCCCTTCTGACGAATTTCAAGCACAAAGTGTTCCACTCGGTCGGTGATGCGGAAACTGCCGAATATGCGTCAGACCTTGTGGGCAAATCGCTTCAGACCTTTGTCGGTGGCTCCATGTCTCCAGTCGAGGATGTATTTGGCGCCATGATGGGGCGTTCTCAAGTGACGGGGAGTTTCAGCCAGCATTTTGAAGCAGTCTTGCAGCCCAGTGTTTTCATGCACGGCCTGCGGACGGGCGGCAAACGCAACGACTATTTGTGCGACGCCTTTGTAATTCGCTCCGGCGAGACGTTCTCGGGCGGAGCCAACTGGATCAAGGTCGCCTTCTCACAAGGATAAACCATGCGAAACCAACAAAATGAATCGTTCAACATGCGGAGTAGTTTTGATCTGAGCTACGTGCTGACCAGCGTGCATAGCCTGTGCATCACGCCCTTTATGCGAGACGGATTTGGGTCGCACGCTCTCGGCATTTCGGCCGTGTTCGCCGGTGCGATGATCATCTTCGTGGGAGTGGTGACGCAGTCACCAGGCATGACGGATTATTTTCTGCTCTGGCTGCTTGCCGTCATTATCCAGAAGTGTCGGACCCGTCATGCGATGGCGAATGGTCGCGGTCAACATAGCCAATACGGGGGATGGCCTGTGATCGCCTTGCAGTTTCCATTGATCCGGCGCGAGTACACCGCCAAACGATGGATCGAGCCGCTCATTTGCCTCGCCATCGGCAGAATAATTTACGTCGCGTCGCCAGCCGTCGGGGGATTCATCATGGCCGGCTTCATCTCCATCGCAGTGAGCACCGGGATTGAAGAAATGATTTGGCGAGCCCGCGTACGAAAACTTCGCGACGCCCAAATCGAACAGCAGCAACTCGCGCAAATGCTCAAAGAAATGGACCAATTTTAATCGGAGGTCATCATGTCATTGAAGGAAAACTTACAGCGACTATCAGGAGAATTATCTGCATTAGGCCGCCAAGGGGCGAAGGATTTGCACAATGCAATTATTCCCGCCTTTCCGGACAGCGCACGTTCGCAGGATGAGTTGGGCACTCCGCTTACCCCTACGCCGCAAATGGTGAATGAAGACCTTAAGGGGTCGCGCAGCTACGACTCATTCCTGGAGAGCTACGCGGCGCGCGGTCGCGACGGGCAGGAACAGGAACGCGGCATTGAACGGTAATCAGATTCCAAAAAAACATTCTCTTACGAAAGGAGCACCTTATGGAACCGTGGATAATACAGGCTTTCCGTGCCTTAGGGCTTCACGCTCGCAAGGAGCGAAAGATGGGCAATCACAGCACCGCCAACGGTTGGATAATGATCGGCGTGGGGGTTTTCCTCTTGCCGATCCCGATCCTGGGGTTGCCGCTGCTTGGCTTTGGCATTTGGAAAGTGTGCAAAGGCGGGTAATTCATGAAGGCGAATATCACCGGCAGCGTCAAGCAGGTGCTTCGGGAGGCGGCTACGGACGGCCGCTTCTCGAAGCTTTCTGACGGCGACCGTCTGATTTGGATGATTGCCCGGGGCTACGAATTGGGTCTGCAAAGACGGGCTACAACCCGGCGCCGCCGTGCCCGAGCGGTCGATGTGGCATGTTTTTTAGCAAAAAAACTTGACGCATAGGCCGCAATACGCGATAATTGTGTAATGGGAACGATTGCCACAACAGCCATTGGCTCAGGCCACATTGCCTCTATCGTCCGCGAGCGGATTGAACGCGGAGGCGAGCGGCTTTGGCATTTTCATGACTTTAGCGACTTGCCGCTGGCTGCGGTGGCCAAATCATTGTCTCGCCTTGCCCGTCGGGGAACGCTTGATCGCTTGAGCAAGGGAATTTATTTCCGTGCTCGGCAGACGGCCCTTGGTAAGAGTCGGCCCAATCCCGCCTCGATTCAGGGCCTAATGGCTGGCCATGGGTCCGTATTCCCGGCAGGCATTGCCGCTGCCAATCTATTGGGCTTCACAACGCAAAACGCCAATCGCGGCGAGGTGGCCACCATCGCCGGAAGCCTTCCGCGAAAGCTGATTGGTAAGGAAACCTTGATTCACACGCGGCGCCCGACGGCTTGGGCAGGCCTGTCCCAGGCCGACGCCGCGGTGCTGGATGTACTGCGTCAGCGCGCCCGAACCAGCGAATTATCGACGCATGACACAATCCGCAGAATGCTGGCATTGATGACTGAGTCCGGCCGATTCGAGCGGTTGCTTAAAGTGGCGGAATTCGAGCCGCCGCGTGTACGGGCGATACTGGGAGCCATCGGCCAAGAGCTTAAGAAAAATCCGAAGTCGCTGGCCAACTTGCGAATTTCGCTGAACCCGCTTTCTTCATTTGACTTTGGCCTCCTTCGCGGGCTAAAGCACGCGGGTAAATGGCAGGCGAAGGAGCGCAGTCGAAATGAAACTCTTTGAGCATCCCGACTTTGAACAGGCGGTGATTCAAGCGGCGGAATACTTCCGTACGCAGGGATTGCGTCCTGCAATCATTGAAAAGGACTATTACATCACTGAAGCTCTGCGAGCCGTCGCCGATGCTGCCCGCGACAAGGTTATTTTCAAGGGCGGCACGAGCTTGGCCAAAGGATGGAATCTCATTCAGCGATTCTCTGAAGACATCGACATATTCCTCGATCCGGCTGCGTTCACGCCGCCGCTCGGCAAACGTGCCATTGACCGGGAACTCAAGAAACTACGCGATGCGGTGGGCCGTCACCCGGCGTTGAAGTTCGTTGAGAAGGAAAGCCAGACCATCGGCGGATTTGGCCGAAGCGACCGCTTCGCCTTCGACCAACGATTCGGCGGTCCTGGCGAAGTCGCCGCCCGCGTGCTGCTGGAGGCTGGTACAGCGAGCGGACGCGAACCGACCGAACTTGTCGAGTTGCGATCCTACCTCAGCCAATTCCTCACCGAACGTGGCGTGACGCTCGGCGCCGAAGATGAGGGGCCGTTCTCCATGAGGTTGCTACATTACCGGCGAACATTCGTCGAGAAAATGTTCGCCATTCATAGCAAGGTCGAGTTACTGAAACGTGATGGACAACCCCTGGGCGGCTACGCCCGGCATTATTACGACCTCTACCAACTGGCCGGAACGCCCGAGGTACTCGCGATGTTGACGTCCCCCGAATACGCCCTAATCAAAGCCGATTACGATAACATCAGCCGTACGCATTTCGCCAAGAGCTATTTCTATCCCGAAGAGATGAGCTTCAGCCGTAGTGAGGCGTTGTTTCCGCCAATCGAATTAGCTGCCGCTCTCGGTGGCGAATATGAAATTCAGTGCAGAATGCTCTGTCACGGGCGATATCCATCTTGGCCCGAAGTTCTTGCTAGGCTTCTGGAACTACGGGATATGCTGTAACCGGCAAGCTGCAATCCACGGCCGCACGCCTAAGTCTATTGGCGGGCCTGTCCGATGATGGCAATTAAGCTATCCGCTTCGTCCGGGACTGCGGATAACCTCACTGCTGGCACGCATCGTCTCGATCATTGTTTGGAGCATGTCGCTACCATTCTCGAACAGGAAGCGTGTGACAGGTATGTCATCGCGCTGGTTGGTTCCCTTGAATGCACGCCATTTGCAATCCGGGGAAGAACCGGCCGCGACAAAACACATATCGTCAAGGATGTAAGCCGTGCCTCGCTTCGGATTCCCAATGGCCCATTTTCTAATTAATTCCGCATCGCTGTCGCATTCTTCAAAGTTCTGTTGGCTGAAGGGAGGCTCGCACAATTGAACACTACGATCCCGTCTAGCCAACTTTACCCATTGGCGCCGAAGTGCGGCTTTTTGACTTTCAATTGAGCCGCATTCACGAGGATTCCGCCAATTGGTCTCGATGACGATGAACTCTCCATCATCATCAAGTTTGAAATAGCGTACAAATCCACCCCGATCAGCGACGGCAAAGTCCCACTTTTCTCCGTGATATTCTAAGGAGACATCTGCGCGCGATTCGGATTGTGCAAAATGATGAAAGACCTGCCTGTCAACGACGTGCTTGCACTTGTCCTTGAGGACACCGTTCAGATTTTCATTCCCCACCGCAGCCCCACCCCGTAACCCTTTATATCTCTTGAGATTGCATTTGTACCATACAATTGTATTAATTGCAATTAACTATTCGGTTTGTAAAGTGGAACATTTCAGTTGTCGTGAGACTTCAATAGGAACCTCTGAACAACCCATCCGAGTTCACTCTCCAATAATTCAATGACGCCAATTTGTGCAATTTCCGCCTGTTTCGGCCGTGATTTGCCATTCCAAGGCCGGCCGTTTCAAACTCGGCGCGCACTTCTCCCCCGAATTTTACGGCGAAGCAAGCCACATCGCACGGCGAAGGTTGTGAGCCACCAGCGTCAATGCAAAATCAAACCGGTTCCGACGCTCGCCGCGATACCGCGTGCGCATCGCTCCCCATTTGCGCAATCGAGCCATGGTGTGTTCGACCGCTGCACGGATCGACGCGATCACGCGATTAAGCTTCTTCGTCGATGGACTCAATTCCTTTTGGCCCCGATGACGTTTGTACGCGATCCCATCCGTCACCTTCCTTTTTTCCAGTCGCCGCCGACGTTCCTGATCCGAGTACGCCGCATCGGCGATCACGGCTCGCTTCTCTTTTTTCGTCAGCCCGTCGATGTACCGGCTGTCGTGGTGGCTGGCCGTGGAAAACTCAAAATCCGTCACGATCCCGCTTTGATCCGCGGCGACATGCCCTTTGTAACCGTGATACGTCCGGCCGTGCTTCTTCGTGAACGACGCATCCTTGTCACGCGTGGTGATGTCGTTGCCCGCTTCGTCCTTCGCGGAGGCTTTGCCTTCGCTCTTGCCCGTCTTCCTTCCCGTCGGCGCCTCAAGAATCAACGCATCGACCAGTGTTCCCTCCTTCACCAGTAGGCCACGCTCTTCGATCAAGCGTTTGACGATGTCGAACAGCTTCCGATCCAAATCCGCTTCACGCAACCGACGGCGGAAAACAACGAGGGTTGTCTCGTCGGGCGCGGCGTCGCCGCCACGCAGGCCCACGAAGCGGCGAAAACTCACCCGATCGTTGAGTTGCTCCTCGGCCTGCGGATCAGAGAGGTTGAACCACTTCTGGAGCATGAGAATCTTGACCATCATCACCACCGGCTCGGCCGGGGAACCACCGTCATCGTTGCGATAAACAGCGCGGATCGGCCTGGCCAGCGATTCCCAGTCAATGGCGGCATTGAGTTGATCCAGAAGGGCCTGGGTGCGTTTGCCGCCGAGTTGGGCGACCACCGTGTCCGCGAAAGAAAGCTGCGTCGATTCACGTTCCCGCATGATGACCTCCCTGTCAGAGGGTCATATTATCATGGGTGTCAAGAGGGGTTTTTCAGAGGTTCCAATAGACCTTTTTGCATGTATCTAAGTAATTCCGCCTTTGAAATTGCGAACTGAGCTCCTGATCCGGCCTTAAGCATTTTTTTTGCCCGAATACGCCCCCGTCGGCACCATTCTCTAACAGTGAAGGGAGATCTACCTACGATCTTACCAAATTCTTGGGTAGTGTAAGACATTCTCTCTGTTACGGCCTGTTGTAAACGCGCTTCCAACCGGCGGGCATCATCTGCAGCGTACCCCAACGCCGGATTTGTGTGGGGACTGACGGCGACGAGTGCACCCCTCTGAAAGTAAGACAAATTCGGGTATCGAGCAGAATTGGAATGTGACGGCCTCCGCGACGGTGCTGCCGCCAAAGTTATGCCGGTTACCAATAGATTCTTAAGGTGTCCACGTTCGAAGCTATCGTGCAGCTTGCGAATATCGCCCGCGACCATCTTTATCCAGAAAATAGTGCTTCCCTCAGTCACCGACATAAGAATCATCGCGTTCTTAGCACCTATTTTATTTTTGAGCTTTGCCACATAGCGCTCTGCCTCCTCAAACGTGGCAAAGGTAGCCCGGGGCACCTCGACAATGAGCTTTATGATAATGCCTTCTATCGCCGATTCTGCCGTATTCGCAGAATTGGCGCACTCCAAGGCCATCTGAGGATTGGATAGAAGAAGATCCAAATCCAGATCCAATGCATCTGCAATCTTGGCGAGTGTCTTAATAAAAACATTCTCGCTTTTTTCGGCATCTGAAATAGTGCCTTCTTCAAGCCCGCTTTCGATAGCAAGTTTTTCGACTGACCAGCCTTTACTTAACCGTCGACTTCTAATTACTTCGCCGGGTGCCGCCACGGTGCGTGAACTCTTGAGATTCTTCGATGTTGCCATATCAATCACTCCCGCGGCAAAAGACCACCAAAAACCCTGGAAAAGCTCGCAGAAGCTATGCAAAACGTAGGGTGCGATATTTGCTTCTGTAGTAAGGTCACCAAGTCCAATTTATCGGCGTGGGAGATGCAAAGCAAAGGCGTGTTTCGAAAGCGTCTTCTGCCGGTGAGTTGCCTCACCAGATCGCGCGGGACGAAGCCCGGCGAATAATTTCAAGTGATTCGTTAACAAGAAAGGACTGATCCGATGTCGAAAGAGCAAAAACGAGATGACCGTAAGGCGGAAACTGGCCGAATTCTTCAACGGGCCACGGAAGAAGCAGGCTCAGGCACACAGCCATCCCAAGACATGCTAAGGGTTCCGAGCGAATTGAAATTGCCAGAGAGCATCATTGGAAAGAAACCGCTGTCTCCCGATGAAATCTACAACCTCGTAATGCGAATGGCATCGCAGATTGAGAGCCTCGTGAATCGAGAGCCCAAAAAAGAGTTTTACACCGTCGCGCAATTTTCGGCGTTGGTCGAGCTCGCGCCCTACACACTAAGGCAGTATTTCAAGTCGGGACGCATTCGGGCAATCAAGCTGGAAGGAAGCCGCAGCGGGGCTTTTCAACGTTGGGCGGTCAGCCACTCAGAATACCTGCGATTTCAAAGAGAGAGATTGTTGCCGCCCGGCAGCAACGACGACGAGTTTGGGGCAGGAGCCTTTGCAAAGCTCGCGAAGCCCAAACCCAACCCTCGGTCACGTTCTGCTGTCGCCACCACTATCTAGAAAACATATTGCTCGTGTTCGCGCGTTGATCGCGAGTCTGGTTGAAAGGAATTTGCTATGCAATGTCAAAACCCCCTATCCGACGGCGATTGGTCAAAGGAACAAGTAGAAGCAGCCTGGGAAAACGAAGGCGGTGCATCGCTCAAGCCGACGGCGGACGACGTTCTTCTAGATCTGCCCTCATCCGACAGTCCTGGCCGTGAACCCCCTGCTGCGTATGAATAGCTTACATGTAGGCACGACCGTTCTTGATGCCCAACTCCAGAGCAAGCCGCCGCCGTTCGAGGAAACTTGTCGATCACGCTCAACACGCTCGCCAAGGTGGCGCATTTCCTGGGCAAGCGCATTGAATTTGCTCTGCGGTAATCCCGCCGCTGCTGCGTCAATTCACATCTTTACCCATCGCCCCGCCTCGTTCTGCCCTGCAACGCGGCAGACCGTTCGGGCTTTGTGAAGATCAACCAATCGCCTATGATATTTGTGCCTTTGCCGCTAATGGCGAGGGCGACAATTTGAATTGACGCGCGAGCGTCAAGACGCTGCTTCCAGGAAAACCGCCAAGTTTTGTATTGAAGAGCAGTGCCTTGAGCCGCGCCCCGAACGGGGCGTCGGCCACGGTACGTCTTCAACGCCCTTGGCGGGGCTCCTGGAGCGTGCTTTGGTTCGACGCTCTCTTTATTGGGGCACGGCAATGGACCAGTTTAAGAATCATCCTCCGCCAGATTCGGCAATTCCCCCTTTGCCGGTTGATACTGAGCATTGGCTCGCAATCGTGCGAATTCTTGGGCTTTCTCCTCGGCAGGCAGACATCGCCGAGTTCATGTTGCGAGGAGCGCACTTAAAGGAGATTGTTGCCGATCTCGGCATCGAGGAATGCACGATTCGCACTCAATGGGAACGCGCTCTCTTGCGAACGCGATGTCAAAACAAAATGCAATTTGCCTTGCGTGTTTGGGCGATTTCACGAGAAATCGACGGTGCCCAAACCTGTCCTCAAAACCGTTGACAGGGAAACACATGACAGCGGAAATGTGGATATTCGCCGGTTACTTCCGTCACTATGTTGATCGCCAAGAACTTGGTGATTTTACAACCTGACTGAAACTCAGGGATGGGAGAACAGAACATGAAGCGATTTTGTATTTCTCGGCGTGCGGCGTTTTTGTTGGTTTCCAGCCTGGCGCTTTCGTCGGGACCGGCCTACGCGGACATCAACGGTTTTGGAAACTTTTCCGGTTTTACAATCAATCAAAATGATTCCGGGGCTACGCCTTCGGTGTCCATTCCAAATGACTCTATTCAATTGGTAAGTGGCTTCTCCCCCCAAAAGCGGTCAATCATCAACAATACGCCACAATCCATCTCTAGCTTTTCGGCATCCTTCACGGCGACAGCCCTGGAAGGCGATGGAGCGTGCTTCGTTTTGGAGAACAACGCTGCCGGAGCGAATGCTGTTGGCAGCTTTGCAGGCTACAGCGGTATGACGAAAAGTGCCGCTATCGGACTTTTGACCTTTACAGCCACGACCGGCGGCACTGGACTATTCACCAACGGAAGCATCGGTATAAATGGCGGATCGTCATGCTCGCCGGTCGCTCTTAACATTGATCCCATTAGCGTGGACCTCACTTACGACGGTACGATTTTGAGCGAGACGCTAACGGATACTAAGAAGAATACGACATTCAGCACGTCCTACATAGTCAATCTTCCATCCGTGCTCGGATCGTCAACGGCTTTCGTTGGCTTCACGTCAGGAGCCACGGTAGATCCCGGGCAAGGCGAGACGATCTCCAACTTCCAATTCACGACAGTGCCGGAGCCTGCCAGTTTTGGATTGCTGACTGCCGGCGCAGTAACGATGCTGTTGCGTCGGCGCCGCCGGTCAGCCTAGCCGAATACGCTCGCGATGGCTTTTTGGGTCACGGCGGGGAACAGATGGCGGTAACGCCGCCGCTGTTCCTCGGTGCAGTGGCCGACGCAATCATCAATGATTCGCTGATCGACGCCCTGGCTGGCGAGCGCGCTAATAAAGCCGTGACGTAGCGTGTGCCATCCTTTCACCACTTCCCATTTTGAGCCGCCCACCAGCTTGTCAAACAGCTTGTGGGCGTAGGGATCGCTGATCGGCACCTCGCCATCACCGAAAAGATACACTTCGCCCTCCTGAGCCTTCACCAGCGGCTTGAGGGCTTCGGCGAGGAGTTTGCTGATCGGCACTCGCCGGGTCGTGCGGACGCTTCGGGATTTCTTCTTTTCGCGGATGGTGATGACACTGCTTTCCAGGTCAACGTCTTCAAGGCGGCAATTCATCAGTTCCGAACGTCTGGCCCCCGTGTGAGCCGCCATAACCACCATTGGATAAGCCCATGTGGGCACTGTTGCGACGGTCTTGGCGTGGGCCAGTAACTCGGCAACTTGCTCCGGACGAAGGTAGAGGGCTTCCCATAAGGCCTCGGCGTCGCCGCCGGAACGAATGCGGCGGATGATTTCCTCCCAAGTCATGAAGGGAAGCTTCTCTTCGGTCTTCGGATACACAAGGCCGCTGCAAGGGAAGGGGCCGCTGGTAAGGTCCATTCGCTGGCCCCAATTCCAAGCTGCACGGAACGTGCCCAACTCCTTTTTGATAGTGGTAGGTGAAGCATCGGATTGACGGCGTTTGATATGAGCTTGGAGTTTGCCAAGGGTGAGGCTGGAAAGAATTAGGCCCTTGCCGAAAGTCTTTTCCAAATGTGAGAAATGAACCTTGGCCGTGTCGAGAGTATTGGCCTCCAAGGCTCCGCTGGAGAAGGCGGCAAAGTACGCCTCTCGCAGGTCATGCAGGGTGGTTCCGTTCGTTACCTCTGCTTTGCGCTCTTGCTGGGTGGGTAGCTGCCCGTCGCGTTGTATGAAGTCAACGATGCTGGCGCCAATGGGAAGGGTAAGCAGCCGTTGGTCAAGCCGCATCAGGAGATGCTCGACCTTTCCCTTCCATTGCCGGGCCTCGCCAGACGAAACCCGACCAATTTGAAGAGAATGCTGCTTCTGATCGTGCCAAAAGAGAATTCGGTAAGCGCCGCCACGGACCTGAAGGGCTGCCATGAGCAGTCTCCTATGCCAGTCCAACACCACCGCAACGCTGTTACCAACTTGTTACCAATCCGCTGCGGATCGGCGAATTATAGCGATTTTCCTAGGGAAAATCAAACTCGGCAGGTAGGACTCGAACCTACAACCAGCCGGTTAACAGCCGGCTGCTCTACCATTGAGCTACTGCCGAAATTTTCAAACCAATAACTCGCCGGCTGATCCCGACAGGTCGGGACTCGCCATTGAGCTATTGCCAAAAATGCCGTGTTCCAACCTCTATTTCAAGGTTGGAGAAGGCGGACAGACAATCTATCGGCAAGATTACCCCAGTCAAGGCGGACAACCAACGTCACATAACGAAAGTCACGCCTGCCGGGGTTCCTTCAATGGTTAATCCAATTTAGTTTCCAGTTTTCCTTCACTCCCCGTAATATCCCCATCTATGCTCGCCGCCATTCCGTACCCACAGTTTGATCCCGTGATCGTTCATCTTGGCCCCCTGGCTATCCGCTGGTACGGCGTGGCGTATCTGGCGGCGTTTCTCATGGGCTATGGAGTCATGATCCGCCTCATACACTGGGGCAAGCTGCGGATCACCACCGACGACATGTCCGACCTCTTCGGCTGGCTCGTCCTAGGCGTGATTGCAGGCGGCCGCCTCGGATGGTGGTTCGTCTATCACCGCGACACCGGCCGGCCGGAGCCTTGGTATGAACCGATCGCCATGTGGCATGGCGGTATGAGTTTTCATGGTGGGCTCATTGGCGTCATCCTCGCCCTTTTGATCTGGTGCTGGGCACATCCGAAGGCCGCGTTCTGGAACCTGGCCGATTGCATGGCGCTGGTCACTCCCATCGGCCTGTTCTTTGGGCGAATTGCGAATTTCATCAACGCCGAGCTGGTCGGCCGGCCAACGAATATGCCCTGGGGTGTGATTTTTCCCCATGAGGATTTTCCGCGGCATCCATCGCAGATTTATGAAGCGATGCTCGAAGGGCCGTTGCTCATGCTCATTCTCTGGGCATTCTTCAAATACGCTCGTCCGCGCGAAGGCCGAATTGCGTCGTTGTTTTTGATCTTCTATGGATTGTTTCGTTTCGGCGTTGAATTCACGCGCCAGCCGGATGTGCAGATCGGGTTCATCGCCTTTGGCTGGTTGACGATGGGGCAGCTACTCAGCGTACTGCTTTCACTGGTTGGCGTAGGCGCCTGGATATGGCAGCCAGCACCGTCGATCCCCATGATTCCGCCTATTGCTTCGGTTCCGTCTGCCGGAAAGCCAGCACATCCGCCACAGTGAATGGGAGGCTTGTCGTATGCGATTGCACTGATGCCATGCTTGCTTGCGTTGGGTTTTGATATGTTTTTTGGCAGGTCAAAAAGGACCCCCACCCCAGCCCTCCCCCTGCGTACAGGGAGAGGGGGAGAAGAGACATCGCCGACGATGGGTGTTTCGGCCACTTGAGCGTGACACCGTCTGCTGACGCCGGCTTGCGTGGCCTCAGAACTCGCGTAGACTCGTTCAATGGAGAAAAAATCCCTGGCGTGGTTTGCGGTGGCATTGAGTCTGATTGCCTGCTCAAAGCAGGATGACAAGGGAAAATCAGCAGATAGCAACAGCCCGCCCGCGCCGACCGTGGCGGCGCCGGCTCCAGCGGCTCCTGTGGCGGTTGAGCCGGTGGCGGTGAAAGCTCCGGAGCCGGTTGTGCCGGTTGCCCCGGCGAATCCACAAATGGCCATTGTGACGCCCTCGACTCCGCCGCCCGCGGTTCCCGCTGCTCCTGTGGTACCTGCTCCGACAGCCGTGCAGAGCACTAAGGAAGTCGCAATTTCTGATCTATCGTCGGATCAAGTTACTGGCGGGCTGAAAGAGGCGCTGGGCAAAGGGCTTCAAGCCGCAGTAGCGCAGTTGGGAAAGCCGGGCGGGTTTCTGAGCGATCCAAGCGTGAAAATCCCCATGCCTGACAAGCTTCAATCGGTGGAGTCGACGCTTCGCACCGTCGGGCAGGGAGCGCTGGCGGATCAGTTTGTCACCACGATGAATCAGGCGGCCGAGCAGGCGGTTCCCGCGGCGGCGGGTGTGTTTGCCGACAGTCTGAAATCCATGACCGTCGCGGACGCGACGAAGATTCTCACCGGCCCGGACGACGCCGCGACGCAATACTTCCGCACTGCCACCCAGGCCGACCTGTCGCAGAAGTTTCTGCCCATCGTCAAGAAGGCGACGGCCAGTTGCGGCGCGACGGCTGCCTACAAACAGATTATGGACAGGGCTAAAGTGGTCAGCCCGTTTTTCAATACGCCGTCAATGGATTTGGATTCGTATGTGACGGGCAAGGCGATGGATGGGTTGTTCAAAATCGTGGCCGAGCAGGAAAAGCAGATTCGCCTGAATCCGGTGGCGCGAACTTCCGATCTGCTGAAGTCGGTGTTTGGAGCGCTCAAGAAGTAAGGCATCTGGTTCGATCCGCCGCTGATCGCGGAGGTTTACAATCCGTCAGACTGCCAGCGGGCGATTCACCATTCCTTCAAGGACTCGAATCGGCGCGAATTCGGGGGCTACCATCGCCTCGACGGGAATAATGAATGTCTGTTCCAGCGCGTACTGGCCGGACAAAACCGAATGCGGAACCGTATCGGTGTAGACCAACCACGAAGAGCCGGGCGGGAATTCGATCCGCTCCTTGGGGTATTTTGTCTGGTAGTCGGCGTTCTCTTTCAGGTAATCGTGAAACCGCAGCATGAAGCGATCGTAAGCTGAACGATCGGCTCCCTTCACGCCCATCGTCTTGAGTATGGGACTGAACGATTTGACGAAAGAGCGAATCGCGCTCGGAGAAGTCAGTTGTTCCAGGCCGGCATCATGGGCGTATTTTTTGGCGATGCTCTCAAACGGCTCGGTGACTTCCCAGACGCGGCCCCGCTGCGGATTGATGTTGCTGAAGACGCGCAGGATTCGCCCGCCATGCGTGGGGCGAGTGGGGAAGGCGTCGACGTGCATCAGATCATTGCGTTTGTGGAGTGGCAGGCCGCGGTTTTGTTCCTCCACCGGCCGGTAGCTGGCGAAGTCCAGCTTCCATTTTCCCTTGTACGGCGAGAGCAGCTTGCCGACGAAATCGACGATTTGCGATGAGAATTGGCGCATGACAGCCTGAAGGCGGTCGCGGGCTTCGGGCGATTCGCCGGCATCTCCGCGAAGCAGATCGGCGGTGGGCCGGTAGGAGATATTTTTGTGGCCTTTGAATGAGCTTTGCTTTTGGGAGAGGAGGAAATCCACGTCGTCGCGGGGTAAATCATAGGGGATGGAATCGAAGTAGAGGATGCTGCCGCGTTCCAGCTCGCGGCAGCAGGCGCGGGCACGCTCAGCGGCGTCGGTATTGATCCAGCCTTTCGGATGGACAAAGTCTGAGATTTTGACAAGGGGCATGTATTCCTCCAAAAGAGATGCCGCCACCTTTGGCGGCTCAATGGCTGAAATTTACCGGCAAAGGGCCGGCGCGTCCATTTTGATGACGACAGCCGATGGCTGGGCCGAGAACTGGCGGTTGAACGGGGGAATTGTTGAGTTGGCGAATGGCTTGCCTTCGGAGCGGACATGCGTAAACTGCGTTGAGTCCGGGGTGTAGCTCAGCTTGGTAGAGCGCTTGGTTCGGGACCAAGAGGTCGCAGGTTCAAATCCTGTCACCCCGACTTTAAATGGCGGAATGATCCTTTATCATTCCTGACGCCGCATGTCATTTCCAGCCAATGGGTTAACGCGTACGTGCTGGTTCAATCACTCGCGCGAGAAAGGCCCAAATGGCAGCACTTGTGCGCGACTGGCAACGAGATTTGAACTTCCAACCGCACATCGCATGATCCAGAATCTGTTAAGTAGCGTGCAAGCCGGAGAGTTTTTGGGCGTCGTTATTGATCACGCGCACAGATGACGGGCGCTCCAAGGTACGGCATAATGGAACCAGTCAAATCGTTCGACGATGGCGAAGCTATTCGAGACCGAGTCGAGAATATGGCGAACACCCGAAAGCATTCCGAGAATGATGCTGTAACGCTGGAAGATGGCATGTACGGCCCCCGAGCTGTTCTCAACGCCGGCTGGTCCGATCAATTGATCGGCTACCTATCAGATAATGAGGTTGTCGAGCTTGAACTGAATCAGGCGAAAGGGTGGGAAGGACGGGATTTGTCATTTTTGGCTAAATTGCCAGGCTTGAAGTCGTTTGAGATTTTCGACTTCAACATCAGTGACATCCAGCCGATCCACCACCTCCACAGCCTGAGAAGGCTTGGGGTGACGACATATTGTTCGACGCGGATCGACTTTATCGCTTTCCCCGAACTTGAAAGCTGCGGTTTGGAGTGGCGTTCCGAAGCCGCCTCGCTGTTTGAATGCGTGACGCTCAAGGAACTTTTTGTCAATCGCTACAGCGGCAAGGATGCCGACCCATTCGGGAAGCTGGTCAATCTCGAATCGTTGGCGATCTTGAATGCGCCGGTGGAAAACCTGCATGGATTGAGCACCCTTACGAAGCTTCGGTCTTTGCGGCTGGCCAACTTGAAGCGGCTGGCCTCGCTCGCGGGCATCGAGGTATTGGTGGACCTCGAAGAACTAGAAATACATACCTGCCGCGCCGTTGGTTCGATCAAGGAAATTGGTTCGCTGCTGCGGCTGAAAAAACTAAATCTGAACAATGACGGCGAGATTGAGTCGCTTAAGCCCAATACCGTTCAACGGCCATTCCAAAAAATCGCGCCTCCGGCCATGATGGTTTTGTCATAAATCACTTTTGGCACGGAGGCTACGATGTTTCGAATC